>JGI24723J26617_10000765_pt1 | contig 30123 bp, 28 predicted proteins | sample Cruoilmetagenom6_FD_26617 | JGI IMG/M metagenome (IMG submission 26617) | reverse complement strand
TGGTACAACCGGGTGATTGAATCCACTGGGTTTTCTGAGTACAAACCCAAAGAGAATAAGCTGAGCCTTGAGGAACAGCGCATTGCTGACCAGTGCCTGCCTTATTTTGAAACATTGCTTCAACATAAAATCTGTTAGAGGAACGAACAATAAATCTAAGAGGATTGGTGGCCTTGGCTTTGCGTTTAAGCGCATGGGTATGGGTATATTTCATAGCCATGAGTGGCTTGGAGCTTTACCATGCCATCATCAACGGATTCAACAAGACCTTGATTCCCCTGCTGGCTACAATCCTGTTAATTGTTACCGCAATTGTTGCTTGGTTTTTACCCCATAAAATAAGTACCATACTACTCAAAGGTGTTGAGAACCATTCAATGTAACAAATCAATCCAAAACAGTTGCTGCATGTTGCTATCATTGTTCTTGCCTTGATTGTGTTGGTATTGCATTATTAACCAAAAGTTATTGGCTCACAATTTCCTTATTCAAACTCAATTCCCCCGAATACCCCAAATCATCAGGACGACTGAAGCACTTCAATCAAGTCAGTCAATACCCCAGCTGCAGTGACTTCACGTCCAGCACCGGGCCCTTGAATCACCAATGGATTATCGCGGTACCAGTCTGATTCAATGATGAATATATTATCTCCTGGCTTAAGTCCAGCCGCTGCGTGTTTATCATCAACAGCAACCAGTTCCACCCGCAACTCATCGGTACTGACTGAAGCCAAATAGCGCAATACTTGCCCTTGTTGATTGGCTTTGTGCCACAATATTTTGATGTAACTGNTAATGGTTTCTTCNTTCTGCCAAAATTCATCAATCGACCCAGACAACAATTCCTTGGGTAAAACCGGTTCAAAATTGATCACTGTCGGTTCAAAGCCCAACTCTTGGGCCAAAATCAATGCCTTCCTNTACACATCTTGTCCAGACAAATCTGCTCTTGGATCAGGTTCAGTGTAAGCATTTTCTTGGGCTTGTTTGACCCATTGCATAAATTCCGTTTGCCCATCGTAATTGCCAAACAACCAAGACAAAGAGCCCGAAAAGACCCCGGTCACTTGTTGAATATGATCACCACTCTCCTTCACTTTTTTGATTGCATCTTGTATCGGCAAAGCGGCACCGACTGTGGTGTTTTTTAGCCAATGACGTTTTTTTTGTTTCAGCACTTGTTCAATGGATTGCGCATACACGCGATCAGCTGCAGCCACTTTATTGGCAGAGATGATATGCCAACCATTCTGTGCAAACCCCATGTATTGCTTGGCCACCCAATCACTGGCCGTCAAGTCAACAATGACCGCTGCTTTGCCTGCATAAACTTGTAATTGCTGTAACAACTCACCATGGCTGTTGGGCCGACTTAATTCAATCGCTTGGCTCAGTAGACAATCCTCATCAAATTGATAACCGCGACTGTTGGCAATTGCCACTACAGACAAAGCCTGCCTGACATATTTTTCAATATTATGCTTATTGGATCTCAGAATCTTAAGGAATTGTTGACCAATATTACCGTATCCCAACACCACAATTGGCATCGATGGCTCCAGACCAAAAAAGGTTTGGTGCAAATCGTTAAGCAACTCATAAGCCTGCTCATCTGACAACAACACACACAAGGTATGGTCATTGGCTGGATAATGTATGTTTTGGACATCAAATCGGGCTGAACGATTTAACACTTTGCTAATCACCTGATGGTTTTGCCTTATTTTTTGACCCACCACACTGACTAAACTGATTCCTGCTAGTTGAGTTTCCAATTCCAGTCCCGCAGATTTAATTAACTGTGTGGTTTTAAATAACTCACTTTGTTCAACATAAAAACTCAATTGATGTTGGGTTTTGTCAAAATGTGTGGCGTAGTTATTAATTTGCGCGGCTATTAACTGGGTTTGAAATTGTCTGGCTTTAAGCTCATTAACCTTGGCCACAGACAGCAACACCAAATGACTTTTATGCGCCAGTGTTTTAACCGCAGCTGTGGCATTGACAGCTACATCGGTGTCTGTGGAGCCAACGCGTTCAACCAGCGTTCCCTGAGATGTTGATGCACAGGCATTAATAACCAAACGTGGTGTTTGTTGTAATATCGGCGCAATGGTTTTNGGGTGTAATACATTAGAACCCAATTCAGACAAGGCCTGGGCTTCACTGATGGTTAAAAAGTCTATACTGCGCGCTTGTTTAATCACGTTNGGATCGGCCGTATAGACACCATCGACATCAGTCCATAAATAAACGGTTTCAGACTTGACCAAATCAGCAACCAAAGTCGCCGTGTAGTCACTGCCATTACGCCCCAAAGTGACGCTTTTACCGGCTAAATCCCTGGCAATAAAACCGGTGACAATATGCAACAAAAGACCATCTTTTGTATCATTACAAAGACTGGCTAAGTTCAACAATTGTTCGCTGGCATAAGCCTTATTGGCCAAATAATTTTGTTCATCGACGACCATAATTTNTCTGGCATCCAACCAATCATTTGGTAACTGCTCTTGTTTCAATTTAGCTGACAAAATTTGTGCTGACCACAATTCTCCCAAAGCCAGAATTTCATCCTGATTTTGAATTGAATGCACAGCTATTAATGACAACTGATTCAGCTCTTTGGTTATTTTTCCAAGTAATTCAGCTGGTGAGGTTAATACAGATTTAATCAATTGAGTAAGGTAGCCAGTTAACTCAAGCAAAGCCTGTTTTTCTCCATGAATAAAAGACAACAAATAATCCGTAACCTGACCATTGGCCGAGACCACCACAAAATCACCTGGCTTGACTTTGGCTTTGATGCTTTTCACTGCATTTGAAATTTGACTGGAATCTTTTAAACTTGATCCACCAAACTTGTGTACATCCGGGGTTCTTTTAAACTTGGGTTTATGCTGTAAATCAACCATGAGATTGGTCCTTGAGAGCCTTTGTTTTAATCGGTCGAATTTGGCAACGATTCAAGCCATATTCTAAATCTGCAATTAAATCATCTGCCAATTCAATCCCCACCGAAAGACGTATGAGGTTCGCCTTAATCCCTGCCGTCTTCTGTGCCTCAGGCACCATCGCTGCATGGGTCATGGTCGCTGGGTGACAGATTAATGACTCCACCCCACCCAAGGACTCAGCCAGTGTAAAATATTTTAAATGATTGACCAAAACTTTGACTTCTTCAAAACCACCGTTTAATTCAAATGACAGCATCGCGCCAAAATGATGTTGTTGCTTCTTAGCTATCGCATGCCCTGGATGATCAACCAAACCTGGATAATGAATTTTTTCAATTGCTGGATGCTTTTGTAAAAAGTCTAAAATCTGTTCGGTATTTTCCAAATGTTGTTTCATTCTGACATTCAATGTGCGCAAACCTCTGGTAGTCAACAAACAGTCAAACGGAGCCGCTGTAATCCCAATACAATTGGCCCACCACTTAATTTTTTCGGCCAACTCTTCAGTTTTGGCTAACACCGCACCNCCAACCACATCACTGTGACCGTTGATGTATTTAGTGGTTGAGTGAACAACCAAATCAGCACCCAATGTAATGGGTTGCTGTAAAGCCGGAGATAAGAATGTATTGTCAACAACCTTTAAAACATCTGGTCCTGCTAATTCACACAAAGCATGTACATCCACTACCCTTAATAATGGGTTGCTTGGGGTTTCAATCCACAACAATGCAGGTTTCTTTTCAACCGACTGCCTGATTTTAGTTAAGTTTGATTGGTCAATAAACTCTACATTCAACAAGCCTTTTTCATGAAAAGTTGTTAACAACCTAAAGGTACCTCCATAACAATCATGTGGNGCAATCACCAGNGCACCTTTAGGTAATAACTGTAANACCAGTAATACCGCTGACATACCTGTTGATGTCACTACACCACCTGCAGCTTGTTCTAGTTCAGCCAAGGCATCGGCTAAAATATCTCGGGTCGGATTGCCTGACCTAGAATAGTCATACTTCCTAGGTTGATTTAAATCAGCAAAGGAATAGTTACTCGACAAATACAATGGAGGCGTAACAGCACCATGTTGTTGGTCGCAGTCAATACCGGCTCGCACGGCCGCGGTTTGGTTCAATATAGTCATGATCGTACCCTCTAAAAAATAATTGAAAAATGGCATTGATCTGTTCTGCTTCTAACAAAAACCCATCATGGCCATAGATTGAATCTATAAAATGTATTTGGCATGAATGGGTAAACTTTTCACTCATGTTTTGGATGAAATTAACCGGTACCATTTGATCTGTACTTAATCCAATTAATAAGGTTTCGGCTTCAATGAGACTAACATCTACTTGATGAAAATCGATTGAACGTGACAATTGACAATACCGGGAAGCGCCAAAACTTTCGGCAAAACGGTCGCCATGATGTTGTAAATAGGAAGTCACTTCATTCAGAGCCTTACCAGCTGTCCCATGTTGAAAACGTTGTTCCCATTCAGGTTCTCCTCGATATCCAACCATTGCCAGCGATCTAGCCAACGAAACAAATTGTTTTTGACTCTCACTGTCATGGGTGAATCGCTCTCCCAAACCAATAAGGGTTCGTTGTATTTGTCGCAAAGCCTGAGTTTTAATTGAATTTTGATCGGCAGCAGCAAGACAAACCAAACGTGCTATGTGCGCGGGAAAATTGGCTGCAAAAGCCAACGCAACCATACCGCCATAGGATGAACCAATAACGGTATGGAATTGAGGTAAATCGAGCTTGCCTTGGATCTGATATAACAGTTTAGCCTGGTCATGAGTAGAAATAACCGGTGGGTTAGCTACACGTTCTGGAAAAGTAAAATATTCAAAAGTCAGAAACTGATAATCCCGAGTATTTAACCTCGACTCATCATTGATGACCTGATTCCACCAACCTGCTTTTGTTCCCAATGGGCAGTCAATCGCCCAACGGGTGGCTGAAATACCACCCATAACCACAATCAAAGGCTTATCCGACGAGCCCCACAAACAAAACTCAACCTCAATATCGCCAGTGGCTTCACCGGAGATCAGCTCGAACGAATCAATTTGTATTACTTTGTTTTGGTGTGGTTTCATCTTAAATTTATTTTAGCCATCTATACGTCCACATNTTACTGGCTAATTTTNAGATGTCAAGACGTTTANACGTCTATATAACCAATTGGTCTGACTTATTCTATAATGACTTTTAATTATCCAAAGGGTTGACCAGGTCTAGTTAAGATGGGTATGTGGGGTAAGGTGGGACTTATTTAACGTTTAGAGAGATACTTGAAATATCAATTTCAGGCTCTTCAATTTGTGTCTTCTTGACAATGGCTTCATCGGACTCCCCTAATTCAAGACCATCTATTGGAATATCAGGCGTTTCTATCTTTTTCTGGTGAACGATGATCGAACCAACATCATCCAAATCAAGCTCACTGAAATCGAAATTAGGAACTTCAACTTCTTTTGTTTGTATAATCGGTTCTTCAGAATCATCAATCACAATATGATCAATATCTACTTCAGGAGGGTCTGCTTGGGGCTTATTTTCTAACTGGTCAAAATCGACATCAACTTTAATGTGAGAAGTTTCAATGTGGCGCTCTGGTGGTTTAATCGGTCTTAGTATCACGGTACCAGGGTCATTCAACACCCAATCTTCCATGGTTTGTTCAACTTGTACCACTTCATTTTTGATTAGACTGACTTTAATTCCAGCCTTTTTCAATACGGCTCTGAAATGGCTGGCCTTGTCCATTGGCATTTCTTTTTTCAAAGTCCGTTCTTTGCCATCGAACATCAATTCAACTTTTGCCTCAGGTAATTTAAACAATTGAGCAAAATTGGCTTTGGCACGCTCCAACCCAACAGTTTTGTCAATTTTACCTTTGAATACAACTTTAAATGTTTGTTCGTTCATAAAAGTCCTTTAGCTTCTTATCTTGTTTATACCATAAGTCCTGACTCCATTTAAACAATTCCGTTTTGAAATTTTCATCAGATTGATAGTTTTTGTTCAATAGTGTATCTGGTATAACGATTTTTTCACACTTTAGCACTGCTTGGTGATAATTCCCACAGAGAAAATCCCACATACCTGGTACTTTATTTTCATAGGCCAAGGTAACGAGCAACAACTGATTCATTTGTTCACCCATACTACCCAGAACCAAACCCACACCACCCGCTTTCGGCTTGAGTAGGTATTCAAATGGAGACTTTTGTTTTTTATGTTTAGCCTCTGTCAAACGAGTTCCTTCAATAAAACTAATCACCGAGGTTGGAAACCATTTGAATTTTTCACAAGATTTCTTGGTTTGCTCGAAATCTTTACCACGCATATCAGGGTATTTTTTTAAAAACTCCTTACTGTATCTTCGCATAAACGGAAAGTCTAACGCCCACCAAGCCAGTCCTAAAAAGGGCACCCAGATCAATTCTTTTTTAATAAAAAACTTTAAAAACGGGATTTTATGATTGAAGACAGCCTGTATGATTGGAATATCAGCCGCACTTTGGTGATTGGCTACCACCAAATACCACTGATCTTTTGCCAGCTCAGGTANCGGNTCCACTTTAATTTTATTGCCATGAATCATGCGGTTACTGACACTGTTAATATCAATCCATAATTCAGCAATCCAAATAAGTATTTTAGACAGTAAAGCTTGCACAAACTGTATCGGAAGAATCAACTTTAAAACAGCAAAAAACAGTAGCAGGGTCACTAACGCCACTGTATTTATCAGCATAACAAAGGTCAATAAGATACCTTTCAAATTTTTCATTGATAAAAAAAATTCATAAATACCCATGCATCTTAAGTAAACATCAATAAATTACAAGCGAATTTGGCCATAAAAATGTAAATATTGTAGACAACGGCAGAAAAAAACATACAATATATCTCTTTATCCGTATTGAGAGATATATAACATCATGAGCAATTTTTTATTCACCTCAGAATCCGTCTCTGAAGGCCATCCAGATAAAGTCGCTGACCAAATATCTGATGCTGTTTTGGACGCCATTATTAAAGACGACCCCAAAGCACGTGTGGCATGTGAAACCATGGTAAAAACGGGAACCGCCATCGTCTCGGGCGAAATAACCACCAATACCTGGATTGACCTAGATGAGATCGTAAGAAAAGTCATCGTTGATATTGGCTATGATAATTCTGACGTTGGTTTTGATGGAAACACCTGTGCAGTGATGTCATTGATTGGTAAGCAATCACATGACATTAATATGGGTGTTGATCGTCAAAGCCCAGAAGAACAAGGCGCAGGAGACCAAGGTTTAATGTTTGGCTATGCCTCAAACGAAACTGATGTTTTGATGCCGGCACCAATTACATACTCTCACTTGTTGGTACAAAAACAAGCTGAAGTCAGAAGAGCTGGTATTCTTCCATGGTTACGCCCAGACGCCAAATCACAACTGACTTTTCGTTATGAAAACGATAAGCCGGTAGCCATTGACGCTGTGGTGTTATCTACCCAACACAATCCAGATGTCAGCTTAGCTGATTTACGTGAAGGCGTTATGGAATCAATCATTAAACCTGTATTACCAACTAACTGGGTTGATTCAAAAACGAAATTTCACATCAACCCAACCGGTAATTTTGTAATCGGCGGTCCCGTTGGTGATTGTGGCTTAACTGGACGAAAAATCATTGTTGATACCTATGGTGGAATGGCCAGACATGGTGGTGGTGCTTTTTCAGGCAAAGATCCATCAAAAGTTGACCGATCAGCAGCCTATGCATGTCGCTATGTGGCCAAAAACATCGTTGCAGCTGGATTGGCTGAACGTTGTGAAATTCAAGTCTCATACGCCATTGGTGTGGCCGAACCGACTTCAATCAGTGTGACCACCTTCGGTACCAACAAAGTACCTGAAACCACTATTGAACATTTGGTTCGTGAACATTTTGACTTAAGACCATTTGGCATCATCACCAGTTTAGACTTGTTACGCCCAATCTATCAAAAAACAGCAGCTTACGGCCACATGGGTCGAGAAGACACTGATTTTACATGGGAAAAAACAGACAAAGCAGACTTGCTCAGATCCGAAGCAGGCTTATAAAAACTTAACCACACAAATTTATTTAAGAGAATACTATGACAACCGAAACAGTTAAGAACATCCAACCAGATTATGTGATTGCCGATATTGGCTTGGCAGCGTTTGGTCACAAAGAAATTAGAATCGCCGAGACAGAAATGCCTGGCTTGGTTCAAATTCGNGAAGAATACAAAAACAGCCANCCATTAAAAGGAGCTCGCATTGCTGGTTCATTGCATATGACGATTCAAACTGCCGTATTAATTGAATCATTGCGTTCATTGGGTGCTGACGTTCGCTGGGCTTCTTGTAACATTTACTCAACCCAGGATCACGCTGCAGCTGCTATGGCAGATCAAGGCATTCCTGTATTTGCCGTTAAAGGTGAGTCTTTAGAAGAGTACTGGGAATACACCCACAGAATCATGGAATGGTCTGATGGCGGCGCGCCAAATATGATTTTAGATGACGGTGGCGATGCCACCATGTTATTAATTTTAGGCAGCAAAGCAGAAAAAGATGCCAGCGTTTTGGACAACCCCGGTTCAGAAGAAGAAACTTTTTTGTTTGCTTCAATCAAACAACGCTTGGCCAGCAAACCAGGTTGGTACAGCAAAACATTGGCATCAATTCAAGGTGTAACTGAAGAAACCACTACGGGCGTTAAACGTTTATATGAAATGGCTAAATCAGGCGACCTACCTTTCCCTGCCATTAATGTGAATGATTCAGTCACCAAATCAAAGTTCGATAACTTGTATGGCTGTAGAGAGTCATTGGTCGATGCGATTAAACGTGCCACTGATGTGATGATCGCAGGNAAACGCGCTGTGGTNTGTGGTTTTGGTGATGTTGGAAAAGGTTCAGCCGCTTCTTTGCGCGCCTTGGGTGCCATTGTTTCTGTAACTGAAATNGATCCAATTTGTGCATTGCAAGCATCAATGGAAGGTTACCAAGTAGTGACTTTAGAAGATGCCGTTAAAGATGCAGACATATTTGTTACCACCACAGGCAATTACCAAATCATCAATTTTGAACACATGAAAGCGATGAAAGACCAAGCGATTGTATGTAACATTGGTCATTTTGATAATGAAATTGATGTGGCATCATTAGAGAAACATTGCAAATGGGATTCAATTAAAGACCAAGTCGATCATGTTGAATTTGATGATGGCAAAAAAATCATTTTATTGGCCAGAGGACGTTTGGTTAATTTAGGTTGTGGTACAGGCCATCCTAGTTTTGTGATGTCAAATTCATTCACTAATCAAGTTTTGGCACAAATTGAACTGTATCAAGATGGTGACAAATACGACAACAATGTATTTGTTTTGCCTAAACACTTAGATGAAAAAGTGGCCAGATTGCACTTAGGTCGAGTAGGCGCAAAATTGACCACATTGACAGACAAGCAAGCCAAATATATCGGTGTTGAAGTTAAGGGCCCTTACAAGCCTGAACACTACAGATATTAATGTTATCAGCAGCATCTAAAAAATTTGTATCCAACCAAAGCCAGGCATCGCCTGGCTTTTTTATGAGTTGAAACTATTATGAATAAAAATAAACAGTTCGGCCTCAGTTTTGAGTTCTTTCCACCTAAGACCGATGAACAAAAAGTAATTTTGCTCGATACCCAAGCAAAACTCAGAAAACTCAACCCAGATTTCTTCTCTGTTACTTTTGGCGCTGGCGGATCGACGATTAACGCCACCGCAGAAACTGTACTGGAGCTAAAGACCCATGAAACGCCCAAAGTCATCCCTCACCTTTCGTGCATGGGTGGGACACCACAAGAAATTGAAAATTTATTAAGTCAGTACCTAAACAATGGAATTACAGATCTATTGGCTTTACGCGGTGATGTACCATCAGGAATGGGCTCAGTAGGCTATTTTAGATACGCCAATGAATTGATTGAATTCATTCATCAAAAATATCCCAATACTTTCAACATCACTGTTGGCTGCTATCCTGAAATACACCCAGAAACAGAATCCTTTGATTCGGAAATCAAATACTTTAAACAAAAAGTAGATGCCGGAGTTAACCGAGCGATTACTCAATTTTTCTTTAATCCAGATGCTTATTTCAATTTTGTTGACCATTGTGAAAAACGAGGAATCGACACCCCCATTACACCAGGCATTATGCCGATAACCAATTTTGCTAACATCAAACGTTTTTGTGGCTTTTGTGGTACTGACATGCCCCGTTGGCTGCAATACAAATTACAAAGTTATGGCGATGACAGAAAATCAATTCAACAATTTGGTACCGAATTCACTATTAAATTGTGCCAACAATTATTAGACCAAGGCGTTCCAGGCATTCACTTTTATACTTTAAATCGTGCAAAAGCCACNTTGGATGTGGTCAATGCCCTTNCATAAATTATGCTTGNTTCATTGAAATAAAGTCACAAACTCATCGGATGTTTGACACCCTGTCAAACATCCATCTATAGACATTGATAAACTAACCGATAGCATATCATTTTCATAATTACCAGCACCCACCAACCAGATTTGGTTGCCATCACCGTCATACACATACCAATATATCAAGCCCACATTTTTCACAACAAACATTAGCATATACTAATGTTTGTTGTGCTAAAAACTGTTAAACTGTGGTCTTTAAAAATCAACAGTGATATGGGTAACAAAGAAACCAATCTAAGGCCTGAAAATTTACGCCAAGCCATCATTGGCGTAGACGCGCCTTTTTGCACACCTTTTGGCCAACGGCTAATGACTTATTGTGATTACACAGCCTCAGGTCGCACATTGACTTTTATCGAAAAATATTTGATGAAGTTACAGCGTCATTATGCCAATACACACACTGAAGATGACATGACAGGCCGCTCAATGACTCGATTGCTCCATGATGCAGAACAACGGATTAAAGATTCATTGGGTGCTGATGAAAATGACCGCATTATCTGCACAGGTACTGGAGCCACTGGAGCCATCACTAAAATCCAGCAAATTCTTGGCACCTATTTACCACCAGCCACCCGTGCTCAAATTGAACAGGCTGCGGATTGTAATTTAGATTCAATCATGGCCCAATCACCTGTTATTTTTGTTGGGCCCTATGAGCATCACAGCAATGAAATATCATGGCGTGATGGCTTATGCGAAGTGGTTGAACTGGATTTGGCCCCACATGGCCATGCTGATTTAACTCAACTAGAAGCACAATTAAACAGACCCGAATTTAAAGGCCGATTAAAAATTGGTTCTTTTTCAGCAGCCTCTAATGTATCTGGTCTCATCTCACACACCAGAGAAATTGCTCGGTTGTTACACCAACACGACGCATTGGCCTTTTTTGATTATGCAGCCAGTGCCCCTTATGTTGATATTGACATGCACCCCAAAGATGACCCCATGGGCTATTATGATGCAGTGTTTCTGTCGCCACACAAATTTCTAGGCGGCCCAGGCTCTNCCGGTGTTCTGGTGTTTAATAAAAAAATCTACCAAACCGCACTACGACCGACCGTATCAGGAGGTGGCACGGTTAGTTATGTGGCCCGACACGACCATGATTTTATTGAAGACATTGAAGAACGTGAAAAAGCAGGCACACCCGGTGTATTACAAATCATGCGAGCTGCTTTGTGTTTTGAAGTCAAAGAAAAATTTGGGGTTAAGCAAATCCATGAAATTGAACAAAGATGGTTAAACCGCTCTTTTGCCGAATGGAAACAACACCCTAGAATTGAAATATTAGGCGATCAAGACCCTAAAAACAGAGTGGGCATCGTGTCGTTTAATATTAAAACAGCATCAGGCAAATACCTGCACCCAAAATTCGTAACNGTTTTATTAAATGATTTATTTGGCATCCAATCCAGGGCTGGATGCTCTTGTGCAGGGCCTTATGGCCATCAATTGCTGGGTATAGACGAAGAAACCTCTGAACAATACAGGGCATTAATACAACAAGGCTACCATGGTATTAAACCCGGTTGGTGCCGAGTGAGCTTTCACTACATTATGGATGAACCAGAGATTCAATACATAATAGACAGCGTTAAATTCATCGCTGAAAATGGTGCTGATTTTTTACCATGGTACAAATTTTGTTTGAAACAAGCGTGCTGGCAACACATCAATGACGATGGCAAATGTCCAGAGTTGTCATTAGACGAAGCCTTCAAGCAAGACATTGATAGCCCCCAACCTTTGTCACCAATGTTAAGAACTTCATTGTACAAGCAATTTCTTCAGGAAGCAGAAATACTCAGAACAGAAGCCAAATCCTTACCCGTTCGTGAACCACAGTCTTTGCCAGAAATAGAACATTTGAACCAATTTATTGTATAAGTGTTTTTAACAAAAAAAGCCGAGCATTTATCTCGGCTTTTACCACAATTTCAAATGATGTTATTTAACTCACAACAGTATTATCACCATATTGAGCTTTTTCTAGCGCCGCGATGCGATCTTCCAATGGTGGGTGAGTAGAAAATAATTTAGCTAAAGTGGATTGGCCTCCAGAAATTCCGAAAGCAGCAAATTCACCCTCTAACTTTTCAGTACTTGAACTGCGCTGTAAGGCTTTTAATGCATTGATCATATTTTGATTACCCGCTAACTGAGCACCACCTTTATCAGCATGAAATTCACGCCATCTAGAAAATGAATTGATAATAATAGCCGCTAAGAAACCCAGCACGATTTGTGCAATCATGGTACCTATAAAAGAACCCATGGTATAACCACCACCTCTGCTGTCTCTGGATGCTGAAGCAATGGCATAACCAATGATGCGAGAAAAGAAAATCACAAAAGCATTCAACACACCTTGTATCAATGCCATGGTCACCATATCACCATTGGCCACGTGGGCCACTTCATGGCCTAACACCGCTTCCACTTCACCTTTTTCCATGGTGTGTAATAAGCCTGTGCTGACCGCCACCAAAGCCGCATTTTTCTTCATCCCAGTAGCAAAGGCATTCGGGCTGGGTGATTGGAATATTCCTACTTCAGGCATCCCAATACCAGCATCCTGCGCTTGTCTCNTTACGGTGTCTAACAACCATTGTTCATCGGCATTTTGGGCTTGTTCAATAACTTGAACGCCCATGGATTTTTTTGCCATCCATTTAGATATGGCCAAAGATATAAATGAGCCTACCGCACCCCACAACAATGAAAAAACAGCCAAAGCACGATAATCCAAGCCATTTTGAGTCAAGTAACCATCAAAACCAAACACCCGCATGACCACAGAAATAACCGCTAATACCGCCATATTGGTGGCAACAAACAACAACACTCTTTTCATAAAATTCACCTTAGGACAGCTTAATTCGCCATCATTATATATACATGTCAGNTAATATTGAGTTCACTTACATCAATATCAAGCAAGCAATGAATCCATGGTAATTTTCTCATGCTATTGACTGCTTTAAATTACCTGTATTCTTCATGCGACTCATCGTGTCTGCCCNTAGCTCACACTTTTAAAACGAGCAATTGATCGACAACAACAGGATTTATTATAATTAAATCATCAATTGATGTCATAAAAACCATTCACTTCTCGAATTAATCACACAACGATGTTCATCACATGTTTGTGCTGAGCACCCTGTCTATTTAGAAATGAGGAATATCAAGAATAAAATACTTTTAACAACATTATTGGCTGCGTCTGTCTCGGTTTCAGCAGAAAAACTGACTGTGTTTGAGTTGCAATACAGTAAAATACAGAACATGCTGGGAGAAAAATCAATCAACCCAAATCATGCTGGTACCGCAGTGACAGTTGGCTCTACCGACGATTGTGATTTCAGCTTAGGAGCCACCAGAATCCAAGATGCCATTGATTCTGTGCCGATGAAGTCAGGGTGGCCATTGGTCTCTACAATGAGAACATCGTAATTAATGAACATGAACCCAAGGGTGTACTATATACTCAACGGCTACTCCAGTAAGTCGTATATTTGATTGTTTGGTAACTCATGAAGAAAGTTCATTTTCCGGCTCAAATGTGACTGTAGCTGACCCAATTTTTGTTGATCGAGCCAATGGCGATTATCATCTTAACTGGATGACCTCACCAGCTGTAGATTATGGTGATACATTTTTAGCTTCCCCTGCTTTCACCGATATTGATAACGAAGAACGTGGCTTTGACTGGTCTAGAATCCCAAATGAAGTAGGCAATTTTGATGTTGGCTTTGATGAACAAAACAACATTATTTTTGCTGATGGATTTGAAACCACAGATTAATAATCGGTGCATAAAAACAGGGCAAAAAAAAATCACCTGCATGATCCGTTGATTCATACAGGAATTTTACAACCTTATATACTTCCAGAATAACTGTAAAAAAGCACAAACCCAAAGCAGAAAACCAATAAATTCGTCTCATAATTGCCTTATTTAGTGAATCTGTGACTATTTTTAAGTATTTACTCTACCTCATTAAGTTATAATGCGCGGCTTTTAAAGCTCCAGCATTTTTTTCATGTCCACAGATAAAATCAGAAACATCGCAATCATTGCACACGTTGATCATGGCAAAACCACATTGGTTGATGAATTATTAAAACAGTCAGGTACATTTGACGAACGGGCAGAAGACCCAAGTCGCTTAATGGACTCCAATGATTTAGAAAAAGAACGTGGCATCACGATTTTATCTAAAAACACATCTATTGAATGGGAAGGTTATAAAATCAATATCGTCGATACCCCTGGCCATGCCGATTTTGGTGGTGAAGTAGAACGTGTATTAAGTATGGTTGATTCTGTACTGTTATTGGTGGATGCGGTCGATGGCCCCATGCCACAAACTCGCTTTGTAACGTCTAAAGCCTTCGAAATGGGATTCACTCCTGTTGTTGTGGTCAATAAGGTTGATCGTGATGGTGCTCGTATCCAATGGGTGATTGATCAAACTTTTGATTTATTCGACTCATTAGGTGCAACAGATGAACAACTAGACTTCCCCATTATTTATGCTTCAGCCATCAATGGGTATGCATCAGAAGATGATGAAAACCGCGAAGGCGACATGCGTCCCTTATTCGAAACCATCACGCAGAAAGTAAGCCCACCTGATGTAGATGTGGAAGCACCATTCCAAATGCAAATATCTACTTTGGATTACAACAGCTTTTTAGGTTTGATTGGTATTGGTCGTATAAAAAAAGGCACTGTCAAAACCAATACGCCAGTGGCCGTCATTGATTCTGAAGGTAAAACCAGAAATGGACGAATTTTAAAAATATTTGGTTTCAAAGGGCTTGAAAGAGTCGAAGTTAAAGAAGCCTCTGCTGGTGACATTGTTGCCATGTCAGGTATCGACAACATTGGGATTTCTGACACTTTATGTAACAGAGACCATGTTGAAGCTTTACCACCATTAACGGTAGATGAGCCGACCATTTCTATGCTTTTCTGTGTAAATGATTCACCATTTGCTGGCAAAAGCGGCAAGTTCCTTACTTCACGCCAAATCAGAGACCGTCTAGAACGTGAAACCACATACAACGTGGCATTGCGTGTTGAAGAAACCGAAAACTCAGACCAATTCAAAGTATCTGGTCGTGGTGAATTACATTTATCTGTATTGATTGAAACCATGCGTCGTGAAGGATTCGAACTGGCCATCTCAAGACCACAAGTTATTTTCCGTGAGATCGATGGTGAAATTTGTGAACCTTATGAAGATTTGGTGGTAGATATTGAGCAAGAACACCAAGGTTCAGTTATGGAACAATTATTGGGTCGAAGAGCAGAAGTCAAAGACATCGTCCCTGATTCTACAGGTCGAGTACGTTTAACTTTTGTGATACCAGCACGTGGCTTGATCGGTTACCAATCTGAATTCAAAACCACCACATCTGGCTCTGGTATCCTGACCCATGTATTTGATCATTACGGACGCAAATTAAGCACCATTGAACGAACCCGTAAAAATGGTGTGCTGATTGCCAATGGCACAGGTAAAGCCCTTGGGTTTGCCTTGTGGAACCTACAAGAACGTGGTCGCATGTTGATCAATGCCAATGTAGATGTCTATGAAGGTCAAATTGTTGGTATTCATTCACGAGACAACGATTTAACAGTTAACGCACTAAAAGGTAAGCAATTAACTAACGTCCGTGCATCTGGTAAAGATGATGCCATTAATTTAGTTACACCAATTACCATGACTCTGGAACAATCTATGGAGTTCATTGAAGATGACGAATTGGTTGAGGTAACTCCGGATGAGATCAGAATCAGAAAAAGACATTTACTTGAGCATGAAAGAAAACGCGCCAGTCGCGAAGCTTAAACTCAATTATTTACGTTTTTATTTAAAAGCCACTTCAGCTTAGCTGAAGTGGCTTTTTTGCTATTGAGTTATGAAATGATACGACTTAACGCTTGTTAATCCCAAATTATCAATAGCTTGTACATGTAAATCAGCATCTTCGGATGGCAACTTCAATGGCTGACCTGTATAAGCTTGCCAGACACCGTTGTCCCAACGGAAGTTTAGCGCCTTTAGACCAGCCTGTTCATCGTAACCAAACAATGAAATCAAAGCCCTAGGCCCTACAATCATTTGTGACTTGAGGTGATGTTTTTCGCCGGTAATTTCAATGGCCACAACCGGTGAAGTGACATCATCTTGAGCTCCNGTAAATTCCAACGCCTGAGTCGCTGATCTAAACCCTACGATTTCATCTACGCTAACAGCCCCGACTCTAAAATAAAACCGGCCTGCTTGATTGAATTCACTGATTTGCCAATGTGTTTCCTCAATCGACTGTTGTTTCAAAACGCGTTGACAGCCTACATCGGCACAAACCTCTGCCACATAACTTGCGGCCCCTTCAACACCATTCCAAACAATAACAGGATTGGTATAAGTGTAACTACTTTTGACTTCTCGACCAATTTTCGGAGCCTTCAACAAAGGAGTTGGCTCAGGTGGCACTTGACCCGGCTTCACTGATACGCCCATGCCCTGCTTTACATTGACCTCAGCGCCAGATGAAGCCACGACACTCTTACCTTGATAGACAGAAATAACAGAATTACCTTTCTCTGTTAGCCCTGTACGAAGCTCTGCCATTTGTCCTGTATTGGCTTGCGGTTTGGAAATGGTACCACCTGTGACGATGGTGATCTCTGTTTGGTTCCTCTCCAAAGGCTCCCAACTCAATTCTGCATCACCTCGAATCACCTCAATGGTGGCACTGTCTGTTCCAGTTAATCCGGTTGACCTGCTTTGAAGAAATATTTGGGAAAACTCTAAAACCTTGAGCTTTGATTCATCATTAAATTCCAACAGTGCTGATGACTTACCATATGTTCTCACGCCTTCTTTCTGAATCAATTCATCACCATTAACTGCCGATAACCATGCACCTTCTGATGGCTTTTTTTCTACACGATTAACTACATTCAGTACCTTAGCTTTCTCAGCTGGAATGATGCGTTCTTTGATAATGGTTAACTCTTCACCAATTTTCAATGCATTGGGATTTTCAATGTGTGGATTCAACCGCCAATTATCTTGCCATAAAATATCAGTACCTAAATATGTACGGGTTATAGAGTGCAAACTTTCACCAGGCTTTACAATGTGTGTTACTGTGATGTCTTGTTGTTCAATAGGTGCGTTTTGAGCACTTACCAAGATGACCAAAGCCAATGTTTTAAATAGGTATATCATGTGATTATCTCTTTACTTTGAATTTTACGGTCGTTACAAGCTCGTTACCAACCTGATCTTCACCCTGTATTTGAATGCGGTATCTTCCCTGACTGGTGAAACGGAATTTTTTGGGCAATGGCTGCCATTTTCTTGACTTACCTTTGTACTGCTGATATTTAACGCCGACGCCATCATCAACCATTGTTAAATCAATTAAGTCATTAACCCCAACAGTCATGCTTATATTAAATTCAGTGGCTTCACCATTCACTGTTGCGATTACCTTGGGTTCATCTGAATCAACTTGCCAATTCACTATAAACTTTTCCGCATTGCCTAAAGTGTCTTTGATTTGTATTTCATCACCTATGCTCACCACCAAGTTAGACTCTTGCCAATCCATCGCCACTTGATTTAATTCAACAACAGCAACTCCACTGTCATCTGTTGCTGATAATTTTAATTCAGCAGATTTTCCTGCATACCACTGCCCCTGCGTCAGAACAGAAGGAGGCACCAGCTCCCAAGAATATACAGGAACTTGGTAATCAGGAATCAACGTGGTTTCACTGCGACTGATGTTGTTAAAATCATCTTCAGCCTCAACCATTAAAGAATGGGCTTTTTGTGAAAAATTCATCGCATGGGAACCCCCACTGACAACCACGGCTTGACCATCAACTAAAATCTGTTTTATCAAGCCTTCATTAACAGTGATATTAAGCTGTGTATTTGGACCAATCTTTACCCCATCTGCTTGCTCTATACTGGTCGTCCATTCTTGAGCTATCACTGGAGGCGTCCGATCAACAAGAACAATAACTTCATTCACCTGATCCGATAATCCTTGAGAGTTGGACAAGTTAATCAGTCTGGTGACTCCATTGGCACCCTTGACCAAAATAGGGCCGGTGAATGTCTCGTTATTTGGCATGGCTTGATTAGATGGTTTAAACACACCACCGTTAATTGACCACATGTCATCATCTGCTAAATTCAGCTCTGATCCATTGGCACTGGTTATGCCATTGAGACCAATTAAACTAAGAATGAGCAACAATGGTGTCTTCATCTTCATTTCTTTTTTCATTTATGTGTACCCTTACACCTGCGTCTTCTGGATCCCATGTAATTGCACAAGGTGTAGTTTGTACAATAAGCTCAGCCATTACTTTGGCTGAGTTAGGTCGTTTTTTGGGGTTTTTATTTAACAGTAAATCAATTGCTTTGAATAAATTTTCTGCTTCTGCCTGCCTGATATAAGCAGGAAAAACCACTGTCTTTTTTATTGTGTTGAATTTAGTCTGATTAAGTTTTTTTCCTTTGAATGGATTAACACCTAACAAACACTCCGTAATCAATACGCCCACGGCAAACAAATCACTGCTGTGGGTCACCTCACCTCGCTGAAAAGTTTCAGGTGCTATATATCCATACGTGCCAGTAATGTCATCTGTACCTATACCACTGACCAGAGCTGCGGTACCAAAATCCGTCAACTTAATGTCTCCATTGACATCCAGGAGAATGTTAGCAGGCTTAATATCACGATGAACAAAACCCATTGAATGAGCAGATTGCAAGCCACGCAACACAGCAATGGCAATCGATAACGTCAGTGGTAAACTCAAGGTTTTTTTCCGCTTCAACAATGAAGCCAACGATTCCCCTTTAATATATTCCATGGCAATGAAAGCGGTATTTTTGGTCGAGACAACATCATAAATAGAAACCACATTCCGGTGTGATATTCGAGCCGCAGTTATGGCTTCTTGAACCAATGTCTGACTCATGTTTTCACGCGTACCAAAGTTATTTCCAATGGGCAATGTTTTCAAAGCCACCTGTCTATCCAGTTTTGGGTCCCAACCCAGGAAAACCGTTCCCATGCCGCCTTTTCCAATGGGACTGATCACTTGATAACGATCTACAAATATTTTACCTAACGCATTGCGGTCATTGATGTGTTTGGTCAAGGCGTCAAAACTTTTTTCCAAGGCTTGAACTTCACCACCATGCCAGTCTGAATTAAAATGACTGTCTCCCAACAATGCATTTTGAGCCTTAACAATTCTTCGGATTGGTTTTACCCAAGAAAAATAGGCCATGGTCAGAAGTCCCAACATAACCAACAAAACCAAACTAAACGTATTCCATGCTGTGCGACTCATGTCAGCCGTAGATTGCTCAGCAAATTTAACCGGCTGCCTTGAAATGACATACCAGGGTTGTTCATTTATTTTTGCAAATGCGGCAATGTATTTATCTGATTTTTTATCGGTCGATCTATTGGCAAGTCCTGTAATTGAGCCGTTTTCCATCATGGCGATCCATTCACTAGGAACCACCGTATAATGGTCGCCCGAGTGCTCGATTAACTGGCCAGTACTGTCCACCAAGCTTAGACTGGCTGACTGACCTAAAACACTTGGATTCAACCACTGAATGATCTCTAAATTGACCACCATCATTACATCAACATAGGGTCTGGCAGAGGCCACTTTTACAGCCAAATATTTGCGTCCCTGCAGTGTCAGCAATTGAACAGTTTGGTTTAATTGAGAAGTGATACTAGAAGTTTCGATGGGTAGTGAGTCATTTTTCTTGGCTATTTGAATCACCTGGCCTTCCTGACCTTCTTTATTCAATAACAAGCCAACCATTAGAATGTCATCATGTAACAACAAGCCAGCCTTCAAAGCTTCCGCTGCTTCAGAGGCATCGGGAACCATATATACTGTTGGATTCATTGCCAAACTGCGAGCTACATTCACATATGTATCTATATAAGCTTCTATTCGATCCGCAGTTGCCCTAGATATAATTAAATGATTTTTTTGTGCCTGATCAACCACCGCTACTTTGGATTGATTGATCTGATACCAAGACAACAAAAACGGCAATGAACCAAACACCAATAAAGTCAGCACCACCCAAAACATGATTGATTTGTTTTTCACGCCCACACCTAAAATATAAAACATTAAGCTCAAATTATAGCCAACATGCGGTCCTACTCACGTCAACAAGTGTGAATTCATTTTAAGAAAACTCACAACACCAACCCAACGCTGAGCAAAAACTTGCAATTCATAAGCGCAACTTCTCAAACAATACAAATCACATAATTACGATCAGCTATTGTGCCGACTAGTTGACCATACACACCTTAATGTACCTCTCAATCCGTCAGCAGTGAATGATTCAACTACATNACATCGTCATTGTGAGCACACCGTCCACAGTCAGGTTTGAANCAGAAATATAACTTGAATCATCAGAACAAAGGAACACGATGGCATTGCCAATCTCTTNTGGGCCACCAACCCGCTGTAAGTGGACNGATGGTAGCACGCCTTTATCATACAAGTCATCGCCTACAATACCCTGCAAACTTTGGTGCATCGGCAATACCTGGACAGATCATGTTAACCCTGATGCTTTTGGGTNCCAGCTCAGCAGAAACACTNGAAGTTAAGCCAATCCCACTACTTGCACCGGGTACCAATACAAGTTCATCTTCGAAACCGTCCATTTAATCTCCCTNTATTNAGCCAGTAAAATAATGAGTATTNTCACCTTTTTGTAGCTTGATGCCGTTTATAAAGACATGCNTTGGCCTTAGAATATTTCGCCGATCATACAACGTAGCGACCCGCCGGCCTTTTCAAGTTCGGACACATCGANGCCATGAATCTCTAAACCCCAATTGGTTAAAACCTTTCGAGAAGACACAGATAAAGTATCATAAGCAGTTTGACTAAACAGTACATCACGATCAGTAATAGAAATACAATTACCACAAAANGCCATCTTTTCTTCATCAGAAAGATACAACACTCGTCCATCATAAAAGTCATCAATCGCTTGCACCACATCTGGATCAGCAAATGACGCTTTGTGCATCACACAACCTACACTGGCCAAACAAGCCATTACCACATTGGTATGGTATTCGCCTGCAGCCAAATCAAACTGAAAGGTTAAATCTAACTGAAACCCTTCATCCAATTCAACCGCACCAGCTTCATCAACCCGTTCAGTCATACCAATAAAACCAACATTGCGACCACGATCAGGTACCAGTACACCCGTTAATTCCGCAATGGCACGGTGGTTTTCAATTTCAAATTCTTCATAACCCAAAACCCCACCAAAAAATTTACGTATATCAGGTCGTTGTGTTTCTAACTGACGATTGGGGTACTTCATTGAGCCCACAATGTAACGTCGGTTGTGATTGGTAGCAAAAGCATTGTTTGGGAACACCGCATCGGGCGTGTCTTCTGAACCAGGAAACGTAATGACTGGAATACCAAAATCCGTCAACGTACGAGCCAATTGCATTTGCTGGAATACAGCCAGTTTTTCATCAACCTTGGCATCCATTTGCATGTACTCATTGTCTTGTGCCGTTTGCTCATTCAATGAAAAGCCTACAGGACTCACCATAAAAGCAGCTTTCATTGCCACTTCTTGTTTAATATTAAATTGTTTTAATTCTTGGACTTTTTTGAAGTCTGCAATGTTTTTAACCAGCATATGTCACCCAATTTCTTGCTTCTTTGATCACCGACACATCGTCTTTTCTGCGCGGAGATTCTGTCACTAAATGAGATTTCCATTTTTTATTACCAGGAAATCCATGATACAGCCCCAAAATGGGCCTGATTAACCAATGTAAACTCAAACCCTGTTTGATCATTTGTTGGCAATAGTCAGTATAAGCCAACAAAACCTCATCTCTGGACAATGACTGTTCACCTAAATTCATGGCGTCGTGCATGTCTCTAATCAACCAAGGCGCATTCCAAAATGCGCGACCAACCATCACACCATCAACCTGACTGATTTGCTCCACAGCCTGTTCCACTGTTTCAATACCACCATTCAAAACAATCTTTAATTGTGGATTTTTCAACTTGATATCGTAGGCATAATCATATTTCAAAGGAGGAACCGACCTATTTTGTTTTGGGCTCAGGCCTTTTAGCAAGGCTTTTCGAGCATGCACCACAAAAGTTTGACAACCTGCCGCACTCACCGTATTTATAAATCGCTCAAAAGATTCAAAGGAATCGTCATCATCCACACCAATGCGAGATTTAATCGTCACAGGAATTTGAACCGCCTTTTGCATCTCATCAAAACATGTCGCCACTAACGCCGGCTCTTTCATCAAACAAGCCCCAAACCGACCCTTTTGTACCCGATCACTCGGACAGCCCACATTTAAATTAACTTCGTTGTAGCCCATGTCTTCAGCCATCTTCGCACAAATGGCCAAATCTTTTGCGTTACTGCCACCCAGTTGAATCGCCACCGGTTGCTCTAAAGGCGAAAATCCCAACAGTTTTTCATTGTCACCATTTAATAAGGCACCAGTAGTAATCATTTCTGTGTATAACAAGACTTGGTCTGAAATCAAGCGATGAAAATACCGACAATGTCTATCGGTCCAATCTAACATCGGTGCCACAGACAACCGCCTGTCTATCTCATCATTTATACCTGTCTTCATTTTAAGAGTAGTCGCTGAATCAAATCCAAATAAATGTTTTCCAGCTGCACCAAATGACTGACTTTTTCACATTCATTGACCTGATGAATGGTTTTATTAATTGGCCCCAGCTCCATGGTTGCAATGCCAAAAGGCGCAACGAATCGACCATCAGATGTACCGCCACCTGTATTAAACTCAGGCTGGACACCGGTCATCTTTAATACCGATGCGGCCAGAGCTTGTTTATAATTTTCATCCTTGCAGTGAAAAGGTGCACCAGATAACTGCCACTCTAATTCATAGTTCAAGTGGTGCTCATCTAAAATCAGCTTCAATTGCTGTGCCAAGCTTTGTTGACTTGACGAAGGTGCGTACCTGAAATTAGCAGTAATTTCCAACTCTCCTGGAATTATATTGGTCACACCAGAACCTGCTTTTATGGTTGAAATTTGAAAACTGGTTGGAGGAAAATCCTCATTGCCCTCATCCCATCTATAACACCCCATCTCATCAATCGCTTTGGCTGCTAAAAATATGGGGTTGGCGGCATTTTGTGGATAGGCCACATGGCCTTGTTTGCCTATGATTTTCATGGTGACATGTAACGATCCACGACGCCCAACCCGCACCGTATCACCCAAAATATCGGAACTACTGGGCTCACCCACTAAACAATAATCAAAATGATGTTTTTCTGCCATCATTGGCATGAATCTTTTAACCCCATCATGCGCAACACCCTCTTCGTCACTGGTTAACATCAAAGCCACTTTCCCAGCATGATTGGGGTATTGACCTACAAATTTTTCCATCGCCAATACCATCGCTGCAACTGAGCCTTTCATGTCTGCCACACCACGTCCATACAGCACCCCAGCCTCAACATGTGCTGACAATGGATCATGATTCCATGCATCCGGATTGCCTGGAGGGACCACATCCGTGTGACCTAGAAACATCAATGAGGGGCCTGGTTGCTCACCATGCCACATCAAGACATTGTCCACGGCTCCGAACCGATGGTGCTCACCTTGAAAGCCATGCCCNCCCAAGCGATTCATTAGCAATGGTTGACAACCNGCATCANCAGGTGTGTAGGAAGGTTTTTGAATCAGTTGTTTAGCCAATGTAACGACTTCAGGTTCCATATTATTTCTCTAAGTTATAGGCCTATGCGAAATTTGTTTCCGTCAAATACAACGGGGCGTTTAATTAAGGTGGGATTAGCCACCAACAAACCCACATTGGGTTCGATTTTTTGAAAGTCACTCAACTGCTTCCAAGTGGTACTTCTTTTATTCAACAAATCAGTCAAATCGATGTCCTGCAACATGCGTTTTACCAATGCGTCATCAATACCTTGAACCCTGAAGTCATGTAAGGNCACATCACCCGCATTGGCAGCTTTTGCGGCCTTGATGGCTGATCGAACTTTGTCACAATTTTTAATGCCATAAATAATCATGATCTGAGCAACTCATTAATCGAAGTTTTTGAACGGGTTTTTTCATCAACCTTTTTAACTATAACAGCACAATCCAGGGCATATTTGCCGTTATCAGCCGGTAACGTCCCAGAAACAACCACAGAACCTGGTGGCACATAACCATAACTGATTTCATCAGTTTCACGATCATAAATTTTAGTGCTTTGACCGATAAAAACGCCCATAGAAATCACACTGCCTTTCCCAATTCTGACCCCTTCAACCACTTCACTTCTGGCCCCAATAAAACAACCATCTTCAATCACAGTCGGTGCAGCTTGTAGCGGCTCAAGAACACCACCAATACCCACTCCACCCGATAAATGAACATTTTTACCAATTTGCGCACAGCTACCTACAGTGGCCCATGTGTCGACCATGGTACCATCGTCAACAAAGGCGCCAATATTAACGTATGATGGCATACAAACCACACCTTTGCCTAAAAAGGCACCCCGACGGATGGTTGCTGGTGGCACCACCCGTGCCCCCGTTTTCTCGAACTCTTCAGCTGTGGCATCTTTAAATCGACAAGGAACTTTGTCCCAGTAATTATGGGTTGTTCCTGCCATCACTTGATTGTCTGCTATGGTAAAATACAACAACACGGCTTTTTTCAACCATTCATTAACCAGCCAACCATTGGCTACTGGTTCTGAGACTCGCAAAGTACCGGCCTCAAGACCCGTTAGTACGGCTTCAATCACGTCACCGAATTGTGCTTCCAATTGAACTGAATTCAACTCCGCTTTGGCTTGCCATGCGGCATTTATTTGGGCTTCTAGATTCATGCTAAGGTCACTTTTATTAACAGCTCAGCATTATAAACTGACCTTATACACAAGTCAGCTTTATCACTGGTATTTATAAAAATAGAGATAAGGACAATAAAAAAAACTAAATTACCGTTTTAATTCAACCTTAAGTTGTAGTTTTTTAACAGAAATTTTGAATTCTGACTGTATTATCTGTAAAATGCTGCGGCTGTACATGCGGATTTTACTGGCTTCCATTTGTGTATAACAAATAAAAACAGCCGTTTCACCCTTGATATTAGCTAAGTGGCACAAGCCCCTTACTTGGGTAGGCAAACACATTTGAAGCTTGTCATTTAACTGTTTTAGTTGATTGGCACGCTGTATCAATCCAGATAATGTTTTATCTTGAGCCATACTGTCAGTGATTGTGTGAAATCCTTTGGGTTTTCGCATGGGGATATTTGAATCTTAATAATAACGATAAGCAAGTTTTTTTTATGAATAATCTTACAATAATAAAACGTGAAAAAACTGGTATTGTGCAATACCCTTTAAGTGACAAGAAAATCAAAACCAAATTGATTTCAATTGCCGTCACATTTTCATTGGTCGTCTTTTTTATCGGAGCTTTGACAGGTTCTTTATTTTTCAGTCATTCTGAATCCAATGAACACCAAGTTGCTGAATTACAGTCACTGGTTGATTTGCGTCAACAAGAACTGGTTCAACATAAAAAATCTGTACAAAATGACATTGACTCCATGACTTTACAGATTGGTAAACTCATGGCTCAATCGACTCGACTCAATGCATTAGGTCACCGCTTAACTGAAGTAACAGATATCAATCAAGATGAATTTGATTTATCTGAAGAACCGGGCATTGGTGGTGCTGATTTAGATCTGACTGGCGAAATAAATACACCACAATCTTTGTATGAACACCTATTCAACTTAGAAGACAACTTCAGCAAACAGCAGGAAAACTTAAATATACTTTCACAACTTTTGAGTGAACAAACTGTGGATCAGAATGCCACACCTCATATTTTTCCTCTTAACAAAGGCTGGGTTTCATCTTACTTCGGCAAAAGAATCGATCCATTTACCGGACAACAAGCCAGTCATTCTGGCATGGACTATTCAGGCGCATATAAGTCTGACATAGTGGCCGCNGCTGATGGCGTGGTGGTATGGGCTGGGCTAAGAGGCTCATACGGACAAATGGTCGAAGTTGACCACGGCAATGGCTTTATGACACGCTATGCTCATGCCGAATCACTCAATGTACAACTGGGCCAAAAAGTGACTGCTGGGGAGCCCATTGCCACCATGGGAAAATCTGGTCGAGCCACATCTGAACACTTACATTTTGAAATTCTTAAAAATGGTCACAAGGTTAACCCCTTGCCATTTATAAAGTCTTAACCATTTATATTAAACTTTCAGGGCAGATAAATTTACTTTTATTTGCCCTTTTTACTTGAATAATGACTTATTGAAACCACATTGTTTCATTAACGCGGGCAACTGATAACAAATTATGGCAATCAACTCTCTTTTCACAAAAGTATTTGGCAGCAGAAATCAACGGTACATCAGACAATTAGATAAAATTGCAGATAAAATCGATGCACTCGAACCTAAGTTTCAAGCCCTCAGCGATGCTGACTTCCCACTTCAAACCCAAGCTTTAAAAGACCGCATAACAGCCGGCGAATCTCTTGATGATTTATTGCCTGAAGCTTTTGCCTTGGTCCGCGAAGCATCAGTGCGAACCATGGGCATGCGACACTACCATGTGCAATTAATTGGTGGCATCGTTATTCACCGCGGGAAAATATCGGAAATGAGAACCGGTGAAGGTAAAACACTGATGTGTACATTACCAGCCTACCTCAATGCCTTGGCTGGCAATGGGGTTCATGTTGTAACGGTCAATGATTATTTAGCCAGTCGAGATGCCAAATGGATGGAGCCTCTTTATAACTTTTTGGGCATGACCGTTGGCGTAGTTATACCCAGCTTATCTCATGAAGCCAAACGCGCCGCATATGCCTGTGACATCACCTATGCCACCAACAATGAATTAGGCTTTGACTTTTTACGTGACAACATGGCCTTCAGCCTGGATGCCAAAGTTCAGCGCGAACCATTCTTTGCCATTATTGATGAAGTCGATTCAATCTTAATTGATGAAGCACGAACACCATTAATCATTTCTGGTCAAGTGGATGAGTCTCCCGAAGTATACAATCGAGTCAATAAAATAGTACCGCTGCTTGAAAAAGCCACTAAAGAGGTTGACCAAAAGGAAATCAGCAAAGCCATCATGAATAAACAGGCACTGCCNGAACCAGATGGCGATTTTTCAGTTGAAGAAAAATCCAAACAAATCTTCTTAACTGAACAAGGCATGCAAAATGCCGAAGATTTATTAAAGAAAAACGGCTTAATGGGTGCCGATGATTCCTTATATGACTCCCAACATATTTCGTTAATGCACCACGTAAGTGCAGCCTTGAAAGCCCATCATTTATTTGAAAGAGATGTTGATTACATCGTTAATGAAGGCGAAATTGTAATCGTTGATGAATTCACCGGNAGAACCATGGAAGGCAGACGCTGGTCTGATGGATTACACCAAGCCGTTGAAGCCAAAGAAAATGTACCCATCCAAAAAGAAAACCAAACTCTGGCATCCATTACGTTTCAAAACTATTTCCGTCTGTANCCAAAATTATCAGGCATGACGGGAACTGCTGATACTGAAGCTTATGAATTTCAATCCATTTACAACCTAGAAGTTATTGTAATTCCTACTCACAAACCGATGGTACGTGAAGATGCCGGTGATTTAGTTTATTTTAGCCAAAAAGCTAAATTTGAAGCCATCATTGAAGACATTGTCAGCTGTACCGAACGACAACAACCGGTNTTGGTTGGTACTGCTTCAATCGAAGTCTCAGAACATTTATCAGAACAATTAAAACTTCAAAAAATCAAACACAATGTATTGAATGCCAAACAACATGAACGTGAAGCTTTGATTGTGGCAGAGGCTGGACTTCCTGGCGCTGTAACAATCGCGACCAATATGGCTGGGCGTGGTACAGATATTGTATTAGGCGGCAATCTGGCAGTAGAAATTGAAAGCAAAGGCGATATCAGCGAAGCTGAAAAGTCACAGCTGGAAGCTGATTGGAAAATCCGTCATCAGAATGTCCTAGACAATGGCGGTTTAAGAATTATTGGTACAGAACGACACGAATCAAGACGTATCGATAACCAATTGCGAGGTCGTGCAGGACGACAAGGCGATCCAGGTTCATCTAGATTTTATATCTCTTTAGANGATAATCTAATGAGAGTATTCGGTCAAAGCCGCATGATGGATAACATGAAACGCTTTGGCATGAAGGAAGACGAGTATATCGAACACAAATGGATCACTCGAATTATTGAAAATGCCCAACGCAAAGTTGAATCACATAACTTTGATATTCGAAAACACTTGCTCGAATATGATGACGTGGCTAACGACCAAAGAATGGTTATCTACCAACAACGTTCCGATCTTCTCGAAGCTGNAGAAATTGGCGAGTACATTGCAGATGTCAGAGAAGAAGTTTTTGACAACGTGATTCGCCAACGCATTCCATTAGAGAGTGTAGAAGAACAATGGCAAATTCCACAATTAGAGCGGGTACTTTCTCANGAGTTTGGTATCGAAATAAACATCAACAGAATCCTCGAACGTGATGAACACTTAGATGATGACGGACTCACAGACAAAATACACGATCACATTGATCGTTATTTCAAAGAAAAAGAAGCCATGACTGGAACAGATGTCATGCGTCATTTTGAAAAAGCGGCCTATTTAAATACCTTAGACCAACTGTGGAAAGAACACTTGGCCGCTATGGATCACCTACGTCAAGGCGTGGGCTTACGTTCTCATGCCCAAAAACAACCGATTCAAGAATACAAACGTGAATCTTTTGAAATGTTCAAAGACCTTCTTGATAAAATTAAATATGAAACCATTAGAATCATCTCTCGAGTCAAAGTACAGGAAGAAGAAGATGTNACCGCAATGGAACAAAAAGAAGATCAAAATGTGACCTTTCAGCACCAATCGTCTTCAGCGCAACCCAGCAATCAAGATGAAAAAGTTGAGACTTTCATTCGTGATGGTCAAAAAGTTGGTCGCAATGATCCATGTCCTTGTGGATCAGGCAAGAAGTTTAAACAATGCCACGGCAAACTAAGCTAACTTCTAACAATCCCATACAAGTTGTCGTCTTGGTCTTAGAAAACAACCAAGGCGACATCCTTCTGACTCAACGACAAGCAGGGCAGCACCTCGAAGGTTTTTGGGAGTTTCCAGGCGGAAAAATTGAGCCTAAAGAAACTCAACTGATGGCTTTANTCAGAGAATCTATTGAAGAAATAAGTTACCAACCGCACAATCCCACACACATCACAAGCATCAATTACNAGTACCCAGAAAAAACTGTTCANCTCCATTTTTACCATTGTATTGATGCCAATCCTGTCGTTTCAGCAAACGAAAACCAACCCTTAAAATGGCTTCACAAGTCTAAACTCAGTAAAATCAAACT
>JGI24723J26617_10000762_pt1 | contig 30161 bp, 32 predicted proteins | sample Cruoilmetagenom6_FD_26617 | JGI IMG/M metagenome (IMG submission 26617) | reverse complement strand
TCGGCTGGATTGATGTCTATTTCTATAGAGTCATCTGCTACGGGATAGACGTAAACTGAGGCAAATGAGGTGTGTCGCTTAGCGTTGCTGTCAAATGGCGAGATACGCACCAGGCGATGAACCCCGTTCTCTCCCTTTAACCATCCAAAGGCGTAATCCCCGTCAATTTCTAAGGTTACTGTTTTTATACCGGCTACATCTCCTTCTTGATAGTTGAGTTCCTTGATTTTCATCTGGTGTTTTTCGGCCCACATCATATACATGCGCATCAGCATTTGTGCCCAATCGCAACTCTCGGTCCCACCAGCCCCAGCAGTAATTTGTATTACGGCACTAAGGTCGTCTCCTTCATCGGAAAGCATATTTTTAAATTCAAGCTGCTCTAAAAATTCGGTGGCTTGATGAAAGCTCTGCATCATTTCTTCTTCTGACACGTCACCTTCTTTGTAGAATTCAAACAAGGTTTCTACGTCTTCACCGAGGACTTTTACCGCGCGATAATCTTCAACCCACTTCTTTTTAAAGCGAAGGCTTTTCATTAAGGCTTCTGCTTTTTTTGGGTCATTCCAGAAATCGGGATTCGCCGTTTTTTCTTCTTGATTGCTAATTTCAATCAGTTTTTGATCAATTTGTAGGTAATCTCGGAGTTTTGCAACCCGAGTTTGAATATCTTTTATGTGGTCTTGTGTAATCATACGTGAAGGCAAAAGTACGCTAAATATTGAAAACAAGCAGAAGCTAAACCCAATTATACCGCGAACGAAAAAATACATTGGCTGCTTTTATTTTCGTGCTTTCGGTGTGCGAGGAAATTCTTATTAAAGGAGAATCGCGGAGTAAATTTTATTTATTAGTTTTACGAAAAACTAACCAAAAATGAAAAAAGCAAGTCTTGTATTCTTAGTATTCCTCCTTAGTCAATCTGTCTACAGCCAGTTTTTTAAGGAGAGTAAGTCGGTTGATGCCTATCGTGGATTTATTGATTTTTATTACGATAATTCAAATGATAAGATTTACCTCGCGGTAAAGGCCTTAGACCAAGAATTTTTGTATGTAACAGCCTTGTCTGAAGGGTTGGGGTCAAATGATATTGGCTTAGATCGAGGGCAGCTAGGTGGTGGTGTGGTGGTGAAATTTCAAAAAGCGGGGAATAAAATTTTTCTTATTCAGCCTAATCAGGATTATAGGGCATTAACAGATAATGAAGATGAACGCGCTTCTATTGAAGAGGCTTTTGCGAAGTCTGTCTTGCATGGATTTGTGGTAAAAGAGGAAAAAAATGGCGTATTTTTAGTCGACGCAACCTCCTTTTTTATGCGTGATGCGCACGGCGTTGCCACTACGCTTCAGCGGAATAATCAGGGGAGTTATCGCTTAGATAATTCACGTTCTGCAATGAACTTAGAACGCACCAAAGCCTTTCCTAAAAACGTTGAATTTGACGTGATGCTTACCTTTACTGGGAGTCCAAAAGGCGCTAATGTACGCAGCGTGACCCCAGATGCTTCTGCGGTTACGGTTCATCAGCACCATTCTTTTGTGGAATTACCAGATGATAATTATAAAAAACGTGTGTATGATCCAAGATCTGGTGCTATGGCAATGTCTTATATGGATTATGCAACCCCGGTAAATGAACCTATTGTGAAGCGATTTATTCGTCGGCACCGTTTGGAAAAGAAAAACCCTAATGCGGCAAAAAGTGAGGCGGTTGAGCCAATTGTTTACTACTTAGATCGCGGTACGCCAGAACCTATACGGTCGGCGTTGTTAGATGGGGCTCGATGGTGGAATCAGGCCTTTGAAGCCATTGGGTATATCGATGCTTTTCAAGTAAAAATACTTCCAAAAGATGCGGATCCACTTGATTTGCGTTACAATGTTATTCAGTGGGTTCATCGGTCTACACGCGGATGGAGTTACGGTGCGAGTATTACAGATCCAAGGACGGGTGAAATTTTAAAAGGACATGTCAGTCTGGGGTCGTTGCGTATTCGTCAGGACTTCATGATTGCTCAAGCCTTGCGCGCTCCGTATGCTAATGGGCAGTCAAATGATGCGTTTGCACTCGAGTTAGCGTTGGCCAGAATAAGACAATTGTCTGCACATGAGGTAGGGCATACCATCGGTTTTGCTCATAATTTCGCCGCTAGTACGAATGNCCGTGCGTCGGTAATGGACTATCCGCATCCGCAGTTACACCTAAAAAATGGNGCCATTGATTTTTCAAATGCGTATGCTACCGGAATTGGNGCATGGGATAAGGTAACGGTAGCCTATGCGTATCAAGATTTTAAAGGAGATGAACAAGCACAGTTACAAGCGCTGTTGAATAAGGCTTTTGCGAGTGGATTGCGCTATGCGTCTGATCAAGATGCTCGTGCTAAAGGGAGTGCTCATCGGTATGCGCATTTATGGGATAATGGTTCGGATATAATTGGGGAATTAGACAACCTCCTGGCCATTAGAACCAAGGCGATTGAAAATTTTTCTGTAGATAATATTAAATCAGCGCAGCCCTATTCTGTATTGGAAGATGTTTTTGTGCCAGTCTATTTTTTACATCGCTTTCAAACGGAGGCAGTTTCAAAAATTATTGGAGGACTCGATTATCAATACGCTGTAAAAGATGGTGTTGAGCCTATAGTTACTCGCGTAGATGGAGCAACCGAACGTAGGGCTTTAAAAGCCTTGTTAAAAACCATAGATGTAAAGACGTTGGCAATCCCCGAGCGTTTATTGGACTTGTTTCCACCTAGAGCGATGGGGTATGGGCGCAGTAGAGAGTCTTTTACGAGTAAAATAGGAGTAGAGTTTGATGCCTTTGCTGCGGTACAAACAGCAACCGAAATGACCCTAAGCTTTATGTTTCACCCGCAACGAGCAGCTAGAATGGTAACACATAAGAGTGTAGAACCCTCGCAATTGGGATTGGATGAGTTGATTGATCAGGTGGTAAAGCATAGTTTTGATGTGACCCATAAAGACGGATACTTGACTGAATTGCAAAACGTCATAAACCGTGAGGTTTTGATGGCGATTTTTGCCTTAGGAGCAAATGATAATAGTTATTTTCAAGTGAATGCAATAGTGCAGTTAAAACTCGATGAAATTGAAGCAAAGTTGAAGGCGGCGACAAAGGTTTCTGGGCTTCAAAAGGCGTATAACGCAGCCTTGGTGAAAATGATTCAAAACTATAAGAAAAACCCCAGTGCCTTTAAAAAACCATCAGCGCCTAAGATTCCAGATGGGTCGCCAATTGGAATGGATAAATTTTAAGCTTGTATATACGGATGAAGACAATTAATTTATTGAGTGATACCGTGACCAAGCCAACGGCCGGTATGCTGGCAGCTATGATGGCTGCGGAAGTTGGAGATGATGTGTTNCAAGCTGACCCTACCGTATTGCGCTTGCAGCAAAAAGCGGCTGGGTTATTTGGAGTGGAGGATGCCCTATTTTTTCCGTCAGGAACTATGGCCAATCAAGTAGCGATTACAATCCATACGCAGCCTGGAGACCAGGTAATTTGCGATCACTGGTCGCATATATACAATTACGAAGGGGGAGGTGTAGCCGTAAATTCTGGCGTGACCTCAAAACTTATTGTGGGTGATCGCGGGATGTTTACTGCTGCGCAAGCCGCAGAGCATGTGAGTAACCCGGCGGATATTTATGAGCCTATTACCCGGTTAATTTCTGTAGAAAACACAACCAATAAAGGGGGTGGAGCGTGCTGGTCATTGGCAGAATTAAGAAAGATTAAACAGCTTTGTGATGCAAATGAACTTAATTTCCATCTTGATGGGGCTCGGCTTTTTAATGCGTTAGTAGCAAAACAGGAAGATCCTAAGCAGTACGGAGCATTGTTTGATACCATTTCAATCTGCTTGTCTAAAGGATTGGGCTGTCCTGTAGGGTCGCTGCTATTGGGGTCAAAAGAGACCATCGCTAAGGCATTGCGGCTACGAAAGCGTATGGGAGGCGGTATGCGTCAAGTAGGATACCTCGCTGCTGCAGGTATTTATGCCTTAGATCATCAGGTAGATCGCTTGGCTAAAGATCATTTACACGCCGCAAAATTGGGGCAGGCCTTGTCGGGATTGTCTTGGGTTAAAAAGGTAGAAAAGATTGAAACAAATATTGTAATTTTCTATGTTGACGATCAGTTAGATCCAGAACACTGTGTGCAAAAACTCGCAGCGCATGGGGTGTTGATGGTGGGAATGGGACAAGGGAAGTTGCGCATGGTTACGCATCTAGATGTTAGTAGTCAAGATATTGACAATGTGATTGATGTGTTGAGTAATGTAGTGTTTTAATTTAAGTATCGAACACTTATATGTTTAGCGGTAACTACCAACTAAGGTGCAGGGTTAATTCTTGTGTGCATTCGTTTTTTAACTTAAAAATAGAATCGAACAATGGGAGAAATGGGGGATGCGTAGATAGATTTGTTTTCTTGATATAATACATCTACTTGTATCCCAGTGCTAAAAAATCCAATCCGATAGGCCACCCCTAAATTCAAGACAGGATAGTTATACTTCGATTTTTCAAGACCTAAGCGTTGGGAGATAAATAATTGGCCAAATTCAGCCGATACTTGTAATTGTTCAAAGGGATTGTAGAGGGTGACCACGCCCACGCCGTAGACATTCGATTTTAAATCGTACTGCTTGGCATATAGGTAGCTGGTGTTGATGCCGGCATACACACGATGTGAAACAGGGTAAATAACACTAGGTGAAATGGCAATCGCTGTATTGTTTGAGCCAAATGAGAGACCTAAACCCCCTCCGTACTTTAAATTTTTCCAAAAACTAGGACCTGTGTCTTGGGCTGTCATTTGCAGTGAGGAGGCCAGGAGGAGGAGGAATGCGATTTTTTTCATTTCATGTTGTTTATACCAGACGAATGTAGTAATTTCAAGCGATTAATTTAAGCCTCTATGTATGCATTTTAAAATTGTAACCTTCTGCCTCTTGTTCACTGCTTCTGTTTGTGGTCAAAGTGAGATTTCATTAACCTTGTCAGAAATTGCCGAAGCGCCTTCGGCGCAGCGCATTGAAAAGGACATTCAAACCTTAGTGAATTTTGGTACGCGACATACCTTGTCGGATACCTTATCATCAACACGGGGGATTGGGGCTGCACGACGCTGGATAAAAGCTACTTTTGATCAAATTTCTGAGGCATGTAACTCCTGTTTAGAAGTTGGGTATCAGCGAAATGTATTAAAAAAGGATGGACGGCGCATTGTAAAGGATGTAGAAATTGTCAATGTGCTAGCTATTCAACGCGGTACTAAATACCCAAATACCTATGTCATCATGTCGGGAGACATCGATTCGCGCGTTAGCGATGTAAACGATTTCACCTCAGATGCTCCAGGCGCAAATGACAATGCCTCCGGAATGGCTGGAACCATTGAAGCGGCTCGAATTCTCACAAAGTATAGGTTTCCTGTGTCAATTATTTATGTGGGATTATCTGGGGAAGAACAAGGTTTGTTTGGAGGGCAACACATGGCTAAAGTGGCTAAAGATGAGCAGTGGAATATTATTGGTGTGATTAATAATGACATGATTGGTAATATTAAAGGGATAGATGGTGTCATTGACAATACCACATTTCGAGTTTTTTCTGAAGCAATCTCAATGACAACATCAAACCAACAGCGTAATGCCATGCGGTTTTACGGTGGGGAAGTGGATGGCCCATCAAGACAGTTGGCGCGGTATATTGATAAAATTACCGATGCATATATGACTAATTTAGATGCAATCATGATCTATCGCTTAGACCGATTTGGTCGCGGAGGACATCACCGCCCTTTTAATGATGCAGGGTTCACTGGCGTGAGAATTATGGAAACGCATGAGAATTACAATGAACAGCATCAAGATTTGAGAACAGAAAATGGGGTGGCCTACGGGGATGTTATTAGTTCGGTTGATTTTGATTATGCGGCAAAGTTAACGGCAGTAAATGCCCTAACCTTAGCCTCTTTAGCATCGGCACCTCCTGCGCCAACCAAGGTGAAAATTGGCGGGATAGTAAAGCCTTCTACCCAGTTACAATGGGAACCGGTAAACGATGCGGACTGTAAAGGGTATCGGGTGTATTGGAGAGATACCACCTCACCTCAATGGCAGTACAGTAAATTTGTGGGGAAAGAGACCAATGTAACCTTAAAGGGAATAGTTATAGATAATTACTTGTTTGGAGTGGCTTCTGTGGGAAAAAACGGAGCCGAAAGCATTGTGCAATATCCGCGGGGAATTATAGTGAATCGTCGGTAAACAAAAGACTTAAACGAGACGAGAGAGCGCAAGAAATAGACTAGTTATAGGTTAAAGTTTTGTTAAGGCTGTAAAGCCAGTTAAATGTTAACGACTTATTAAAAAAAAGACAATTGATGTTAAAAAAAAGTATCGTATTTATATTTGTAATAGGTTTGTTGTCTTGTAATACATCAACAGCTAAACAAGGGGCAAAAACAGCAGCGATGGAAGTGAAGAATGGTCTGCAAGTAGCCACCTTTGGAAATGGATGTTTTTGGTGTACGGAAGCTGTATTTCAAGCGTTAAAAGGGGTGACCGATGTTACCGCTGGATATGCTGGAGGGCAGGTGCAAGCACCGAGTTATGAATTGGTGTCGTCGGGTACAACAGGCCATGCTGAGGTAATTAGGTTGACGTATGATCCGAAGGTGATTTCATATCGAGAGTTATTAGAAATCTTCTTTTATACGCATGATCCAACCACCTTAAATCGCCAAGGGGCTGATGTGGGAACCCAGTACAGGTCGGTTATCTTTTACCACAATGAAGCGCAGCGCAAAGAGGCGGTTGCCATTATTGATCAAATAGGAAAAGAAAAGGTTTACCCTGACCCGATTGTCACGGAGGTCACGCCAATAGATAATTATTTTGAGGCAGAGGAGAAGCATCAAGACTATTACAATAATAATAAAAACGATGGGTATTGCCGCGCTGTGATTAACCCTAAGTTAGAAAAATTTATACAAAAATATCGTCATAAACTGAGATAGTTAAACGTTTTTTGGTTGATTTTTGGTTGAGAAGATTCGTTGGAATTCATTGCTGACGAATCTTCTTTTTTTGATAGAAACTTTATATCTTCACTCCGTTAAAATTTAGTCTATGTCTTATCGCCATTTTGAAGAGTACAATACCGAGGTAACTGAAGAAGTCAAACAACAATTTGAACGTATTATTGCGGCCGTAGGGGAGGACACGGCGCGACAGGGATTGTTAAAGACGCCAGAGCGCGCTTCTAAAGCGTTTCAGTTTTTGACCCAAGGGTATGAGATAGACGCAGAAGCTATTCTAAAAAGTGCACTGTTTGATGAGGATTATTCAGAAATGGTGATTGTTAAGGACATTGAATTGTATTCGCTCTGTGAGCATCATATGCTGCCCTTTTTTGGGAAGGCACATGTGGCGTATATTCCCAAAGGTAAAATTGTGGGCTTGAGTAAGATCCCGAGAGTTGTTGATATTTTTTCGAGAAGACTTCAGGTGCAAGAGCGATTAACCGATCAGATTGTAAATGCTATTGACAAGGTTTTGCAGCCTGAAGGGGTTGCGGTGGTTATTGAAGCTTCTCACATGTGTATGATGATGAGAGGGGTTCAAAAGCAAAATTCGGTTACCACAACTTCTGGGTTTAGAGGTGCCTTTAAAAATATTGAAACCCGTACTGAATTTTTAAAATTAATCAGCACCTCTTTGTCGTAAATACCGTGTTGTTTTCCCTTAAAATGGCGAGCTGCAGGCAGAAATAAAGGTACTTGCTGGGTGGTGACAACATCTTGGCATTTTTATTGCATGTGTATAGGTATCATTTAAATAGTACCTATGAATAATACTTCCGTACAGGTTTCTCCTGAACACACCTTAAAAAAATACACCTTACTGCTGATGTGCATCCTTTTTGATGCCATTGGAATGTTATCCTTTTCATTACCGTTTATTGGTGAGTTCTCAGATGTGATTTGGGCGCCACTNTCATCCATCCTTCTTTACACCATGTTTAGAGGGGNTATTGGAAAGCTAGGAGGAATGATTTCTTTTTTGGAAGAAATCCTCCCAGGAATGGATTTTATCCCCACCTTCACGCTTACGTGGATGTATCAGTTTATAGTGGTAAAAAATAAAGAAAAATAGCCTTAAGGCGTATAGTTCGGTGATTAACGCAATGTAGGTTAAAAAATAAATCGCCCGAAGTTTAAGAAAAACCCATTTTTTTTTCTTAAATTAGTCACAAGTATTACACAACGTAATGCTACAATGAATTCTGACAATTCTAAACTTTAAAAATTCACATTATTATGAGCGATTTAGCAGACAAATTAGCGGCCTATAAAGAACAGGCAGTTTCACAATTAAAAGATTCAGGAGTATCTAAAATTGATGATGGTCAATTGGATGATTTGGTAGGGAGAATGAAACTTATCATCAATAATCGAGATGCTATTTTAGTATCTGGAACAGATCCATCGGAATTAGAAACCGTAAGAACTAATTTTGTAGTAAAAAAACTGGGCGTAACGGATAAAGATAAAGGAATGAAAGCTATTCATGCGGTAGCCGATAAAATGTCGGGTATTAAAATGAAAAATAGAGCTGCATTCTACTATATGGTTAAAACGGAGCTTTCGTAATAGCGCGCTAACATTTTCTGAAAATTAAAATGGCCTTCGTATGAAGGTCATTTTTTTTTTGGAACAAAAAGGTTTGTTTTGTAGGGGTAGAATCTTGTGTGGCGACTTATACTTTTTTGTCCGCAAACATTTTAAGGCCAAAACGACTCAACATTTTTCTTACAAAGTTTGAAAAGAATTTATATTGACCAAATAACCATCCGTAAGCAAGAATCACCACTTGGTAAATAGGAAAGATTAGCAATACGCGAAGCGGCTTGTAAATCCACGGATTCGTCGTCTCTTGACCTAGGCCAATCCACTCCATAATTGGAATTACAATATATAAAGAGCTAAATCCCGTTAAGGAAAAAACTAGTAAAATAACAACTACTTGCCAATTAGAATCAATTCCCCAACGCTTTTTTAGTTTGTTCATGCCTTCGTTTAAGTATGCAAAAGTACGATTTGTTTTAAAGAAAAAAAAGGTTAAGCCTTAAAATGCTTAACCTTTAACTATTTGCTAATGTTCAATCTAATTATTTTCCAAAAAGTCCGCCTAGGAGACCACCTAAACCACCTTTCTTCTCATTTCCGCCACCTAATAACATTCCGGCAACATCATCAATAATACTCCCATCACCATCTGAATCTAATAAGCGATTCACTAAGCTTTGTTCTTGATCTCCTTTGCCGAGCATCCCGCCAAGTAAATCTCCAATTCCGTTCGTATCAGTTACGTTTTGTTCGCGTTTTTGCTTTCCTAAAAAGCCCATCACAAACGGAGCGGCAACTTTGAGTATATTCATGGCAGAACCCATGTCAATACCACTTGATTTACTCACGGCACCAGCTACACGATCTTCTTTACCACCAAAAACATGGCCTAATATGCCTTGTCCGTCCTTTAGTACATCATCGTCAATGCCACCGCCACCAAGAATACTTCCAAGGTTGTCAAGTATGCCTCCACTGTGTTTATCATTGCTCAAAGCACCCATTAATCCAGAAGCACCTTCTGGGGTTGACGCATTGTTTTTCATTGCGCCTAATATAAGTGGCAATGCTGCTTGCATTGCTGATGAAGTCTTCGCTTCGTCTTGGCCAAGTTGTTTACTCGTACCGCTTATTAACATCTTACCCATATCGCTGTTGAGTAAATCTAGAATTCCTGCCATAATTAAATTATTTAGTTAAGTTTTTTGTAATTAAAAATAAGGATGAACAAGATACAATTAAACTGCGAATAAAAAAACTAAAAGTGCGGTCTCTTTCCAGCAGTTCTATTTTTTATTTGTCCTATTTTTTCTATCTTTCAACAATATTTTAAAACCTACTTTATGACCGAATTATCAAGTGTACAAAACTTACTTTTTGTTGTTGGATTTCTAGTGTTAATTGTGGTGATGGCCAAGCTAATGAAGAAAATGGCACTGCATTGGCAAATTCTCTTAGGGATGGCTATTGGGGTGGCTATTGGTATTGTAGTTTCAAACTTTAGTTGGGGAAAAGATGCCGTGGAAGATTGGATAAAACCCTTTGGGACTATTTTTATCAATTCCTTAAAACTAATTGCTGTACCCTTAATTCTGGCCTCTTTAATAAAAGGAGTCTCCGATTTAAAAGATATTGCTAAGCTGTCTAGAATGGGAGGAAGAACTATTGGAATTTATATTGTAACGACTATAATTGCCGTGTCTATTGGCTTGGTGTTAGTAAATATAATTAAACCTGGAAAATCAATTACGGAAGAAACGCGTCTTGAGTTGGTTAATAATTATAGTGGCGATGCTGCCAATGTTAAAACGGCTGCTGATTCTCAAAAGAGCAGTGGTCCATTACAAGCTTTAGTTGATCTTGTGCCTGATAATATTATAGGAGCTGCTGGAAGTAATCGTAACATGCTTCAAGTCATCTTTTTTGCGATTTTTTTTGGAATTGGCCTCATTTTAATTCCCGAAAAAACCGCAGAACCTGTTAAAAAATTCTTTGATGGATTTAATGAAGTCATTCTAAAAATGATTGATTTAATTATGCTTGCCGCTCCATACGGCGTACTTGCCTTATTGGCAGCGCTGGTGGTAGAGTCACCTAGCCTCGACTTATTTAAAGCCTTAGGTTGGTATTCTATTACCGTAGTGTCAGGCCTTATCTTAATGATTGTTGTCTACAATTTATTTGTATTGGCCTATACCAAGAAGAAACCTTCCTTTTTTATGAAAGGGATGTCGCCTGCGCAACTCCTGGCTTTTTCAACCAGTTCTAGTGCGGCTACCTTACCAGTAACCATGGAGCGCGTGCATGAGCACTTAGGGGTAGAAGAGGAGGTAAGTAGTTTTGTCTTGCCTATTGGCGCCACCATTAATATGGATGGGACCAGTTTATATCAGGCCGTTGCCGCCGTATTTATTGCGCAAGCGTTTGGAATGGATTTAGACCTCTGGACCCAACTGGGAATTATTACAACAGCAACCTTGGCGTCTATAGGAAGTGCCGCCGTACCTGGTGCCGGAATGGTAATGCTTGTTATTGTGCTAGCGCAAGCGGGAATTCCTGAAGCCGGATTAGCCTTAATTTTTGCAGTAGACAGACCGTTAGATATGTGCCGTACGGTCGTTAACGTAACTGGAGATGCTACGGTGTCAATGGTTGTTGCTAAATCGGTTGGTAAACTTGGAGAGCCTAAGGTTAAAGATTGGGATGATAATTACCCTCCTCACGCATAAGCGAGAGGTGAATAACTATAAATAACCGGATATTTCTAGGAAGTATCGCATAGCTAAACGATATGAATGTTTGTTTTTTAATGTATCCATGGGAGTCAATTAAATCTCCTGAGAACGATACTTCACTTGCCTTAATTCATGAATGTGCTAAAAGAGGACATGGTTTAGCCGTGTGTTCTCCCGCTAATTTGACCATTAGAAATAGTGTTACAAATGCATTTTGTACCGTGATTGGTAGAATGGAGAAGGTACCTGCTTCAATAAAATCATTTTATAAGAAAGTGCAAACGAGGGAAGAAATGCTTCCCTTAGCGGGATTTGACGCTATCTTTATGCGGGCCGAACCTCCGTTAGATCCTTTAATGCTTAATTTTTTAGATTCAGTAAAGAATGATGTCTTTATTGTAAATTCCCTTGAAGGGATGCGTGAAGCAAATAACAAACTCTATACCGCCGTCTTTGATGATCACGATAATGAGATCATTCCGGTAACCCATGTATCAAAAAATAAAGATTACTTGATTCAAATGATTAACGAATCAGAATCTGATAAAATGATTTTAAAACCCCTAAATGGTTTTGGCGGGTCAGGTGTGATCTTAATTGAAAAGGCCGCCATGGGAAATATTAATTCCCTCCTAGATTTTTACATTAATAAAAGCCATGGAGAGTCTGATTATGTTATTTTACAAGAATATATTGAAGGAGCTGAGCTAGGAGATGTTAGGATATTGTTGCTCAATGGGGTGCCCATTGGAGCCATGCGAAGAATTCCGGGAGATAATGATCATCGCTCTAATGTTTCTGCTGGTGGTTCTATTGCAAAACACCGTTTGAGTCCACAAGAAAAATTATTGTGTAAAAAAATTGGACCAAAACTCGTACGAGATGGCCTGTATTTTGTAGGAATTGATGTTATTGGAGGGAAGCTCGTAGAAGTTAATGTGATGAGCCCAGGTGGAATCACCTATATTAATAAGGTGTATAAAATGCGCCTTCAAGAAAAGGTGATTGATTTCTTAGAAAGCAAGGTCTTAGAGCAAAGTGCTGCGTTTAGACGTAAAACTGATTTGAAAAAAAGAGTGGAAGACGCATAAAAATTGACGTTTATGAAGATTGAATCACCTTTAGTATCAGCCGAGTGGTTGCATAAAAACCAAGCTAATCCCACTATAATTATCTTGGATGCAACGCTTCCTAAAGCAACGGATAAATCGGCCCAAACTGCCGATGAACAGATTGTAGGAGCGCGATTTTTTGATATTAAAAAGACATTTAGTGAGGTAAGCGCTACTTTTCCAAACACCATGCTAAGCCCTGAAGTTTTTGAGCAAAAAGCGCGTGAGCTTGGTATTAATAATTCAAGTATCCTGGTTGTGTATGATTCCCACGGAATTTATTCTAGTGCACGGGCATGGTGGATGTTTAGGGCAATGGGCCATGATCAGGTGGCAGTTTTAGATGGCGGATTGCCCGCGTGGAAAGCCGCAGGGTATCCTACAGAATCTCCACAAAAAACGGTGTATGACCTGGGTAATTTTAACGCTACGCCGCAACCCAACGCCTTTGTAAACTACACGGAAGTACTGGCCGCAATACAAAGTGACACGGCTATCGTTGACGCGCGTTCTGCCGATCGATTTTTTGCGAAAGTGGAAGAACCGAGGGAGGGATTGCGCAGCGGACATATTCCGGGCGCAACTAATGTGCCTTATTCAACGCTGTTAACGGATAAAGGTCAGGTAAAACCACTTGATCAATTGGCGGCCTTATTAACGCATGATGGTGCAACCATATTTACCTGTGGTAGTGGCATTACGGCTTGTGTTCTTGCCTTAGGTGCTAGTTTGCTTGGACGTGAGAACAGTTCAGTATATGATGGGTCGTGGACCGAATGGGGTAGTATAGCTACACTGCCAATTGAACAATAAGGATGGAGAACTTAACAATAGATCAAATAATTGCAAAAATTAACCGCAAGGAACGGTTTAATGCTGTGGCAGCAGACTATAGTTTTACCCTCAAGATTGACGAATATGTTCCTTATATCTGTGCTGCAGTTCACGACGGACATCAATTTAGAAAAGAATTGTGGCAACACTGTACACATTCGGCGTATGAGCGTTGGTTTGAAGAAGATCCCTGTACCAAGACCATCATACAATCGCAGCCCATTGTTATTGCGGGACTCGATTCGCGTTTTGAATATGATTTAAATAGAGATCCTGAACATGCCATTTATGAAGATGCGTGGGGTAAACCCCTGTGGATCACTCCACTCTCGGCTGAAATGAAGGCCAAAAGTAGAGCAAAACACCATGCTTTTTATCGGGTTGTACACGCCTTAGTTGCAGTATTAGAAGCCCAATTTAACCGGTGTTTAGTCTTTGATATGCACAGTTATAATTGGCAGCGATGGGATCGCGAAGTGCCCACGTGGAATTTAGGAACTGCCAATGTAGATCAAACGCGATATCACGTGGCTATTGAACATTGGCGCATGATGCTAGACGCCTTATTTTTACCAAATAACATTAAAAATGATGCTAAAATTAATGATACATTTCAAGGCAATGGATATTTCTTGAAATACATTAGCCAACAGTTTAAAAATACCTTAGTTTTGGCGACTGAATTAAAGAAAATTTATTGTGACGAGCTTTCGCAACGCATTTACCCCGATGTGGTACATTGTATTGAAAGCTACTTAAAACAAACCATTACGTTACAAGTTACTTTTTTCTGCGAAAGCGAACTCTAATATGCAACAAATACTTTCTTCCATTGTCGTTGATATTGATCAAACCCTTGATCGGTTGGTGCAAAAAATTGAACTATTAAGTTATATAAATCCCACCAATATTGAGGAACAAAAATTAAAGTTCTTTTCCAGTAAGTATTTAGAAGAGCCCGTGTTTACTTATCCACTGGTAGATTTTAACCGCTTTACACTTCATAAAGAATTATTTGCCTTGCCTATAGAACAAATTGAAGATCCGGTTCTACGTCAATTTTATAAGGATATTGTGTACGGTTACTCGGCCTTAATACAGTGTATTGAAACCATTGGAGAGGGGCAAAAGTTTTACTTTAACAGTCTGCGATCGTTTGGTACGCCAACCGAATTGGATGTGGAGAACGCCAAGTTTATTCTTCATTTTGACGATGAGGAAAATCCCGAGTATGAGCTTCCAAAATACAGCCCTCAAGAGGCAGAAGTCTTATTTAGATCCTATTCAGAACAATATGATTTTAGCTATGAAATTAGCTATTCTGATAAGATGTCGGCCATTGCCATGGTGCTTAATAATGTAAAGACGTTGGTGCTTAATTTACATCATACCTATTCAGAAAATGAAATAGGAATTTTGACCAACCACGAAATTGGCGTGCACATGGTGACTACCATGAACGGACGCTTACATCCCTTAAAGATATTTTCACACGGTTTTCCAAACAATGAAGAAACCCAAGAAGGCCTTGCTGTATTTGCTGAGTACATGTCGGGGAACCTCACTATCAAACGCTTAAAAAAGATTGCGTTTAGAGTAATTGCTGTTGATAGTTTGTCAAAAGGGTATAACTTTTCACAAACCTTTAGATTGCTACATAATCATTATGATTTAGACCGAGAAACTGCGTTTGGCATTACGTTAAGAGTCCATCGAGGAGGTGGTTTTACCAAAGATTATTTATATTTATCAGGCCTAAAGAAAATTAAAGCATATTATGATAAGACAGGTGATTTAAGTCTTTTGCTTACCGGTAAAACAACCTTGGCCTACGAAAAAATAATTCGATATTTAATAGATCAAGGCTATGCCGTTGCTCCACGGCACCTCACAGATTCTTTTGTAGAGAACAATAACAAGAATCAACGGGTTGCTTTTATCTTAGAGAATTTAAAATAACAAAAAGCGGATGTCAGTACGATTTGAGGCTTCGCTAGAATAACATCACTAAGAAATAAAACGGCGTTGGAGGTTTTTGGAGGGAATCATACACTGATCTTTACGACCAAACCAGTTGTACCGATGGTTAGAAATCCACATATAAACAGCATCACGGATGAATCGCGGAATAATGATAAATCCGTACATCAGTTTCCATCCTCCCGATAAGTGCCTGTAAATGTTCAGAATAGCGGTCGATTTTTGATACACCTTCCCGTGTTCTATATAAATGATTGAATTAAAATCAGAATTTTTCAATTCAAAGTGTAACAATAATTCTTGTCCCGCGTCTGATTGTAGTGAGCCAAATAAGAACTGTTCCTTATTATCCCGTTTAACAATAAACTGAACGGCACTGTTACACAAATTGCAAACGCCATCAAAAAGAATAATTTTATGTTGTTCTATTTGAACCATAGCACAAAGTTACTAAAAAGGAACTGATTTGGTTTTAACTTAAGATTAGGAGGAGATTTGGTGTCCAATTCTTAATTTTACGCAAACTTTAAGTGAATGATAGAAATTAAAAACTTACATAAATCCTATCCAATAGGTAAAGATTCATTACATGTTCTTAAAGGATTAGACATGCATATTAAGGAAGGTGAATTTGTCTCTATTATGGGTTCTTCCGGATCGGGTAAATCAACCTTACTGAATATTCTAGGCTTGTTAGATGAACACGATGAAGGAGAATATAAACTTAATGGAGAAGTAATTCAAAACCTCAATGAAACAAAAGCGGCGGGATTGCGAAATAAATTTTTAGGATTCATCTTTCAATCCTTTAATTTAATTGGGTATAAAACTGCGGTAGACAATGTAGCCTTACCCTTGTATTACAAAGGAGTTCCGCGTAAAGAACGGCATAAGCTCGCCATGGAGTATCTTGAAAAAGTTGGACTAAAAGAATGGGCCGGACACTTACCAAATGAACTGTCAGGAGGGCAAAAACAACGGGTGGCTATAGCGAGAGCCTTGGTTTCTAATCCGAAGGTTATCTTAGCCGATGAGCCAACAGGAGCACTAGATTCTACCACTTCTGCTGCCGTAATGGAAATGTTACAAAAGATTAATGACGAAGGAATGACCATAGTAGTGATTACCCATGAGGAAGAAATTGCAGCACAAACTGACCGAGTGATACGGTTAAAAGATGGGGTAATTACCTCAAGAAACGAAGAAAATATACAGGTAAAAGCATAATTATATGTTCGATTTAGATCGCTGGAGAGAAATTTTCCAATCCATAAATAAAAATAAGCTCCGTACGATACTCTCAGGGTTCACGATTGCTTTTGCGATCTTGTTATTTACAATCCTTTTTGGAATTGGTAACGGACTGCAAAACACCTTTAAAGAGGAATTTGCGGGCGATTCTATGCTGTCTATTTACGTTTGGGCAGGACGAACAACCAAGCCGTATAAAGGAAGGCAAAGCGGTCGAGAGGTGCAATTAAAAAATGACGACTTCACCTTTATTAAAAAACAATTTGGAGACCAAATAAATACTATTAGTCCACGAATTGAACGACAAGTCAATGCTGTATACCAAGGGGAGCAAAATTCGTATACGATGCGCGGCGTATACCCGAGTTATCAGGGGCTTGAATCGGCCGAACTGTTATCAGGTCGTTTTATAAACCAATTAGACCTTGAACGAAGATCAAAGGTAATAGCCATTGGTCGCTTGGTAGAAAAGGATTTATTTGGACAGCTCAAAGCCTTAGGGAAAGAGATTAATGTCAATGGCATTTCGTATAAAGTAATCGGTACGTTTAAAGACCCAGGAGGAGATAATGACGAGCGGTATATGTACGCACCGTTTACCACCATTCAACGTCTGTATGGAAATTCAGATGATTTAGAATCATTTGGGATCACTTATAACCCCGAAATGTCTGTAGATCAGGCAGTGGCTTTTGGAGATCGCTTGGAAGCGACCTTAAAAGAAAGACACTTTGTTTCACCACGAGATCAGCGGGGATTGCGGATTAATAATTATGCGGAAGCCAATAGAGATGTGTCCATGATGATGTTCGTGCTTAATATCATTATTTTATTCATTGGTATTGGAACCTTAGTGGCTGGTATTATTGGGATTAGTAATATCATGGTGTTTATTGTTAAAGAACGTACTAAAGAATTGGGAATTAGAAAAGCCCTGGGGGCAAAACCACGTTCAATTATAATGATGATAATGATGGAATCTGTACTTATCACTGCGATTGCCGGATACGTAGGGCTGTTGATAGGAACGGGTGTACTGGCCTTAATTGGTGACAGTTTTGAAACATATTTTATTACCAACCCAAGTGTAAACACAGGGGTGGTTATAGGTGCTACCGTTATGTTAGTAATAGCCGGTACAATTGCAGGGTATTTACCTGCAAAGAATGCTGCAAAAATTAAACCTATAGTAGCCCTTAGAGACGAATAGATAAGCTTCCCGCTTTCTCGGGAAATAATTATGATAAAATTTATTTTTGATAAAGATACATGGCAGGAAATTTACGGTAGCATCCGTAAGAATAAACTGCGTACAGCCATTACCATCATTGGGGTATTATGGGGAATATTCTTACTAGTTGTCTTGTTAGGTGCAGCACGTGGAATGGAGAATAAATTCAATAACCTCTTTGGAAATTTTGCTACCAATAGCGTTTTTATCTGGGGACAACAAACCAGTAAACCTTTTCAAGGTTTTCAAGAGGGACGAAGAGTGGGCTTAAAAATGAAGGATGTTGAGGTGATTAAAGCTGAAATTCCGGGCGTAGAATTTGTTGTACCTAGAACCTCAGGATCAAGTCTTGTAGTGTATAAAACCAAAACCCTCAATGTAGGGGTTTTTGGAGATTACCCTGATATTGACAAGTTGCAAAAAAAGCACTTGACCTATGGACGATTTATTAACGAGAGTGATATCATCAATAAACGTAAAGTTGTGGTTATTGAAGATGATACCTATAAGCAATTGTTTGATGAAGGGGTAAATCCCATAGGGAAATACATCAAAATAAATAATGGGGCATACCAAGTGGTTGGTCTCTACAAGGAAAAAATGCAAATGGGAGGTCCTGGAGGCGGTATGCATATTCCGTTTAGTACCTTTCAACAAGTATATAATAGAGGAGATAATATAGGATGGCTGATGGTTACTGGAGAGATGGGGAATAATATTGTTCAGCTCGAGGCAGATATTAAATTATTGCTCAGAAACTTACACGGTGTTCATCCAGAAGATGAGCGTGCTTTTGGAAGTTTTAATATGGGGAATGAAATTAAAAAAGTAACAGGATTCCTTACCGGAATGCAATTTTTAACGTGGTTTGTGGGTATTGCAACACTAATTGCAGGGGTCTTTGCCATTGGAAATATTCTACTGATTACGGTAAAAGAACGTACAAAAGAAATAGGGATACGACGAGCCTTAGGGGCTAAACCCAGTGAAATTAGACGTCAAATTATTTTAGAATCTGTCTTGTTAACCACGGTGGCGGGCTGTTTAGGAATTATTTTGGGCGGAGGAGTTTTAATGTTGATTTACCGAGCCGTTGGCCGTGGTGATGAAGCTGTATTAATTAACCCAACGGTAGATATTACCGTTATTTTAATTGCCTTTGCAACCTTGGTGACCTTAGGAACACTAATCGGATTGATTCCGGCGCAAAAGGCCGTTAGCGTGCGTCCTATTGAAGCACTTAGAGAAGAATAAATTATATCAATATATATCAACTGAAAAAAGAGTACAAAAATGACTAAAAAAATAATTATAGGGATTGGGATAGTAGCACTTTTAGGAGTGTTAATTTGGTTCGGTAAAATGAACAGCAAACCACCAATTGAATATAAAACCCTACAGCCGTTTAAAACATCTATTGTTAAAAAGGCCGTAGCAACTGGGAAGGTAATTCCGTTGGAAGAAGTGGAAATTAAACCTCAAATTTCGGGAATTATTGAGAAAATTTATGTCGAAGAAGGCGCTAAAGTAACCAAGGGAGACCTGATTGCAAAAGTGCGTGTAGTGCCAAATGAACAATCGTTATCAAGTGCTAGAGGCCGAATTTCAAGCATTCAAATTCAACTGAATAATGCAAAAATCTCTTACGATAGAAATAAAAAACTTTTTGACAAAGGAGTGATCGCTCGTAGTGATTTTGAAGCAATTGAACTTGCCTATACCCAAGCAAAAAATGACCTAGCTAATGCACAAACGGATTATCAAATCATTAAAAGCGGTTCTACTGGTTCAGGTTCTGCCAATACCAATATTAGAGCGACTACCTCAGGGATGATTTTGGAAATTCCAGTAAAAGAAGGGTACCAAGTTATTGAAAGTAACAACTTTAATGCGGGAACTACCATAGCCTTTATTGCTGATATGACAAAAATGATTTTTGAAGGTAAAGTGGATGAATCTGAGGTGGGTAAACTAAAAGAAGATACGCAGATTGATGTAGTCTTAGGTGCGATTGAAAAAAAGAAATTCCCAGCAAAGTTGAATTTCATAGCGCCAAAAGGAACAGAAGAAAATGGAGCCGTACAGTTTAAGGTGAAGGCAGATGTTACCTTAGACGGCGATTATTTTGTACGCGCTGGGTACAGTGCGAATGCAGATATAATCTTAGAGCGCAAGGATAGTATTATGGCGATCAAAGAAGCGGTATTACAATTTGATACGAAAACAGAAAAACCATTTGTTGAAGTTAAAACTGGTCAGGATGCGTTTGAACGTAGGGATATAGAAATAGGTATTTCTGACGGAATTAATGTTGAAATTTTATCTGGAATTTCTATGGAAGACAATATTAAAATTTGGAACCAAGTGTCAAAAGAAGAAGAGGAGAATAATGATAATTAATCAACTTCATTGAACACATAAAAAAAGCCATCATTTGATGGCTTTTTTTATGTGTTCATGTAAAGGGAGTNCAAAACGGTGAAATAACACGTCATTCTGTTGCTAGCAAGTACCTTACCCTAAGAAAATTGACCTGCTATTTTTTCTGCTTTGCGACTTTCAGTGTAATCGTAAAAGCCTTCGCCAGACTTTACCCCTAATTTTCCGGCCGTTACCATATTTACTAATAGGGGGCAGGGAGCGTATTTGGGGTTGCCAAAGCCGTTGTGCAATACATTTAAAATAGAAAGACATACGTCTAATCCTATAAAATCGGCCAACTGTAAAGGACCCATGGGATGGGCCATACCTAATTTCATTACGGTGTCTATTTCGTAAACGCCAGCCACGCCTTCGTATAGCGAATAGATGGCTTCGTTTAGCATTGGCATTAAGATTCTATTTGCAATGAATCCCGGATAGTCATTGACCTCTACGGGGATTTTGCCTAATTTTTTTGATAATTCCATGGTCAGGGTAGTCACCTCGTCTGAGGTTGAATACCCCCGGATAACCTCTACCAATTTCATGATGGGAACTGGATTCATAAAGTGCATCCCAATGACTTTATCTGGTCGGTTCGTTACCGATGCAATTTTCGTAATTGAAATAGACGATGTATTGGTGGCTAAAATCGTATCCGTAGCACAAAAAACATCTAAATCTTTAAAGATTTTTAATTTTAAATCAATGTTTTCAGTAGCAGCCTCAACCACTAAATCAACCCCTTGAACCCCTGCTTTTAGCTCGGTAAACGAGGTAATGTTTCCTAAGGTGGCGGCTTTATCTGCTTCGCTAATTTTGTCCTTAGTGACCATACGGTCTAAATTTTTTGTAATGGTACTGATTCCTCGGTCTAATGACGCTTGTGAAAGGTCAATCAGCTGTACCTTATATCCAAATTGTGCAAACGTATGAGCAATACCATTCCCCATGGTACCGGCTCCAATTACTGCGATGTTCTTCATGATTTATTGTTACGATTTAAAACATTTAATAATTTCATCAGCCACTCTTAAAGCTTCCGCTCCTTGGGTTAAACTAACCACTGGGGTCTGATCTAATAAAATGGCTACAGCAAATGACTCTAGCTCTTCTAAAATTGCGTTATTTGGCTCAACAGTAGGGTTTTCAAAGTAAATTTGCTTTTTTACTCCTTCCGCATTTTGCAAAATCATCGCATATTCATCAGGCTGCTCGGGTACATCTTGCATCCGAACAACTTCACTTTTTTTCTCAAAGAAATCAACTGAAATGTATGCATCCTTTTGAAAGAATCGCGATTTACGCATATTTTTCATTGAAATTCTACTGGCGGTTAAATTGGCAACACAACCATTTTCAAAGGCAATTCGCGCATTGGCAATGTCTGGAGTTTCACTAATCACGGCAACTCCACTGGCCTGTATATTCTTTATTTTTGAATCTACTACACTCAAAATAATGTCTATGTCGTGAATCATTAAATCTAAGACCACCGGCACATCTGTACCGCGAGGATTAAATTCGGCCAATCGATGCGCTTCAATAAACATTGGGTTTTTAATCAGGTTTCTTACTGCTTTAAATGCAGGGTTAAACCGCTCAACATGGCCAACTTGACCTTTTACATGATGCGCGCTTGCTAAGGTTCTAATAGCCTCTGCTTCCCCAACGGTATTGGTAATGGGTTTTTCTATAAAAATATGACGTCCTTTAATTATCGCTTCCTTGGCACAATCAAAATGAGACAGGGTAGGGGTAACAATATCCACCACCTCTACGGCATCAATTAAGGCTGAGATAGAATCAAAGGCCTTATAACCAAACTCTTCCTCCACTTTTTTAGCGTGTGCTGCATTGGGATCATAAAAACCTACCAGCGTATATTTTTCAGATTGTTGTAGTAATTTTAAATGAATTTTGCCGAGATGACCAGCGCCTAGAACCCCTATTTTAAACATATAAAAAGAATTTTAGCAAATGTAAGAAATAAGGGTTTTTAAATTGTTTTTTTCGTAAATAATTTAATTACTTTGGACTTGAAATGCTACACGATACATCGAAACATAAAGGCCTTAGAAACCAGTTGGTTAAGACGTTGCAACAGAAAGGAATTGTTGATGCTAACGTGTTAGCATGCATAGCTGACATTCCGCGCCATTTATTTATGGATTCTAGTTTTATTGATCACGCTTACCAGGATAAAGCATTTCCTATTGCGGCAGAGCAAACCATTTCACAACCCTATACCGTTGCGTTTCAATCAGAATTACTAAAGATTGAACCAGGCGATAAGGTGCTTGAAATTGGCACGGGCTCTGGCTATCAAACGGCCGTGTTGGTTGGACTAAAAGCGATTGTTTACAGCATTGAGCGCCAAAAAGAGCTCTATGAAAAAACCCGGAAATTCCTACCTAAACTTGGCTATGTGGCTAAAAAGTTAAAATTTGGGGATGGATATCAAGGCTGGGAATCTGAAGCTCCTTTTGATAAAATTATAGTTACTGCAGGGGCACCTTTTGTACCTAAACCGCTGATGAGCCAATTAAAAGTTGGTGGAAGATTGGTTATTCCTGTGGGGACAGATGTGCAGGTCATGACACTATTCATCCGCACGAGCGAAAAGGATTTTGAAAAATATGAATATGGAAATTTCCGCTTTGTACCCCTCCTAAAAGAAAGTCAAAAATAATTACTCCACGGCTTTTAAACTTAAATCCATATTGTATACCGAATGGGTGAGTGCGCCCGAGGAAATATAATCTACGCCACAATCAGCATATGCCCGTAAGGTTTGATCGGTAATGCCTCCGGAGGATTCAGTTAAGCATTGATCGCCAATCATATCAACAGCTTTCCGTGTGTCTTCATAATTGAAATTGTCAATTAAAATCCGATACACCCCCTCATTGCTTAAAATTTCTTCAATTTCGGCTAAACTTCTAGCTTCGACAATGATTTTTAGATCGCGATTAGTCTCTTTTAAATACTCCTTTGTCTTACCAATAGCTTTTGAAATACCTCCGGCAAAATCAATGTGATTATCCTTTAACATAATCATATCATATAGGGCAAAACGATGATTTTCACCTCCTCCAATTTTGACTGCCCATTTCTCAATAGCTCTAATACCTGGCGTTGTTTTTCGGGTGTCAAGAATTTTAGTTTTAGTACCAGCCAGAATATTTGCAAAATGCTTTGTTTTTGTTGCAATGGCACTCATACGCTGCATACTATTGAGCACTAAGCGTTCGCTTTTTAAGATTGATTGTGCGCTTCCACTCACATAAAACACGATGTCACCATAGGTAACGGGACTGCCATCGGCAATTAAAACCTCTACCGTTAAGCTAGGGTCTACATAGGCAAAGATCATTTGTGCAAAGTCAACACCCGCGATAATTCCGTCGTCTTTGACCAATAATTTTGCCTTGCCAACGGCCTCTTTTGGGATGCACGCCAATGAGCTGTGATCTCCATCGCCAACATCTTCTCTAATGGCATTTGAAATGATACGATTTAATTCTTTTTGAAATTGGTCTTGACTAATCATACTAGGCTGTTATTAAAAGGTCAAAAATAAGCATAGATTTTATGATTATGCAGGCTTCCGGTATAAAATTTAAGCTGACAGCGTTACATGAAGCGGAGTGAATCGTCTTCTAATAAAACACACCCATGACGTTTGCTACTTTTCACGAGGCGTGGGCTAAACAAAGAATAGCACCTTGGTTCACGTGGGGAACCAGGATTGCCTTAGCTCTTGGGTTTATCCCCGCTGGTTTAACCAAACTGTTAGGAGAACGCTTTACTGTGCTTGGTATGGATGATCCAGTGGGTTTTTTCTTTGAGGCCCTATATCAAACAGGATGGTATTGGAACTTTTTAGGAGCGATGCAGTTATTGGCTGCCGCACTGCTGCTAATTCCTAGAACCACAACCCTAGGCGCTATAGTGTATTTTCCAATAATTATCAATATTTTTAGCATCGTTTTAGCGATGCATTTTAAAGGAACCCCATATGTGGTTGGTCTGATGATTTTGGCGAACCTATATCTATTGGTATGGGATTATAAAAAGCTCGTGAAGGTGTTTAACATTCTATTGAGAAAAAATACATGAATATAAAAATCATTGCCATTGGTAAAACAGATAATCCGGCATTGTCATCACTAATTGATCACTATACAGATCGCTTAAAACATTATGTAAATTTTGAATTGGTGTGTATTCCAGACCTTAAAAACACCAAAAAAATGTCGGTTCAAGAGCAAAAAGAAAAAGAAGGAGCATTGGTCTTAAAAAAAATAACAAAGGCTGATATGTTGGTGTTATTTGATGAAAACGGAAAGCAGCTAAGTTCGGTTCAATTTGCTGATTTTTTTCAGGCTAAAATGAATTCGGGGAGCAAGCAATTAATTTTAGTAATAGGAGGACCCTATGGATTTTCTGAAGCACTTTATGCACGAGCAAACCAAAAAATTTCCCTGTCTAAAATGACTTTTTCTCATCAAATGGTACGCTTGTTTGCAGTTGAACAATGTTATAGAGCCATGACTATTTTAAAAAACCAACCCTATCATCATCGTTAAAACTAGAAGGGGGTAATGGCCATCTGTGCCATATGTTGAGGATTTGATTTTTGTTGGAAGGTTTCTGTGGTTATAAGCCGTTTAGGGGCTTGTAAGAAAGGTAAACTGGGGTATTAGAATAAAAAAAACCCATCCGCTATGGCGCATGGGTTAAGAAATAAGATGTCAAAATATGTATTAAACTACTTTTACATTTATTGCGTTCAGTCCTTTTCTTCCTTCTGCCAAATCGAATTCTACTTCATCACCTTCTCTAATTTCATCGATTAGGCCCGATACGTGGACAAAATATTCTTTGTTTGAACCTTCTTCGGTTACAAATCCAAACCCTTTTGATTCATTGAAGAATTTAACAGTGCCTTTACTCATGATGATAATTTATAAATTAATAATACCAAAGATAATATTTATTTATAAATAACTGATTTTTAAGCACATTTATTTATAATTCTTCTCTATTGCTTTCTAGACGATCGTTTAATTCCTTGTATTTAGAACAGCTTTTTAAGAGTTCTTGATGCAGGGTTTCTACCACATTATTCTGGGCTTCTTCGGTGGTTGCGGTAGGATGGTTTTCTAAATATTGGGTAACACTGTAGCTGGCTCCTTTACGATAGGCAGTAAAATGACTTTGCAAGCAATCAGCTACTGCTTCTTTTAAATCTTCGGTTTCAATAGCTACGCCTTGTAGACAAGCGCAGGTATTGGTGAGGTATTCTTCTTTGCTAATTGAATTACAGGCAGTAACACAAAAAAGCAAGAGTAGATAGGGTATATATTTCATGGCTAATTTCTAAAAACAGTTGTTTTTGTAAGATCTATTATGGCTTGATCTGGTTGGTCTAATAGACGTTTACTTCTCAAATACCGGCCCACGTTGTACGCGTCGTAGTTTGCTGTCTCAGGATCTACACTACTGACATGCACATTACCTGCCGCATGAATAAATTGATTCTCACCAATCCACATACCCACATGCACTACGCGTTCTTTGCTTGTATCTGTTGCGGGTTTACCAAAAAACAAGAGGTCACCCGGATTTAGCTGGCTAAAATCTTTGGCATCATCTACCAGGAGACCGGTGTGAATTTGTTGCGAGGCATCCCGCGGAATAATCATCCCATTTAAAAAGTAGATGGTTTTGGTAAACCCGCTACAATCCATCCCTTTACTTGAGGTACCTCCCCACAAATAAGGAGCACCCATCATTTTTTTTCCGGTATCTACTAATTGTTCTTGGGTGGGATTTAGCTTCGCGAGCCATGTAGNGTACGGCATAACGTTCTGATTAGGTATATAGGCAATTCTACCGTCGGGATAGCGAACCTTATGAAAGTTTCCTACCTGCCCTAGGTCTTCTAAAATATTTCCAGCAACGAGGTCAGAAACTACCTGTGAGGTTTCATTAGGTTCTTCATAGCTAAAACCAGCAATGGCCAAATACACTACCTTGGGCGCAGCTTTCCAAGCGGCAAAGCTGGTATTGTCCATTAAGGTGAGTCCGCCACTATCTACCCAGGCCAAGTAACGATCAGGGGTTTGGATTAAATACCAATTACTTTCTTTCTTATACACACTCACAGGAGTTCCTAAGATGGCCTGGGTTGATAATTCTGCCGAATGTTTAGGCAACGACCTTAAGTTGGCAACCGAGAGTTTTATAATTGCATTGGTATGCCCTTGTACTTCGTTGGATGGAAGCACTTCAATACTATCGATATAGCTAATGTTGTCTGTAGCGAGTTTCGATTTNAAATCGGCTAAGGCTTCGGGTAAGTTGGTCATACCACGCAGTACCAGGTCNCNATTTATTTTTGCCGACTGCACGTCAAATAACGCTACGCGCTTGTCAGGAGCATAGGTCATTTTAGTCGCCTCTATATAACGCGCTAAAGGATCTTCAGTTGAGGTAGTTTTTGGTTCACAAGCCACCAAAAATAGCGGGATAAGACAAAGCTGAATCAGTTTTTTTAACATAATTAGGAGGGTTTAAGGTAAAAGGCAAGTTCGTATTCAGCTAGTGATACCCCATCTTTTTGCGCGGCGTGCTGGACAGTTCGTGCAAATTGGATAATCTGTAAATAGGGGGCTGCATTGGTTAATTTGGTCCATGGACTTACTGCCCTGGTTCCAATATTTAAGCGTTCTGCCTCAGTATTTAATTGGTCTTGAATTTTACCGTCTATTGGAAAGTGTGGTGGATCGGGAATTAATTTTAAACACCAAATGTATTTTAAAAAGAGATTTAAAATGTGTTGACTTACGCCAAATGTTAGTCCGTTGTACTTTAACGTAGTTTTAAACGNCGAAGTAAACTCAGCGAGTTGGGCTATGTTCTTTAGGTGGTTTTCTTCTGATACTGGCGAAAAATACTGTTCTACTACTGTATTTAAATACTGTCTCAGCTCTTTTTTAAACTGCTCTTTTTCTTGACTTGTCGCTGTTTTTGAATAGACATTAGCGCGCTGTAAAGCGCCTGAAATAGACAGGATAAAAAATTCATTCAGTAAAAACTTACTTTTCATATTTTGCTGGTTGCCCATAATTTATTGTTTTTTGAATGAAGGTTCTGATGTCGTCATTCGCTTGTTTTAAATCTTCTTTTCTCAAATACATCATATGGCCTGAGCGATATCCTTTAAAGGTAAAACGATCTTTCATTTTTCCACTAGGATCAATTTGCCACATGGTGTATTTTGAATTAAAATAGGTAGTAGCACCGTCGTAATAACCGGTTTGAAACAATACGTTGAGGTAAGGGTTTTGTGCCATGGCCTGACGTAAGTCGTCACGCGTATTGTCATTGCTATTATCCCATGGGTGAACAGGGCCAAAGAGGTTGTATTTTAAGTCCGTCTTATAGTTGAGTTCTTCGCGCAGGTAATAATTAATGGCTGGGGCAAATGAATGCAACCACGAGGTGAGTTCTGAATTGTAATCGGGTGAATTTCCCGCCAATTGTTTGTCAATACCAAGGTATCTTGAGTCTAGTCTTCCTACGGTAAATCCGCCTTCATCACGTAAGAGTGCTTTCCAGAAAAATGAAGTGGGCACCACTAAGTTATGGGCTAAAATATCTTTTTTGTTGAGTCCAGCGTAATACGCCATCTTACTGGCAATGGCTTCTTTTTCCGCTTGTGGTAAAAATCCACCTTTTGCTAAAGCAGGAATAAGTTGATCAATGGTGAAGCGCTCTACTTCCGGTAAAATCTCAAGCAGGTCTTTGTCTTGCAAGGCGCTGGGTAAGACTTTATGATGCCACGCCGCGGCGGTGTAATAGGGTAAATTGATAGCATCTGAGACGGGGCCACCTACCCGTAATACCTTATAATCTGCCGGAGAAACCATGATTACACCGTTTAGGTACATCCATTGTTGATTTTGAAGGGCAAGGGCTAAGCCCATTACACGCGTACCACCATAGCTTTCTCCCACTAGGTATTTGGGAGAGCGCCATCGATTATGTCGGGTTACAAAGGTATTAAGCCATTCGGCGAGATAGCTGATGTCTGCATTGATTCCAAAGAATTTTTTACGGTCAACCTCTTTGCCATCTACTTTAAGGGGTCGAGAATACCCTGTATTTACCGGATTAACATAAATGATGTCGGTGGCGTCTAAGACTGAATAAGGGTTGTGTTTTACTCCATAGGGTTGTACGGGGTAACCTTCATCATCGATGTTGAGGATCCGCGGACCTGTATAGGCTAAATGCATCCAAGCGGAAGCCGATCCTGGCCCTCCATTAAATGAGATTAAAAGCGGACGTCGATCAGTTTCCTTTACATTGTTTTTGGTGTAGTAGGTATAGTGAATGGCGGCAATTGGGTTGCCATTGTTGTCCCAAACGGGTTGCATACCTGTAGTAGCGGTATAGTTGATTGTTTTTCCATTAATCGCTACTTGGTGTTGTGTAGTCACGGTGGTNTCTGCAGGAATATTGACCTGNTGTGCTTGAAGATGAAGGCATGCCGCAAGAAATAGGCATAAAACTGAAATTTTCATGGTACGTGTATTAGGTCAACGAAAATAGTTTTTATTGTTGATAAAGACAAATTGTTCGTGGGGCTTTTCCCGTTTGGTCTAGGGATATTTTTTATCTTTGGATGATGGAAATAGTATTTGCTACGCATAATCGCAATAAATTAAAAGAGGTGCAGGCCTTGTTGCCTTCAAGCATCACTTTGCTTAGTCTTGACGATATAAATTGTACAGAAGAAATTTTAGAAACGGCCAACACACTTGAGGGGAATGCTTCGCTTAAAGCGAATTATGTGTTGAAGCAATATGGCTATGATTGTTTTGCCGATGATACTGGCTTAGAAGTGGATGCCTTAGATGGGATGCCAGGGGTTTATTCGGCGCGGTATGCAGGGGAGCATGCAAATGCTGAAAACAACATCAATAAATTGCTTAACGCGATGCAGCACAGTACCGATAGAGCTGCGCAATTTCGTACCGTTATTGCCTTGCGCTTTAAGGGGGCATCGTATACGTTTGACGGGATCTGCAAGGGAGAAATCTTACAAAAGCGCAGTGGAGCGGAAGGGTTTGGCTATGATCCTGTGTTTAAACCCCTTGGAGAAAAGCAATCGTTTGCAGAAATGAGTATGCATAAAAAAAACACGATAAGTCATCGCGGAAAGGCGATGGAGCACCTCGTAAATTTCTTTAAGAAAAAGGCTTAGGTTAGTGAATCTTTTTGGATAATATGTCGAGGAACAGGTAATTGCACCCCTTCTTTTAAAAACCGTTTGTGTACAGCTTCGCGTAAGGTGCACTGAAGCTTAAATTCGTTAAACGGTTCATTTATCCAGATATATGCCCTCAGTAGCATGCGGTAATCTTCAATTTCAATCACCCTAATTTCAACAAACTCTTTGTCTGATAATACTTCATCAGGAGTTCTATTATCAATGATAAATTCTAGTTTCAATGCTTCCTCTTTAATGATAGTCTTGGCTAGATCGATATCTGCTAAGTGGCTTACATGAAAGTTGTTAAAGCTTAATATATACGAATCTTGAATGGTGTGGTTGAGGATAGATTCTGTACTGATGATGGAATTAGGAATAATTAACCGCTTATTTTCAAAGTTGTTGATGACGGTATGCCGAAGGGTAATATCTTCAACAATCCCAACCCGAGTGGTGTCTAACCGAATATAATCGCCTACTCTAAACGGTTTAAAAATTACAATAAATAAGCCTGCAATTAAATTTGAAACTGCGGCTTGGGCAGCAAAACCAATAATGGCTGCTAAGATCCCGGCACCAGAGAAAATGAGGGTTGCCTTGTTTCTAAAAGCGGGAATTGTAAAGACAAGCACCATAAAGG
>JGI24723J26617_10000748_pt1 | contig 30660 bp, 27 predicted proteins | sample Cruoilmetagenom6_FD_26617 | JGI IMG/M metagenome (IMG submission 26617) | reverse complement strand
CGCTCCGCTTTGAAAATACTGCAAACAAAAAAATGCTCAAGCGAGCTTGGCATTTTTTCTTTTTGCAGTAGTTATTCGTGACCTCGAGAGGATTCGAACCTACCTCGTAAACCACTATATTTTATGGGCTTTTGACACCTACTCGAAAGACTTGGTGAAACAATAGCGAAACGTCAATTTTTCATTACCGATTTCAAATGTATTAAAAATAGTTGTACGACTTCAATTAGCTGTCATTATATTTCAAGACAGAAATATGTAAAGGAGCTAAAAGTAAAAACACATCATCTTATTTAGATGATTCGTCTCGCTCAGTAGACTACATTGACCTATTATCGAACCAAAATATTAAATTGTTAGAAAAACTGTGAGATCCTTAGCCCAGTTTACTAGATTACCGATAGAAGGTGTTACGATCCTATACTATATATGAAGAAGATTCCGATAATTGCCATCAAAGCAAAAAGAGCAAAAAACTATGATAAGAATTTTTGGTATTGCGATTTAATTTCCAATGATTAGTTTGTAATACCCATGAAAATAGGAATTCAGAAAATATCTAATATGAATTCTGAATTAAGCCTATCTTCCGACAAGGCAGGTGCTGAATGTCAATTAAAAAACTATGATACCAGTTTTGATATTCCTTTAAATTTAAAAAATGGAAAGTATTATTTTATTAGAAAACCATAATAAGGCATATGTAATAAGTCGTTAGGTTTTAAAAAAATCTGCCAATTTGGGATATCTAAAATAGTTTGAAATCTTTTCAAAAAATTATTACCAAACAAACCAGCCATCTCTTTACTAGCAAATACTCCTGTTGTATTTGCTAGTAAAGTAGCAGGGAATCTATAAAAATATTTTTTATTAAGTTGAATTTCAGGTAAAATAACTATTGGAGAAATTACCGAAGAACCTGAAGACCCAGAGTATCTAGTTTCTGCAACAGATTTAAATAATTTGTTAAACTTATGCTTTATTACAAATGGACTAAATATTTTCAATCCACCATCTGACCAAGTATCCAATTCAAAGTTCCCTGTATATTTCTTATCATCTATATTAATACTGGCTTTAATTTTATATAAACTTCCACCTAAGGCTGTTCCCAAAGCATATTTATCAAAACCTTTAGTTTTATATACATATGTTTTAGGGTTAAAAAAACGCATTTCTTTTTTGGCGTAGTCTATCTCAATAATATAGTCTCTCATAATATTGGAACCAAAAACACCATCAAAGTTATTTCTATTTCCTACACCATAATCTATTGATAAAAAAGAAATATTATTGTGTTTTATTCCTGAAAATTCTATGGTATTATTGTCGCTTACCCTAACCTGATGAGAACCATTAACACCATTATTATTCTGACTTCTATTTAGTTTTAAATTTAATTTCTTACCTAAAACCTGTGAGTTAATAACCATTGCATTAGCTCCAGTATCAAACAAAAAGGATAAAGAATCTGTTTCATTTACTTTTAATTTGATGTAAATTCTATGGTCTTCTTTTAATTCAAAAGAGACTGTAGCTACAGGTGTATTTTCCGAATAGGCTATAGTGCTTGTAATAAGCACTATAATAAGTGAAAAAAATTTCATGAAATTTTTTTTCAATATGATATATAAAGGTATATTTCAAATAACTAAAATAAGCCCTCTTTATAGAGCTTAATATTTCTATAATTTATTGATTATCAATATTTAATTTTGCGTTTTTTTTTAAAAAGTACAATTTACTTCACTAACAAAAAAAGTCAACATGATTTAACATTATTTAAAGCATTAATTATTTTGTTGTCTTGCTCTATTCAATTCTTCTTGAATACCTATATTCCTTCTGTTTCGTGCTCTAACAGTTTGTTTTCCGAACCTCCAAGTAAAAGACAAATTAGCATACCTATTATCTCTATAACTATAAAATTTATCTTTTAGACCTCCAAAATTAGTCAAACCTACAGGGTATTGGTCCCAAAAAATATCGTTGATATTCAATCTAAATATTCCCTTACCGTCCCATACAGTTTTTTGAGCTCCTAAAGAAACAGATGATAAGTGTTCTATTTTTGTAATACTTGTGTAGTGAGGGAAAAGATTAAATGTTCCTAATTGAATTCTAAAATTATTTCCCAAATTAATCGAATGACTAGAGTTTAGAGTAACAACTGGTGTAGATCTATTTAATTGCGAACCAGAGATTAGTCCTTCATAAATATTGTAAGATGCATTTAAATTTATATTAGACTGGATCCATGGTGCTAGTTTAAAAGGAGCACTAAAGGTAAACGCAAAACTGTTAAGGCTCTCAATATTTATTGGTTTGACAACTATAGATTGCTCATCACCATCTTGAAGAATTCCTGCGTTTAAATTATCAATTGTATAACCATAACTAAAAGCAAAATAATATTTGTTTTTTAACGTATAGTTGATTTCACTTAACCAAGTAAATTGAGGCTTTAGAAAAGGGTTTCCTATTCTAAATGAATTTGTATCTACAAAAAATCTAAATGGATTTAGTTGCCCATAACTTGGTCTATCTATACGTCTACTTAAAGAAAAGCCTAAAACATTATTCTCATTCAATGAGTAGTTAAATGTAGCTGATGGAAACAACTCGAAATAATCATTATCAAATGTCTCATTTGTTGTTACTTGGTTACCGCTTATTACAGAGTATTCTCCTCGTAAACCTATTTGAACATTATACTTCTCTTTATTAATAGAATAGGTTGCATATAAGCCGTAAATTGCTTCATCATAAACAAACCTATTTGTCAACTGGTTATTTTGAGTTGTATTCCCATCAACAGTATTAAAATATAAGAGATCATTATCTGTTTTTACCCATGTGTTTTTCCAGCCAGCCTCAAACTTATTTTTATCTGAGATAGGCAGTTCGTAATCTAATGAAAATCCATATAAATCAAGATATCCTTCAACATCTCCTGTAAGCAATTCTACATTAGAAACTTCTCCATTAGGAGTAAAAATTGATGATTCATAACTTTGATCTGAGCTGTTTTTATATTTAGCTAAATCAAAATCAAAATCTAAAATACTTTTATTTTTAAACTCATGTCGAATATTAAAATTAGTCATTAATTGCCTCCATTTACTTTCAGTATTTGTATCAGTTAATCGATTTGATATCAAGTTACCATTACCATCATACTGTTTGTTTTTATTTATTGCCTTTGAACCACTATTATTTATAACACTTGATATTACTACTCCAAAAGACGTGTTTTTATTTGGTTGAAAATCAACACCAAACCTTGGCGAATGTACCTCAATTGGAAGATCAAAAAGATTATTTAGTTTATAAAATGAAATTATATTATCATTTTCATCAAGAAAGGCTCTGTCAATATTAATCTTCATCCATTGTGTTCTCTTAGCAAGTGAGTATTGACCATATATATTAAACTTTTCTCCTCTATGATTTATATTAAAACTATTTTCCCACCTAAAATATCTACCATAACCGGGTGTTAAAGTTAAACTACCATTAGTACCATAAAGTTTTCCTTTTTTGGTTACAATATTTACAATTCCTGCATTTCCTTGTGCCTCATACTTAGCTGATGGGTTTGTGATAATTTCAATTTTTTCAATATTAGATGAAGGCATACTTCTCAATAAGCTAGCTAATTCATCTCCTTGAATCCTCAAATCTTTACCATCTAAAAAGACTCTTACACCATTTCGCCCACTTAAAGACAAATTACCATCTCGATCAACAATAATCCCTGGTGACTTTTCTAATATTTCTAGTGTAGAGTTACCTAAACTTACTGTACTCCCTTCTACATTAACAATAAGCTTATCCTGTTGTCTTTGTATTAAAGGTTTTTGGACCGTAACGACAACGCTACTTAGTTGTTCTGCTAATGGTTTTAAAATAATGTTTTCTAAATCTATAGACCCACTAAAATTGTACTCAAACTCCTCAAATCCCAAGAATGACACTTTTAGTATGTATGCTTTTTTCTCTTCTAAGGTTATTTCAAAATTCCCTTCATCATCACTTATCACACCTTTAACAAGTTTAGAATCGTTAGCTTCAAATATTGCAATATTGGCAAAAGGTATTGGTTCATTTTCATCATCCAAGATAGACCCTGTAACAGATATTTGTGCTAACATGCTTTGAACTGAAAAAAGTGCAATAACCATCAAAATATTTTTCATAAAAACGTACAATTTTCAGAATAGACTTAACATAACTAATTGTAAAAAAACCAAACTATATTTATTACTTCTTAAGTTTATTTAATTTAAAAACTACCATATTTCCACAATTTCTGTCCTTCTCATTTTACTTCCTACTGGAATATCAAAAGCTTTAAAGAAAGATTCAAAATTCGAAAGAGCTCCATTTGCTCTATAAAACCCTGGAGAGTGTGTATCGGTTTTAACTTGATTCTCTAAAGTCAAATCTCTGAACTTAATACGCCACATTTTCGCATATGCTATAAAAAATCTTTGCTCATCTGTTAAACCATTAATAACTTGCCTTCCTTTTTTTGCTTGGTTTATTTTCATTGCTTCAAAAGCGATTGCCAAACCTCCAAGGTCTCCTATATTTTCACCAAGTGTTAGTTTTCCATTTATTGGAATTGAATCCAAGACTTTATATTCGTTGTATTGCTCTTCAATTTTCTTTGCTTTTATTTCAAATCTTTTACGGTCTTCTTTTGTCCACCAAGATTTTAAGTTTCCATTGGCATCATATAAACTACCATTATCATCAAAACCATGTGTAATTTCATGACCTATTACAACTCCTGCTGAACCATAATTAGTTGCATCATCAATATTATAATCAAAAAATGGTGGGTTTAAAATTCCAGCAGGAAACACAATCTCATTTCTAGTTGGAGAATAATAGGCATTAACTGTTGGAGGTGTCATACCCCAATCGTTTGGATCAATAAGCTCCCCAATTCGATTAATATCTCTTAAATAATCAAACTCTGTTAAGCGAACTACATTCCCAAAATAATCATCAGGTAAAATAGTAATACTTGAATAATCCAACCATTTATCTGGGTAGCCAATTTTCACTCCCATTTTATCCAATTTATAACTAGCTTGGTTTTTTGTTTTATCTGACATCCAAGTATATTGCTCAATTCGTTTGTGGAATGCTTGCTTTAAGTTTCCTATAAGACCTATCATTTTGTCTTTATTCTTTTTAGGAAAATATTTCTCAACAAAAAGTTTTCCTAATGGCTGCCCTAAATTTCCATTTACAGAATTTTGGGCAATCTGCCAACGTGGTAATTGTTCCTGAGTACCTTGTAAGATTCGCCCATAAAACTCAAAACTTAAATCTCTCATTTCCTTATTAAGCATTCCGGTATAGGCCCGTAATACTTTCCATTTCATATAAGCTTTCCAATCTTCAAGCGAAAAATCGTTAAGCATTCTATCAAACATTGCTAAAAATTCAGGTTGGGAGACTAATACATAACCAACTTGTTTTTTTATTCCCAGGTGTTTAAAGTATGATTCCCATTTAATATTAAATGTTTGTTTGTTTAACTCATCAACACTTTTTTTGTTATAACTTCTTTCGGAATCTCTACCTTGGACTGGTGTTCTATGAATTCTAGCCATTAAAGTTTCCATTTCAAAAATTTTATTGGCAATAGTTGTTTCATTTCCAACATAGAGCTTTGTTAATTCAAATGAGTCTTTAATAAAATCAATATACTTTTTACGAAACTTTGCATACTGAACATTATCTTCTAAATAATAAGCTCTATTCCCTAAACTCAAACCAGATTGATTAATTCTTAAGGCATAAACTGAACTGTTTTTAGCATCTACAGAGGCATAAACACTGATAGGAGCTTGAACCCCTTTAGTATAGAATTGAGCTGTTAAATTAAGGTAATCTTCTATTGAGTTTATTCTGTTTATTTCTTCAAAGTATGATCTTATTGGATTCATATCTTTGATTTCAATAGCTAAAGTATCCATACAACTTGTATAAAAATCAGCAACTAGTTGTTCTGTTGAACCTTTTACATAATTTGTTCTGTTTTTAGAAAGTTCTTCAAAAATGCCTTTTATTCGGTCTTGATTTTCAAAATACACTTCATGAAAGCTTCCCCATGAACCATATGCATCAGGTATTTCTGTTTCTTGTATCCAATTACTATTAACATATGAATAAAAATCAGTGTAAATAAGATTTTTATCCTGTGAAAATACTGACAATGAACCTAATAGGACCCAAAAAAATAATTGCTTTTTCATGATTTAGTGTATTAATATTTTATTGCTAATTTTATGACCTTATCAGCACTTAAAATTATTCTAGTTTTACTTAACGAATTAAAAGGAACTATTTAACCATCTGACAGTCTTGAAACATTCAAACTAAATCTAATTAATTGTTAGTTTTGAAAAACAGTTTCTTAATTATGTCGAAACTACAATATGCTTCTTCTTGAAAATTGTAAAAAAAAGTCATCAATAAAACTTTAGAATAATTTTAACGATTCATCTATAGCGGTTTTATTTTTTAAAATACTATCATCTTGTAAACCAAAACCTGTAAAAGAAATAATTCTTTGTTTATTAATAACTAAACACATAAAATTGTCTTGCTCATGAAATAATTTCTTGATTTCGAAAGAATTGGAAATAAACAATGTTTACTATATCTTAAGTGATTTCGTAAGTTTAAACCATATCCTTTTTTTAAAATTTATACAGAGTGTTTATTTTAATGAATTAATATTAAATATATAATAAGAAATTTTTACCCACTCCTTACTCCCATTAAAGATTTATTGATGTCTTTTTTTTACTATTTTCTGAAGTAAGTCTCATTTAGCTTTGTAAGTAATCTTTAAGAACCTTAATCGACAAGATATTTTGTGTTTTTTAATTGAAAATAACTCATTATAAATTTAAAATGATGAAAAAATCTTTACTATTTATTTTAATAGCTTCATGTTTAAACGTGCATTCTCAACAATTAGAATCCACTAAAGTAAAAAAAGATGATTCCAGAATTATTAATACCAAAATAATGAAATTTAAAGATTCATTAAATACTTGGTTTTCTAGAAATGAAATAATTGGAGGGGAGATGTTAATTATAAAAGATAAAAAAACGATTTTACACGAGGTCGTTGGTTGGAAAGATCTGGAAGATAAAGAAACTTATTTAAAAAATACTATTTGTAGAATACGCTCCATGACAAAACCTTTTCTAACGATGTCTATACTGCAGTTAGTCGATCAAAAAAAAATGTCATTAGATGATAAGGTTGCGAAACATGTTTTATCTTTTAATAATGAAAAGTCAAAACTAATTACTATTAGGAATTTATTAACACATACAAGTGGAATAGAGAACGCTGATTATGCAAATTATGTTGGACACATAACAAATTATAAGTCGTTAAAAAACTATGTTGACATTATTGGAGAAACTGGTCCAATATATAAACCAAATTCACAATTTAAGTATAGTGATTTAAACTCATCAGTCTTAGCACATTTAATAACAATAATTTCTGGAATTAAAGTCGAAGATTATATTAAAACCAATATTATAAAACCATTAGAAATGTCAAACACTTTTTCTTCAATTGGTATTAATAATCCTAAAAGAAAAGAGTTTAGTTCTACTTACGTATTAAATAGCAACTCTTTTGTTAAGTATTGGGATAATTTAGATGAAGAACAATACTCATTCTTTAGAGGCAGCGGTGGATTATACTCTACACCTATAGATTACGCAAAGTTTGTTTCTCTTTGGCTTGATTATGGAATCAGTGATGATAAAACATACATTTCTAAAAAACTAGTTAAAGAAACGTTTACTCCATCAAAGTTTTTTAAAGATTATGGGTTACACTGGAGTTTATATAATTATGAAAACACAGATACTTCAAAAAACTTACCTGTTTTTCATCATGGAGGTTCTGATGGGACATTTGCCATAGCCATTCCTAATAAAAATATTATTGCGATTTACTTTACGCAATCAAGAGGAAGTATAGTTCTTCGTAAATTTGTGAGAATGATACTTAAAGAATTTGCTTCATAAATAACATGAAAAATTGTATTTTAATAAAGTAAAATTATTTATTATCATAGATGATTTTTTTAATCCCAAACAAATTTCCATGAGCCATTGTCTTGACGTTTCCAAACCGAGTGGAACACACCTTTACTCTCCACATCGTTCCCTGTGGAATCTTGATACGTAAATGTATACTAACCGTATCGTATGTATAGACTAAATCGATAGATGTTGACACCTTAATTAAACCTTTCTTTAATTAATGCAATTGTTTTTTCTAAAGCTGTAGATTCTTCAACAAGAATATCGGGTTTAACTCCACCTTCCCAGTTAGATTTTGTAACAGGATTGATAGATCTCCTCATAGGAATAAAAGCAGAAATTTCATCATTAATTTTAAATGTTCTTCCTGGGTTTGTAGCTCCAAATGTTTTCTCTCCAACAACCAAAGCTCTATTTCTAACTTTAAAAGTATAAACAAAATCTTCGGCGGCTGAAACTGTTTTTGAACTTGTTAAAATATATAATGGTTTATTGACTACCTTTTTATTTGATACATCAAAAGTCCAAAACTCCTGAGTTCTGTTTCCATCACGCCAGTATAAGCTATTTAACTGTATTTTTTCATTAAAAAAATAACTACTAAGTTGTTGAACGTTTTCTAAGCCACCACCTAAGTTATCTCTTAAATCTATTATTATGGCCTCACAATTTTCTACAGTTTCAACCATTACCTTAATAACATACTTGTCTTCTCTAAAAGATTTAAGATACATATATCCGATATTGTTTTCTAAAACCTCTGAATCAGATTGTTTTCTATTTACTTTCTTTTTCTTTGTAGAGTTTTTACGTGCAAAAAAATGTTTGTCTTTATTGATTAATTGGACTTCGCTAGTAATTTTATCAATAAATTCATTTAAAGAATCAATTTTTTTAAATGAACCATTATCTAGTAGTGAGTTTAAATGATTAACGGTAGTTTTTGCAACAGCTTCATCTACGTAATAATTAGTAATGTGCTTATTAAGCTTTGATATTGTACTTCTTTTATATTCATCAGTAAGTGGCTCTACCTTATTACAACTACAAATTAATAATGCTAAAGAAATAATTGTTGCTACTTTTTTTAAAAACATATGAAAGAGATTTTTAAATTAATTAATTCGCCTTTGCACTTTTCTTATAAATAAGAAAAAGGGCAAGAATTCCAACTAAAAAAACTAAAGTAGATAGTATTCCCCCTTCTATACCGAAATTACCCCCAGTCCAAAAATCAAATTCTTCAATACTTTCCATTTTTAAGAAGGAAGCTTTTGATCTAATACCACTATTAGGCATACCAAAAACATTTTCTTGGAAAATATTCCAAAACATATGAAAACCTATTGCAAAACCCAATCGCCCTGTTAGCCAATAAGATACTCCTTCGATAGCTCCAAGTAAAGCAATATTAATAATTCCAAAAGTTGTAATATTTGGATTGCCAGCATGTCCGTATCCAAAAGCAATAGATGAGATTATTATGACTATAAGAACAGCTTGATTTTTCGTGAAATATTTATCAGTAATTGCTTTGGTTAAGACTAAAATTAAAAACCCTCTATAAAATAATTCTTCGCTAGTTGCTACAAAAAAGTTTTTAATAACTTGAAGAATTATAATAGTTGAAAAAGAATATTCGTCTATACTTATTTTTAAATAACTCCCTTTTATTTCTATCCAATTGTTACTATACATTATGTAGAATATGAGAGAGACAAAGGATATTGCTAAAAAAACTCCTATTGCAAAGTCTTTAAACCATTTAAGATTAAAATTTAAGCCTAAAGATTTGATTGGAAGTTTAGCTAAATATTTTGTCGATAGAAATACTGTTAACATTCCTGTTAACATAATCCATAATGGAGAAGAAACAGACTTTATAATAGGGTCTATATGAGGACTAACAAAAAATTGATGTGGTAATTGAAGTAGAGTTGCTACTATAAAAGCAATAATAGTTATCCAAAATGCTCTAAGTTTTTTTTCTTTAGAGTTCCAAAAAGGGTACAATACTATATTTTTCATGAAAAAAAAAATTAATAATTATTTTTAATCCCAAACAAATTTCCATGAGCCATCGTCTTGACGTTTCCAAACCGAGTGGAACACACCTTTGCTCTCAACATTGTTTCCTGTGGAATCTTGATAGGTAAATGTATAGTAACCGTAAGTGTAGCCTAAATCGCCAGATTTGGATACCTCAACATGATCTGGTGTCCAAGCCAATCCTTTTGAGTTTTGAGGCTCCATAAATTTAGCGATGGCTTCTTTTCCTTTTATAAGTTGGTTGCCTCGCATTAAAACAGCATCATCGGCAGCATACGCTATAAAGGCCTTGTTCATACCTTCTTCTTTTGCCATTTTTGCGAAAGCTGCTTCTGTATCTACAATCTCTTGTTCCCATTGCTCAATAATATTCTTGTCTGGTATATTAGAACAAGAAAACAGCAATAAAAATCCAAAAAAGTAATAAGTAATTTGTTTCATAATTGTATTTTATTTGAATAATTTTAGAACACAAGTTATAATTAGCATTCCAATAATAGATTGAAATAATATTTTCATTTTTCTTTACATATCATCATTTTAAGCTACATATACTACTCCCAAATACTAATGATTTCTTCTTTATTATATATCAAAAATTTAGGGATTATTGTTGTTTGCTTCATGTCTTCTTTAAAACCGTTTTCAAAATCTAAAAACGAAGAAAAAAGAAGTGGTTCATTATTTAAAAAAGCTACCCAATGTGGAACCCAAGGCTTTTCTTGGCTCAATAAAATTTTACGTTTATTATTAGAATCTATGATTTCAAACGAACGCTTGCCCCAATAAGCAAGTAGCAGGTTTTCATAAGCGTAATCTACATCATGGATAGTGTTTCTATTTAAAGGAATATCTCCTTGTATTTCTTCAATCAAATCGCTCCATTGATTTAATACTTTTCCGTTTGTTTTAGTTAACCAAACGGTATTCTCCCCAAGAAGAAGTAATCTTTCATTAGCAACAGGTCTCATTTTATTTATGAATATTGGAAAATCAAAATAGATGGTTGGATTTTTGTCTTTTTTAAGTAAATATATATTAGGATATTTGACAAAAATCAACTTATCATCAGAGAGCATTTTATAGCCTCCAACACCAACATGCCATTTATCTTCAAACCATGGCCATATGACTTTGGGATTTTCAAAATTTGTAGATGTCTTTAAGATTCTTGATTCAAAACTATCTTTACTGCTGACATACTTTCTCTCAATAATGAACACATCATTTGCTTGCGTAAATAAGAAGAAATCGCTTGCTTCATATTCTGATCTAAGGAATAATCTAGGTTCTGATTCTTGATTCCACAACATAACACTGGCATGATGATCAATATCTCCAACTGGTGACACATAAGGCCATAGCACGCAACCATTTTGGGTTACAACAATATTACCATTAGGATGAGCCAATAGTTTAACATTTACAAACAGCAATAACAATATCGTGAGTTTAACTTTCATTTCTTGAACTCACTAAGGTTAAATTTAGTCACATATAAATCCAATCCACCATCAAATCGTTGGGGATTTGGTGAGTTTCTAGTCGATGTTAAAAATAAATATTTATAATCTGTTGAAAGCCAAGGACTACCATCTACCCCCACACTATTATATTTTTCTCCTAAATTTTTAGCTTCAGTCCATTGCCCATTATTATTAAAGCTGATAAATAAATCCGTTACACCAAACCCATTAGGGTCGTCTTTTCTAGCGAAAATAATAACCGATTCATCTGGCGCAACCCAAGCATCAGATTCTAATAAATTTGAATTAATTGTATTTGGGAGTTTTTTTGCTTCCTCGTATTCTCCATTTTTAAACTTAGCAACATAAATATCATAACTTGATGCATTTGAGGCTCTAGAAAAATAGAGATTGTCACTATTAGTGGTTATTGGGTATGCTTCTGGTGCACTAGAATTTATTGTTTCTGGAAGTTTTTCTGGTTTAGACCATTGATCATCTTTTTGTTTACTTCGCCAAATGTCACCATCATCGCCAACATAGTAAAGGTATTTACTGTTACTTTGTATATGTACATCCGCACTGTTATATATTTGCTTACCAAACATTGCTTTTTTAGGCTTTAAAAATTTACCATTTTTAAATTGGCTTTGCATAACATTAGACTCAGACCAATCAGAAGAACTAATCGTATAATACAAGGTTTCTCTTCGTAGATCAAAACTTGTATTGTATTCTATTTTATTGGTTGAAATTAGGTTGGGCCCTAATCTTAAAGCTCCTTTTGAAAAATCTAATTTGTTTAAATATAAATTTAGAAAATCCCTTTCTAATGTAACAACATTTGAATTTTGTGAATTGACATTTATTATAAAAAACACTAAAAGTGCTATGAAAATATGCAACTTATTTTTTACTATTTTATTCATGATTCCTGTACTTAATAATTCCAAAACTGCAACCCAACAAACCCATTTTGTAACATGAATATATTGAGGTAAATAATTGAAAAACATATTAATAAATATGGGGTTTTTAACCAAAAAGAAAGGTTTTTATTACGATGTTTAATAAACTCTTGTATAAATATTAATGACACCAATGGGAAAAGTATACTTAGTATAAAAAAGAGAATTGTTTTTAAGTTTATTTCTCCTAAAGCAATTAATTCAAAAGGTCCAGAAGGTATACCAATAAATATCATTAAGGCTAACGATAATGCCACTACTGTAATTGTTGTATTTATCAGAGAGAATTTAAATTTTCTTTTTATTGTTTTAATCAAGCTTATAATTAAAATAACTAATGCTGATATTACTATTATAGGAATGCTTGCGAAAAGGGAAATAGACTTAAAATAATGAATTAAAGCTGATTTTTTATTAAAATAAACCATCGCAGTTCCTGAATCCCAAACAAGAACCTGTTCATTATTTTCGTCATACATAAGCCCAAGTGAGTTCAAATTTCTTTGTTTTTCAAACCCTTTATCCAAACGATTAAGTGAAATCAATTTTTCGGTAGAGTTTTCAAAAACCTTATACTTACGTTGTTTTAAACCACCATCAAAATATACCGTATCATTTTCTACATTTAAGTTTCCTGCATAACGTATTTGATCAAAGAATGATAACATTTCATTACGAGACGTTACAGCCTCATAAAACCCCTCAAAAGGCTTTGCTATTTCAGAAGATTGATAGTTACGTGTATTTTCTATTTTATAATCTTGAAAAAGAAAAGCTGTTAATAATCTTCTTATTTGAGGAATGCCAAAACTACAGTTAGTTGCCAAATAATAACCAACACCAGCTTCTCTATTATATAAGAAAAAAGAAGCGTTCCATGCAAATCCATTATGACCATGGAGTCGTACTTCTCTTAATCCAGGCTTATTACCTAAACCATATCTGCCATCTAATTTTAGCTTAGCATCATAACTTGTTTGTCCATTTTCCATACGGTCAATAGACTCTTTACTTACAATTGAGCTATCGTTGTCATTAACCGTTAAATAAAAATTAATATACTTCAACATATCTTTAGATGATGAAATAACAAAAGATGCTGGACGTTGCATGAAATTTGCACCCACTTTTCCATTTGGAAAAAAAGGAACGCTTTTTTGATTCACAAAATCATAACTATAAGGAATGGTAATATTGGGATATTTAGCTGTAGGATCAGTCAATTTTGTCTGATTCATTTCTAAGGGATTAATAATGCTTTGGTTAACATAAGCCTCAAAAGGCATTACCGTAATTTTTTCAATAATATACCCAGCTAGTGTATAATTTATATTAGAATACGAAAACATAGTACCTGGTTTCCAACGACTATGCAATGCATTGGGATAGGTGTTTAGCAATTCTTTTAATGTAAGATATTCATCATCTTCACCAATAAAGTTATTAAACCTAGTATCATCAAAACCAGTTGTATGCTCCAAAACCATTTCAACTGTTATCGGGTTAGTATCCATCCAAGGGTTTTTGTAGTTAATTTCTGGAATAATATCTTTGATAAGTGTTGTTAATTTTAATTTTCCTTCTTCTACTAATTTCATAATACTTAATGCAATAAAATTTTTACTTGTAGAAGCTAAAAACATTAAAGAGTTTTCAGTCATTGGAATATTATTTCCAATATCCGCCATACCAAAACCTCCCGACCAATAGAGAGAATCTTTTTTATTAATAATTGCTAAGGATATGCCTGGTACATCTTCTTTAAGCATTATGGATTCTATAGAATCCTTTAGCTTATTAAATGTCAATTCTTGCGAAAAAGAATAAACAGACATGAAAAGAAAAGCCGTTAATATTGAATAGTTTTTAATCATTTGTTTTCATAGGTGTTATTGAAAACCCTTTATCTGATAATTGAGCAATCAACCCACAATTAAATCTTAAATGACTTAAGCCAACTGCTATAAAACAATTGTTAGTCATCATAAACTCAGGAATAACATTCATCCATTTATTATTCCTATCTGTAAGTACAAGGTCATTTTGACAATCATCCTCCAAATTATAAGTAAACTCTTGGCTTTTATAAGTTTCACATTCCTCACAGCTTCTTGTTTTAATATTATTAAGCAGTAAATTAATAAGGCTACTTAACCTTCGCTTATGAATTTTACGTGGCATACCTTCAACATCTTTATTTATAATTTCAAGCTGTTCTTTTATAGTTTCTAATGCAATTGTTTTTACATTGTTTTGCTTTGCAATTGAACTAATATACCCATCAAGAGTTGAGTTTGGGTCGTCATCTGCACGTGTATCGCAAACTTTAATATTATAAATTCTAGCCAGAGTTACATAGAGTTCAGTAGGCGTTAACTTATCAAAACTTACAGGTCCATTTTTAAGTAGGTCTTGAGTATAAATCAAATCTTCTTTGTTTAGATATTTTTTCCAAGCTGTTGTTTTTTCCCTTGCATTTATAATATCTTCGGAATTTTGACTTGGAATTTTTAAACTCTCAAGGATGACTAAATTTGATTTATAGAGTTTCTTTTTTGGAATATCTAAAGAATCAAAGAATGATTTACTAAAAGCATGGTGAGTTCCAAATAGATATGAAACTTTATTACTTTGAGGATGTCTGACTTCAAAGAATATGGTATTATAATTGTTTTTTTCTAAAAGATGTTGTGCATTTATTTCAGTAGAAGAAATGATTATTAATAGAATAGAAATACAAATTTTTTTAATGTATAAATTTAATTTTTTCATAGCGAAATATTTTTTAATCATGATGTCTTTTTAATTTATTACTTCAATACGATCACTATCATAATTTTTCCTCTCTACTAATTGCTCATTGTCATTATACTTTAGTTTAATTATTGCCACATCATCACTAAGTCTGTTTTTAAGTTCCCCATTTAGACCATAAAATCTTACTTCTGTTACTAAACGTATTGTATTTCTTATCAATTCAATTCGTGCAATTCCATCTTTGTTTAAATCAGGAATTCCTTTTGAATTCAAATATCGTTGATCTATAAGAAATCCGTAATTATCATAAATGCTCCTATTGTAAGTATTATTATCAGAATTTAATGTAACAATATCTCCTTTTTTATTGTGCCTGATTAGGCCAATATCATACCCATTAGCATCATGCTCATATAATTCTGTACAAAAACCATAGATGCCTTCCATTACATCAAAAGGTTCAACATCTTTTGGTTTTCCGTTACTGTCAACCCAAATAATTTGTTTTTCATCAAATGTTCGTAAATCCCAACTTGTGTAAACTCCTGCAACTTGACGCTTTTCGCTGTTTACTATATTCCCTTTATCGTCAATATTCCATGTTTCCCATCTTAATCCATTTTCATCGATAATCATTTTACTTTTCCAAAATCAAGAAAATTATTAAATCGCTTAGATTTACCATCTTTACCAATCCTGTCTTCAACAACTTCTTTACCATCTTTACTTACCTGCCAATTCACTGCCCATACGCCTCGGGAGTCTTCTATTCTATTACCATTTAAATCTTTATAAATCATAGCCTTTTTATGTCCTTTAACATCAAGTTCAATTTCTTCTACAACAATATTCCAATAGTTCAACATAGGCTTACCTTGTTCATCAAAATATGATCTGATAATTTTATTACCTTGGTACTTGAATGTTAATCTTGCGGCTCCTGCTATTGCTCCAAAACGATTATAGCCACCCTTAGTCAATTTATTTCTAAACCAATATTCAATTTTTGAAACTCGTCCTTCATCATCCTTGAATATTTTGTAGTGTGCACCATAGCCTATTTTGTCGGAATCAATTGGATGACGTCCCATTAAAATACTATAAGGTGATGCTCTAAACACCATATGTCTATAATAATCTACATTCTCTTGAGCTTGTATATGATTATTACAATTAAGTAATAGAATAATAAAAAGAATTAAAATTCGTAAATGCATAATCTTATTTTAAGTTTAACCCTTTTAACCAAGCGTTTCTAATTTGAATTTGCTTATTTCCTTCGTAATCTAATGCCTTAAAAATTTCTACATAGGTTCCAAAAATCTTTGATTTCATACGAACCCTGAATGGCTCCAAGAATTCTATAAACTACTTTGTCATGAGTAAATTCACCTAGATTAATAATTACTAGAACCATATCATTAGACATTTTTATTAGATCAATTTCACATGAAAATTTCATGTGAAATTGGTGAGTATTCAGCCTCTTAGTTAGTGCTCAAGTCTTTTGCAGACTGGCATCCAAAAACAGAAACTGACACAATAAAAATTAAAACTTTTTCAAAACATTTAGAATTAATTAATAAACCCTAAAAGTATCAACTCAACAAAGGAAATAATTGTAAAAAAGAGACAGTATAAGTTAAACTATGTTAAGACAAAAAATATTGGGTTAGATAGTTAAGATCAATTCCAAAGTATTTTTTTGGGTCATACTTTACTTACATTAAATGTGAAGTCTATGACTTTAAGCAATTGTATGGAATTAGTACCATTCAAACATTACTATTTACACAAAAACATTTAAGTATCTATAAGTCAATCATATATAATATAATTTCGAATAAATGTTGTTCGTTAAAATTTTTTGTTTCTCCAAATTCATATCATGTGGTTTCGACACAAAAACATAAATAATGCCTTGCATATAATGCATATTTACACTAGCAATTGCAAAAGGCATGGTGGTGTAAGGTATGACTTATTATGCATTAAATCATGTTAACTTTAATTTCATAAAAAGTAATTATTTTGAGTTAGTCTTCAAAAATAATCTTCCAAGCCACCTGCCTTTTCATATTGCACTACAACTAACTCGTAATAATTTAAATTAAAAATTTATGAAATTAAAAAATTATGCTTTAGTGATGGTGCTCTTCTTACTGAATGTTACAATAGCCTTCGCTCAGGAGAAAACAATCACAGGAACAGTTACATCGGCAGTTGATGGTTTACCATTGCCTGGTGTGAATGTAATTGTAAAAGGAACTTCAAGAGGAGTTCAAACAGATTTTGATGGCAATTACGCCATTAAAGCTAGTGAAGGAGAGGCTTTGGTTTTTTCTTACATTGGATTCAAGACTCAAGAGATATCTGTAGGGTCTGAAAGTAATGTGTCAGTAGCCTTAGTACAAGATGCTGAATCTTTAGATGAAGTTGTTGTTGTAGGTTATGGAAAAACCACACTTAGAGCAAATCCTTCGGCAATTAAAACGTTCTCTGGAGAGGTTCTGGAAGACAGGGTAAATGCTTCTGCACTTCAAAACCTTCAAGGACAAGTGGCTGGTTTAAATGTTGCAACCGGATCTGGACAGCCAGGTGGTGACAGTATTATTGTATTAAGAGGTATTGGTTCTATTAATGGTAACATTGAGCCATTATTTATTATTGACGGTATTCCTGTTGATGAAGATAATTTTAGATCGATAAATCCTAATGATGTTGAAACTTATGCTGTACTTAAAGATGCGGCTGCAACATCTATCTACGGTAACCGTGGAGCAAATGGTGTAATTGTTATTACAACTAAGAAAGGTAAAGTTGGTGAAGATTTAAAATTCAGATATACTGGTACTTATGGCTATAACGAATTACAAGAACAACCGTTTGAACTTATGAATTCTGGAGAGATTCTTAGATTTCAAAGGGCTAATGGCGCAGGCTTAGGTAATGGTTTGACTGATGCTGAAATTAATGCAATCGCTGCTCAAGCTAATACGGACTGGGTTGATGTGTTCTTTAGAAAAGGAACGTCCATTACACATGATTTAGCAATGACTACTGGTGGAGAGAGAAGTTCTAATTTCACTTCTTTCCAATATTTTGAACAAGATGGTGTATTTATTGGTTCAGATTTCCAACGTTTTTCTGTTAGAAATAACTTTAACGGTAGTACATCTAATGAAAAATTCAATTATGGGATAAACCTTAACTTGAACTTTTCCAAAACTAATGAACTGGATGACGCTGGTTCTAATCAAACATTTTTCAATCCATTTGCTGCGGCACTTAACGGTTTACCTTATTTAAGTCAATTTGATCCTGATGGATCTCAAACAATTGATGGAGGCTTAGTGCTTGGGGATATAAATGCTATATTATCTGCTGGTGCTACAAGCTTTCCTTATGTATTATTAAACTCTGTGAGTTTAAATAAAGATAGAGAAGAGGAGATTAAAATCCTTGCTGGTTTTAATGCTAATTGGAATTTCGCCAAAAATTTGACATTAGGTGTTCAAATAGGAGCAGATTTGTCTACCGAGAAACGATTGGAGTTATTAAACCCTCTAAGTTTATTGGGGCCTTTTCAGTCTGAAAACCAGAACTTGGCTCAATTTGGAGGGATCCAGACAGAGCAATATACTAGAGATTTTAGATTTAATAGTGTGGCAAGTCTTAACTATAATAATTTGTTTGCAGACAAGCATGCTGTTAACCTAACTGGTTATATTGAATACAATAGAGCTTTCTTAGATGGTTTTAATTTTAGTCAAGTTGGATTAGATCCTAGAGTGCTTGGTACTTCAGCTTCATTTATACCAGCCAACACTGTAGAAGTAATAGGTGGTGCTAATGCTAATCCATATATACCAACACTTGGAACAACCAAATTCACTACAGGTTTATTCTCAGTATTTGCTTCTGGTGATTATGAGTACGAAGGTAAGTATGGAATTGGTGCTACAATCCGTCGTGATAACTCTTTCAGATTTATTGAAGATAATGCTTGGGGTACATTCTGGTCTGTTTCTGGTAGATGGAATATTGCTGAAGAAAGCTTTATGGATAACACAGCATTTGACTTGTTAAAACTAAGAGCTTCTTATGGTACTTCAGGTAACCAACGTATTACTGGAGGTTTTTATGGAGCATTAAATAATACAAGAAACTTATATACTACTGGACAAGCATATAATAATGGTAATGGTACTTTTGCCTCTCAGATAGCAAATACAACACTTCAATGGGAAGAGATTACTCAAGCTAATATTGGTGTAGATTTCTCTTTATGGACAGGTAAGTTCAGAGGTTCTTTTGATGTTTATGAGAAAACAACAGATAACTTATTTCAACCAAATCAAATTTCATTGATTAACGGAACAAGTTCAATCAGTGCTAATATTGGTTCATTAGTAAATAAAGGAGCTGAGATTGATTTAAGATACACGTTCGTTAATGATGAAGATTGGAAAGTTGAAGTGTTTGCTAATGGTTCTTATAACCAGAATACAATTGAAGAATTACCACCAGCTACTAATGGGTTAGTAGTTACCTCTGAAAATTATGAAGGCACTGGACTTCCTGCGCTAACAGCTCTTGGTGAAGGAGAGGCTTTCGGTTCTTATTACTTAGTACCTTATGAAGGTGTTAACCCTTCTAATGGTAATCCGTTATTTAGAGCTGCTGACGGTAGCTTAACTGAAACCTTAAATGAAGCGGATAGACGATTCATTGGAAAATCTCACATTCCTGTATGGCAAGGTGGTTTTGGAACAATCTTAAGATATAAAACTTGGGAATTCAACACAAGTTGGACGTGGGTTGCTGATGTTTACAGAAGTAGCCAGGACTTAGCCGGTTTAGAAGAAACTGGTGCTGGTCAAGTAGAAAATGGAAGAAACAGAAGTGTAACTATTTTAAATGCTTGGCAAAGTCCAGGAGACATGACTGATGTTCCTAGAATTAATTCAGCCTTTAGTGGTACAGATTACTCTTACTCCACTGATAGGTATATACAAGATGCTTCGTTCTTGCGTCTGAGAAACATCACACTAGCTTATTCTTTACCAAAATCGTTCTTAGATAATTTAGGTGTTATAGATGGTGTTCGTCTATATGTTCAAGGTGAAAACTTATTAACATTTACTAATTATGTTGGATGGGATCCTGAATCATCTCTTCTTAGAGATATTGATAGAGGTCAATACCCAACTCCAAAAATTTACACTTTTGGGGCAACAATTAACTTTTAAAAAAAAAGAAAATGAAAAACATAAAATTTATATTTAGCGCACTTTTTGTAATGAGTATGATATACTCATGCCAAGATGCAACAGACATAGAACAAGTAGGTGAATTATCAGAAGAAGCCTCTTTTCAAACTATCTCAGATCTAAACAGTGGCTTAAGCGGAGCATACTCTTTCTATGGTATTGATACAGGAGGAAATGGTGGAGGTGATGCTATTTTTTTTAATGCTGTTTTAACAGATAATGTTAAAGCGGGTATATCTAATAATGGTCAAGGTTCAACTACATATCAATATGTAGTTGATATTTCTGATGGTAGTCCTTCAGATTATGTTTGGTCAAATCGTTACTCTTTTATTAACCAAATTAATCGTGTTCTAAGAGCATCAGGGAACTTATCCTTTTCTGGAGATAAAGCTGTTGAACAGGCCCATATTAATGGTCAATTATATGCGCTCAGAGCCTTAGCTCATTTAGATTTATTTGAATATTTTACTGTAAATTATCAAGATCCTCAAGATTTAGCTATTATAAATGTTGATTTTGTTCCTGAAATTGATGAACAATTAGAGCGAAACACAGTTGCTCAAACAGTAGCGTTTATTAGAAATGATTTAGCATTAGCGACTCAAAACTTAGATGCTAATAGTCCAACTACTGCGCAAAACATTTTTGTAAATCAAGATTTTGTTGATTTTTTGAAAATAAAACTGGATTTAATTACAAGTGATTTTGATGCGAACACAATGACTTTAGCTAATAATTTAATGACTAAATATCCTTTGTCTTCTACTCTAGATTATACCTTAATGTGGTTAGATGCTGCAGCAGGTGAAAGTATTTTTACTTTGGCTAGAGGTCAAGGAGATGCAGATGTAGGAGATCTATTTTACTTTAATCAAGTAGTTCCATCTGATGCTTTTATAGAAGTGTCTAATGGTTTATACAATGAATTAACTGAGTTGCCAGGTGATGTTAGGTTATCTGCTTTTGTTGAGCAATCTATATCTGATATTGTTGGAACTAATGATCCTGATAATAGAATATTTTTAAACAAATATCCTGGTTCAGGTGCTGGACCTCAAATTAACGATATTAAAATGGCAAGATCTTCTGAGGTTTTATTAATGATAGCTGAAATGCAATCAAGAAATGGAGATTATGCAGGTGCTCAAAGTTCTATCAAGCAATTACGTGATGCTAGAACAGGAAGTAACACTATGATGCCAGATTACAATAACAATTTAAATACTGCGCTTACTGATATTAAAAAGGAAAGACGTAGAGAATTATGCTTCGAAGGAAGACGTCTTTTAGATATCAAAAGGTTTGATGCAGATTTAAATGTAGGGTTACAAAGAAACCCTGTAGATTGTACTTCATTTGAAGCACCTTGCAATATTCCAGCTAATGATTTTAGATATACTTTAGCAATACCACAGAGAGAACTCTTTGGAAACAGAACTATTACTCAAAATCCTGGATATCCAACAAATTAAAAAAATATGAATATGAAAAATTTAATTAAATTATTAACTATTTCTTTATCACTGCTTGTTTTTATGAGCTGTGAAGAAGAATTCGAAAGAACAACTTTTGATGGTGATGGAACATTTTTATCATTTGTTGAATCAAATCCATCATCAGTGCCTGTCAATGTAGGAGAATCTGTTACTGCAGTAATATCTATTAGTACAAGTACGTTGTCTGATGCAGCTAGAACTTTTGCTTTAGTTCTAGATACTGATGCAACTACTGCAAATGCATCAAACTTTACATTACCAGCATCGGTTACTATTCCTGCAGGATCTTATTTTGGTGAGTTTGATTTAGTCGTTACAGATGATGATAACTTAGGCTCAGTTTCAAAAAATGTTGTATTTTCTTTAGGAGGCGTTGACAATGTCAGTATGGATAGTAATCTTGTTTCTATTTCAATTTTTGAAGTCTGTCCTGTCCCTGAAACTTTCTTTACTGGTATGTATCTAATTGAAGAAATTACCCCTTTAGTTGATGGGCCAGCACTTAGTTCAGGTTCTGTGGTGGAAGTCCTATTAAATGAGGAAGACAGTTCAGGATTAGGACGTGTGTTCCAAACTGAGTATTTCCCAGATTATTGTTCTGGAACATTTGCTCCTTTTGTAGTAAATTTGGTATGTAATGAATTATTATCTATTACCCAAGATAACTTGTGCAATTGTGGAGATGGTGCAGGTTGGTTTGGTCCTTTAGCCTCTGGAAGTAACAGTACCTATAGTTTAACTGATGGAGATGATGTTATTGAAGTAACATTTTTAAATGATATTAATGCAAATTGCGCTCCTGTAGCTACAACAACCTATAGATTCACTAAACAATAATAAACATTATGAAAAATATATTTAAATATACATTATTAGCATTTTTAAGTATCACAATGTTTAGTTGTGATGAGGATGCGACCGAAGGAAAATTTGGTGACAATCCTGAATCAGGTTGGGTAGATTTTAATGTGGCAACACCTGCTACAACTCTATCTGCAGTTGCAACTGAATTAATTGTACCAGTTCAGGTTAATGCACCCGTAAATGCTACTGATTTAACAGTTAACTTTGCCTTAGAAGAAGTTCTTGGAGGAAGTCCAACTCAAGTTATTGCTAGTTCTAATCGTTCGGTTGTTATTCCTGCTGGGCAATTAGGTGCAGATATAGAATTTGATATTGCAGATCTATTAACATTAGTAAGTAATGGTATTACAGTAGAGTTTGATGTTGTACTTACAAGTACAAGTAGAGGCTCTGTATCTGTAGGTTTAGCTGATGATTCTCAAGTTACTCGCTTTAGAGTTTCAACTCCTTGCCCAGTTAATATTACTGATGGAGCTACATATGTTGGTACTTCAAGTAGAGATGGTGGGGTTGTTCAAGATGGTTATGATGTAATTATTACTGAAGTTGCTCCTTTAACGTATATGGCTGATGTATCATGGGGTCCTGATTTTGTTGCTGTTCTTGCAGGAGCTGCAGGATTTAATGGTCAATTTGCAGCTGCTATTACATTTACAGTGGATCCAGTTACTGGTGCAGTAAATATTATTAGTGGAGGAAGTGCTGATGGCTCTGATAATTCATTAGCATTAGTATATAGTATATCTGGTTCAGGAACTTATGATACTTGTAATGATATTTTTCTTCTTACCATTGCAGAAGATGGTATTTTCACCAATCCTGTTACGGGAGTTGAAATTATCTTTCAAATGCCTTAAGCAAAAGATTAATAATAATGAAGATCAACTAAGAGGTTACTTAGTTTATTAAAAAAAGTAAAGTATAAAAATGTATTATATAATGTTTTTCTGTAAAACTAAATTTAATATAGAAGATTAAAAAACGGACACTTTAAGTAATTTCTGTTATCATTTAACCTTTGGGATTAATATTTAACATAATATTATGTAATAAAATGCTTCTAAATTGGTCTTAATGTAAAGGAATTTAATTTATGAGTAACTTTTATCAAGAACACCCTGTTAGTAAAGGGCTAAACACTTACATAGATTGTGTTTGGAAAGATAGACAATGTGCTAATGAGAATAAAAACAATCTTTTAATAGTGCCTGATAATACAGTGGAACTAGTTTTTTCATCAAATTCAATTAAAAGAAAGACCAAAGAAAAGAATAAGACCATTTGTACTGTTAAGTCACATTTATGTGGACTAAAAACAAAACCTCAATTAATTGATTTAAATGGAGATGTGTTACTGTCAGTTAGGATTAAACCCTATGGTTTAAATATGTTTACTAATGTTGATCTTAATGAAACTATCAATGAATCTATAAGTCCTGAAGACATCTTCGGAAAAGAAATATTGAATTTAGAAGAATTGCTTTTCAATTGTAAAGAAGATGTATTACAAGTAAAACTTATAGAACATTTTTTTTATCAAAAACTACTTAAGCATGGTCGTTATAATGATAAAGTGTTTGATTTTTTTATTGCAAAAATTTTAGGTCATAAAGGAAATATTAATATCGAAAATTTATCCAGATCGATTAATATCTCAAAAAAAACAGTTGAAAGAAAATTTATAAAAAAATTAGGTTTAACACCTAAAAGATATTGTAGAATAGTTAGGCTTTTTCATGCTTTAAAAATTCCAAAGACTCAAAATGATTTCAAGTTATCATCAGTAGCTATAGACAATGGTTTTTACGATCAGGCACATTTTATTAAAGAAGTAAAACAATTTACTGGTATGACTCCAAAAGAATACTTTGGGATTGATCGAACTATTCAAACTAATGTTTTCTTATCTTAACATAGTTTAACTTATACTGTCTCTTTTTTACTATTAAATTTTTTTTTAAGTATATAATTTTATAGTTAATATATTAAATCTAATAAGTTATCAAAAGAGCCCTATACGTTTTAGTCTTTACCCTATTATCAAATTGTTCTTCTACTGAAGAAGAGGTTATCAAGTTGTTGTCGGATATTTCTGATCAAACAGAATTTAATGGATTAGCTTATGTTGAAAAAGATAATAAAGTACTATTTAATGATATTCTTTCAAGCTCAAAATTAGTTTTAGAAATTCCGGATAATGACTCAAAAATCTATCTGGCATCATTAACAAAACTCTTCACAGAAATAACAGTTTTAAAATTAATAGAGGAAGATAGAATAAGCTTAAGTGGTACTATTTCTGACTACAGAGCTAATTTTCAACCATCTTATGGAAAAGTGTTAACGCTCGAAAATTTACTGAAAATGTCATCAGGCTTACCTCGTGAATTGAATGGTGAAAATCTTACTAATAGTTTAAAGTTTAATGGAGGAGGATTTGCAGGGGCGTTTTTGGATACTATACCTAATATAGAGTTGTCTTTTGAGCCTGAATCTAATTATAAGTATAGTAATTTAAACTATTGGTTGTTAGGCGCTATTGTAGAAGAGGTGACAGGTTTAAACTTAGATCAAGCTTACTCAAAATACATCTTTAATCCTTTAGAAATGAATAATAGCGGTTATTTTTTAGAAGAAGAAAACAATATAAATGGCTATAAAAAAGAGAATGATAATTGGGTTTTAGATAAAGCTAACTATAAATCGAGATATGCATCTGGTGGCGCTTATTCGTCTTTACAAGATCTAGTAAAACTCTCTAAAGCTTTAAGGGGAACAGATTTTTTTAACGATGATAGCTTAGATTATTTGTTTGGAGAAAATCAAACATTAGAAGTTTACGGGTCGCTTCCAAGCTATACTAATATGATATATATTAACAGAAAGGAGAATGTTACTATTATTGTTTTAAATAATATTGGAGTTCCTGATCTGAATAAGATGTCTGATATAAAAAATGGTATAGAACAAATACTTGGACTAGCTACTCAAAAGAATCAATCGCCAAAAAATAAAATAACACTTTTAAATACTTCTGTATTAGATAAAGATATTCCAATAGAAAAGGCACTGAAAAATTGGTCAATAGCAATTTTAGAGGGTGATAAAAATAAGATGTTAAATATCTTTAATAATAATGCAGACAATGAAGGCTTAATGGATATAAATGATCCTACTTGGGATGAATTGATTAGAATAAAAAATGAATGGCCAAACTTTAGAGTGTATGGTTACCGTTGGGTTGAAAATGAAAAACCTAGTGGAATTGAGTTGTGGCTTCGTTGCGATGGGAATCAACGTGTTGCACTTCAATGGATAATGGATAATAAAGATGCCAAAATAAAAGGACTATTTGTAAAACCAGATAATATGACTTGGTTAGGGCAGAAATTTAATTAAAAAATAAGTTCAACACCTAAAATGTACTGTAGAATAGTTAGGCTTTTTCATGCTTTAAAAATTCCGAAGACTCAAAATGATTTCAAGTTATCATTAGTAGCTTTAGACAATGGTTTTTACAATCAGGCACATTTTATTAAAGAAGTAAAACTGTTGTAATAATGGGGGTTACCGTTTTAGTTTTAGATGATGAATTAAATTCCTTGCAAAGGATTAACTCACTCTTAAAGAAAGTTAATTGTGTAACAAAAATAATTCTCACAAATGATGAAGAAGATGCTCTGGAAAAATTAATTCTATTTAATCCAGAAATTGTTTTTATTGATTATCAATTAAATTATTCTACAGGTTTTGAATTTATACAAAAAATCCCATCCACTAACATCTCAATTTTTATAATGATTACAGGACATGCTGAATATGCTTTAGATGCCTTTAAGTATTCAATTTTTGATTATTTACTTAAACCCTTTAAAGATTCAAGCTTTTTAATTTCCTTAGAACGTGCACTAGAAAAAAACAAATATAAATTTAAGGAGATAAATATTCAAAAAGATAAAATACCAATTAAGCAAACAGGCAAAATTATATTTATAAATAAAGAAGACATAACCTACATAAAATCTTCGGGGAATTATGTTGAAGTATATGTAAGTAATAATAAATATTTGGTTCGTCAATCAATTTCAAAATTTTATGAAAACCTCGATAAAAGTAAGTTTTACAGAATTCACAGATTTACAATTGTGAATCTAAATACTATCGATGAATTGGTGTTTTCAGTTTATGGAGAACTTGATGTAAAAATAAAAAACAAAACCTTCAGAGTAAGTAGAACTTATAAACAAGGATTATTAAACTGTATGAGTGTAAATTAATTGAAATGACAGTAAATAACATTGGAATATTAACTTTTACTTTTTTACTTTTCTTATTTATTAGCATTCAATTATCTAAAGGAATAAGAAATATTTATTTACTAACAGCAACAAATTCTAGTCTGATTATATTCAATTATCTAATTGTAACTTTCTATACAACTATACTCGACAATTCTTTTGCCCTACTAATCAACTATTTATTTTGTTTTTTTATTATTCTCAATCAATGTCTCACATATAACTATAGCGAAAAAAAGCGAAACAAAACTTTGAATGAAAAAATATTAAAATATAAAATACATCCCCATTTTTTTTATAACACATTAAATTCAATCGTAAGTATGGTTGATAATAAACCTAATTTAGCTAAAAATACTTTAATCATATTTTCAAACTTTCTTCGAAAAATAAATGATTTAGATAGTAAAGATCTAGGTTGTCTAAAATCTGAAATTGAAGTAATAGAAAATTACATTACACTAATGAAAACGAGATTTGAAGGTAAACTAAAAATCAACTTGCATACAAATATTACTAATTTAAGTATTTTGTTGCCGAGCATGATTCTCCTGCCTATTATCGAGAATAGTTTAAAATATGGATACTCAAAATATCATAGGCATCTCATAATAAATATTAAAATTGAAAAACACCACGATTATATTCATTTAACGGTTGAAAACAATGGATCTCATATTAATAATAACTTTAGTTTTGGAAGCGGATTAAACAATACTAAAGACAGGTTGCAAAACTTATATGGAAATAAATATGATTTTGAAATTCATAATAATGAAAACTTCAAGGGAGTTACCACCACAATTAAAATACCACTAGTTTAATTAATTTAATTCTTTTTCAAGAGCTATATCCTTAAAATTAAAGATATCTGAAATAGTATAGTTCACTTCAATATATAGTAAAATGTCTCTACTAGTTAAATTTAATTTAAAGAATGGAGCTTTAAACTAATAACTGGGAACTGGACTCGAACCATAAATATTATGTTTACCGAGATGAACTTAATTATCCTTTAAGTTACCCTTTCCTATTATAAATACAAAACCTACTGATTTTATTAATGAAATTGTACTTGGTTCGGGAATATTGGGGGGGGGGGCTTTAGGTATCTCGACCACCCAAAGGTCTGAACCTCCTTCCGAAACACTATTTTTTATTGAATTTCTAGACTTTTAAAAAAATTAAGTGAAACAATGGTGAAACATTAAACGAAATCTAACAAATTGAATTTATTATATTCAGATACCTAAAGTACTCCTTTCCTATTCATAGGTGTTTCAAGGAAAATGATACAAATACAGGACAATTATTTTATAAATAGATAAAGGATAATAATGTAAATTAACACTAGTAATCGCGACAGGGTTTGAACTCACCTTCTACACTACTATGTTTTAAGGGATTTTAATACGTCTCCAGAAAGTTTGCTGAAACAATAGTGAAACGTCAATTTTTTTATTACCGATGTCATAAATAACTGAAATAAGAAAAGAAATAAACATTTAAAATAAAGTGGCCCAACTTGAAACACCTTATAGTACAGTAATAAAGAGTAATGTGGAATAATAGGGCGTTTTTAATTACTTTATTCTCCCCAAAATAGTGTCATGGACCACTATGGTTGTATAAAGGTTTGAGCATCGATTGCAATTATTACTTATCGTTTCAAGGTAAAATAGATTTTAATTTTTTACGTTGGTTGATAAAGGGTACCTTATCATTGGTGTCTTGTTCTGTAGCATTTCTTGTAGTTAAATCAAATTGTCTGCTGTCATTAACAAGGTTACCATCCATCGGTTTCCATACTATCATTTCTGTCTTCATAAACAATCGGATTGATATCTAGATTCAAAATCCAGTTCTCTCAGGGGCGTGGATTCGATTCTCTTCTTAAGCACATTGAAGTCTTCTAAACTTTTATAGATTAGAGGTTTATTAAAAACAAACCTATATATTGTTTTTTACAATATGGATATTTATTCTCTACTACTACCAATTAATGTTTTATTTTATCAAAAAAAACAAGTCAAAAAACATTTATTATATAGGTTTCGTTTTAAATGAGTTATGTCGCTTTTTTTATTATTCTACGGTTATTTATGAGTGTACAAATGTTTGTTGTCTCGTTTTTTATTTGTTTATTTAAAAAAGCAATTATACTTTTTTTTAATTCCGCTTTACTACCATAAGTTGATAATTGGTTTTTTTTACAGAATTCTATTAATTCAAATTTTAACCAATTATGACAATGAATATTATTTAGAGAAATTATATTCTTCATATTAAAATTTTACTGTTTAACTTTTTTTACTTAAAGAATCTATGGCTATTTTTTCACTTTATTAAAGAACCTTAGATATATCGCTATTAAGATTACTTCAATCAAAATAAAAAAAACAAGTATTTTACACATAAGTCTAATATTCATTAGATAGTTTATTACTTTACTTGAGGTCCTCCACTAACAATAATAAATTCTGACCTTCTATTCTTTTGATGTTCTTCTTCAGAGCAATTTGAACCACAATCTACTTTCGGTTCACTTTCTCCTTTACCCATTCCAGATATTCTAGATTTATCAATACCTTTAGATATCACATACTGAACGGTTGTTTTAGCTCTTCTATCTGATAATTTTTGGTTATAAGATGCTGGCCCTCTATTGTCTGTGTGAGAAGTAGCATTAATAACCATATCAGGATATTTATTCATGATTTGTACCAATTTGTCTAATTCAAATGCGGCTTGCGCAGTTACATTTGATTTATCAAATTCAAAGAAAATAGGATTTAAAATAATTTCTACAGGCCCAACAATAGTTTCTATAGGATCTAGCATTATATTAAGCTTTACTTCTTCTTCATTGGTAGCGCTAACTTTGATTTTTTGACTTACATAACCCTCCATTACAACTTCCAATTCAGAATCTGTATCAGCTTCGATAATAAAATCAACTGTACCATCAGAATTAGCTATTTTAGATAATACCTTATTTCCTTGATCATCATATAAAGTTACACTTACAGCATTTATTGGTTCTCCAGTTTTTGAATCTACTATTGTACTTGCAATTAATACATCATTTAAAGGTTGCAATCTTTTAATACCATAAATATCATCTCCACCTAATCCACCATCTCTGTTTGATGACACATAACCTTCTTTTGTCTCTTCATCTAAATTAAGGCAAAATCATCAGCACTACTGTTAATAGGAATTCCAATATTACGAACAGGCCCAGTTTTTCCATCAACTACTTTAGTATGAAAAACATCAAGATTTCCCAATCCTAAATGACCATTTGAAGAAAAGTAAAGTGTATTATTACTACTAATAAAAGGAAACATCTCCTGTCCTTGTGTATTTACTTTTTGACCTAAATT
>JGI24723J26617_10000747_pt1 | contig 30695 bp, 28 predicted proteins | sample Cruoilmetagenom6_FD_26617 | JGI IMG/M metagenome (IMG submission 26617) | reverse complement strand
ACCGAGCCACTTAAGCTTGAGACATTACCACCTACTGTGTATGTATCGGTTAAACAAGTAACCGACACATTGGAAACATCAGCTCCGGCCAAAGTGCCAGAACCATTGCTGACTGAACAACTTTGTGTCGCAGGCTGCGAAGAAATTGTTACCGCATAAGCTGTGCCATCATTTTGTGCTGGGAATGTGAACACACCATCGGCATTCAAAGTGATGTCATCACCGCCATTATTTTGTAATGTGATTGACCCGTTCAGCCCAGTAACATTTCCACCAACGGTATAAGTATTGGCCGTACAAACGACATCTACATTGGTGACATTTGCACCCGCAATTGTTCCTGTTCCATTGCTGACTGTACATGTTTGAGTGGCCGGCTGTGAAGACACTGTAATGTCATAAGCTGTGGCATCGGCTTGCACTACTGGAAATGTGAAACCACCATCAGCATTCAAAGTGATGTCATCCGCGCCATTATTCTGCAAGGTAACAGAGCCATTCAGTCCAGTAACCGTGCCTCCCACCGAATAAGCCTTACCCAATACATAGGTTATTTCGACCCTTGAGATAAATCCATAATCTTGCCAGAGGTTCTGGGCAATGTTATCACTCAACGAAAATTGCATACCCAATCTGGTTAATGTAACGGCGTGGGAACCTATTTGTGATTGAAAAGGTGCAGTAGCATATGAATTAACATCGCCTCTTACACCCAGAATTCCCACATAGTCACCACTATTAAGTTCAATATTAACAGGCAATACACCCGTACTGCTGTCATTGACTACCCTGAAAAGAGACGTAAAATCATTGGTTGTCGTTGACCAACTAGGTGGTGGGCCGGAATTAAATCGAACGAGTTCTATAGACTGAGGATCAGTACTGAAATCATCTGGAACCTTGAGTCCCGTTATGGTGATGTCTTCAGGAACAACGAACCAATAACCCCTTGCCCACCCTGTAAAAGTAGAAGCCTGTCCAGGTATAGGCATTGTTGTTTGTGCTATCAACTCAGTATTAAAAAATATCGTTAACAATACGATTAGCGTATTGATTTTAGATTTGGCTAAAAGTGATTTCATTTTCTCCTCGTATTTTTGTGATTTAAATAATCGAATCATTAAAATCAATAAATTGTTTTCTAAGACCTTAGAACAATTTATTGATGCTATGTCAGCATTGAGCGGAATGTGAAGATTTGAACTGCACTTGGTTCCCCCACCACTTGCGTAATCAATATTATAAGTTAATAAAAAATAAATAAGTACCTAAATAATTTTGTAACAGTTTTTTTGTTCGTATACAAAACCAATCAAGGGCAGACTGAGGTAATTCTCATACACCACTTAAAACATCTAAAACTGATGCTCCATGAACATATCAGTAGTTGATACAGACAAAATCCATGTAAGAATCATACATATGGTCAAAGATGTATTAATAAATGTAGCATATATGTAGAATACGTGTCAGAATTTAATGGTTGGGGTGCATATCTTGTGTATATTATGTACTTCTAATAGTGTTAAAGCCCAGATAAATGGACACAGAAAATTAAATTAAAGCCTTGAATCTATCTGTGTGTTTCAATTTAAGAAGTTCTGGGTTTTTGTTCTAAATACGCCTGTTTATTTTTAAATCAATGAATTATTAAACGGGTGAAATTAATTCAATGGAGTAATCTTATGAAAGAAAACATGACATTTATAAGCAGCACATTATTTGATGAAAACAAAACTTGGTTTTCAAAAGAAACGAGACACAGCAGTAGCTCACTTGCTCCTGAAGGTGCGATTCCTGGGCACAATTTTCTTGGTAAAACATATGATGTGATGACTGGAAGTGATACGCCTCACCCTGATTCTTTTGTCGGTGATTTGATTGATCGGCGATCTTTAAAATGGGAGGAAATTTCTGTAGCTGGAGAAAAATACAAAGCACCCGAAATTTTATCAGAAGCCGGAGGGGTTCATCATGGAAAATTACGCATCATTGAATCAGACAGTACAGAAAATTATGCCACCCAGTTAAATGTGAATGTAGAAGCCAGTGCATCTTATGGCATGTTTGAAGCTTCATTACATAGCAGTTTCAACACCAGTGAATCAAGGTACAGTAACAGGAAATTTGGCTCAGCAACAGATATGTACCAAAGATTTTCCATGTCTTTGATTGAACCTAAGAAACTCAGAGCGTCAATGACTCAAACAGCCTTGGAGTTGTTGGACAATGCGGAACCAGCTGAAATTATTGAGGAGCTGGGCACCCATTACATATCGGGGTTAATTGTTGGAGGTAGGGCTCAATGTAGCTTTACAATTGATACTTCCAGCTACAAGTCTAACTTGTCAATTTCAGCCACCATAAAGGCTTCGTACAATTACGGCATAGGAAAGGCAACAGGTTCGGTGAAGACAAAATATGAGCAATCCAAAGACAGTTGGGAAAAATCAACCCGCAGAGAAGTGTTGTTGGTTGGTGGTGATGAAAAACTGGCACGTTCTGTTATGAATGGCAAATACGATGAATGGTTGGAATCACTAAAGAAAACTCCAGCTGCAGTTGGTTTTCCTGGAAAAGGATTGGTAGGCATTTGGCATCTGGCAAAAGACAAACAAAAAGAACAAGCCATCAAAAAAGCCGTGGTTCAATACATGAAGGGGTATCAACCTTTGGGTAAAACCCCAAAACTACCGCTTCAGGTTGGCGATGTTTTGGCTTTTAAGGCGCCCAATGGCAGATACATCACTCGAAATGACACTGCTGACATTAAGCTGAGGGCCATCGGAACAGCAAACAGTCACAGTCTTTTTACAGTTCAAAGTGTTAACCACGAACAATTCACCTTACTTGCCAGCAACAACAATTTCTTATCAGCTTATTACACCAAAGGTATGTGGGTATATTCACCCAATATAAGCAGATTTTCGTGGTGGGAGTTAATTGAAGCATCTGAGAATCGGTTTAGAATCAAAAACAAATCTTTCAACAAGTATTGGAATTTACCTGATGATGAGTCAGTATTATCGCTGAATGCTAGCAACACTGACAGGAAATCAGAATTTGATGTCATTCTCATTGGCCCCAAACTATCATAATAGCCAATCAGGTCTTTTGAACTAGCTCAAATATGATTGTGTGTTTTGAGTATGGTTGTGATGTTGGGCTTCGCATTGCTTAGCCCAACCCAACTTACCTCGCTGATGACAGTATAAGAATTTATTGATTCAGGTGCTTGTCTCTTGTTACTCACGAAACGCTTAATCATCATTTAGATTTACACACTATAAGCACAAAAATATCAGTCAAAATATGTGTTTTTATTACCTAAAAATAGACATGTCCATGTTTAATTTCAAGCACCAAATAAATTGAGCGCACTCTGTGCCAATAGATTTACATGCCTCATTAATTAGGAGAGCTGATCATTAGCCCTCCTAAGTAGGAGTTAATACTTCAGTTATCGAAACCATCGACAAAGATGATGTCGCCCAGTAATTTGGCGACACCAAAATCATAATCTTCTGTCGCATGGTTGACCCCAATGGCACCGGAAATCAGAATGCTGTCATTGGGTAGAATATGTGCGTCCAGACCTTGATCAATATTGCCAGATTGAATGTCAAAAGGAATCACTACTTTACCCAATTGGCCGAAACTGTTATCCAGTGTACCGTCAGCTAAGAAACGAATCACACCGAAATCTATGCTTTCATTGTTACTTATATATCCAGTCAAAATGACTCGGTCATGAGAGTCTTTTTCCATACCAAACCCAATATCGTCATTTGTTAAGCCCAAATCAAAAGGCACAACCAACAAACCATTGTTTGAAAATTGAGTATCCATCTGGCCAATTGAAGTAACTGCTGCGGCAGCAAAATCATAACCACTGACTTCCCTGGCAAAACCACCGATGACTATCGTGCCATTATCAAGAATGACAAGATCAGCTGCCGCATCATCATTGTTCCCGCCTAAGTTAAATGAAATCACACGGTACCCGACAAAATTGAAACCAGGATCCGGGTCGCCCGTACTGGTAAACCTGGCTACAAGCATGTCTCTGGTGTTGTTTACAGAGTCTGCTACAGCCCAACCCGCAATGATAATTTTTCCGTCAGGCTGTATTTTGACAGCAAAGGCGAAGTCAGAGGTTGATTCATAAAGATCAATAGCAAGTGTCACCCGACCGTCTCCATCAAAACTGGTGTCACGAGAGCCATCGCTATTCAGCCGCACCAACCCCACATCAACATTGTCATCTGACGTTTCGACAGAGCCGGAAATAACAATTTTCCCATCAGCCTGTAGTGCCACCCCACGCCCTAAATCTTTAGAGTCTGTAGATAATCCAAAATCAACAAAAGCATAGCCATCGCCACTGAAACTGGTATCCAAAGTGCCATTAGTATTGATTCGAATTGCCATGATGTCAATATTGCTGCCATTGTCAAAGTCACCCACAATAATTATTTTACCGTCAGGCTGAATAACCAGATCATAGCAAGATTCATCAGTATCATTAGAGTTATCGAAATCAAGTTGCAAAACCCCGGCGACACCAAAACTTGTATCAATGGATCCATCTGGGAATAGCATGCTTACGGCACAATTTTCAGATGCTTGTCCACCCATAACGATGCGACCATCAGGCAAGGAATCGATTCCCCACGCTAAGTCCGCGCCAGGGCCAGAATTTATCACCTGACGACCATTCAGGCCGAAGGTGGGATCGAGGTCGCCATTGGCAGCGATTCCTAGGCCGGGAGAACCCATTAAAATAAATGTCATTCCCAACATGACAGTCGAAGTGATTTTGTTCATACTATGTTCTCCTCTCTAGAATAATACAAATGCTCGTTGGGCTTATGTTTCCGCTCCAATCTCATGCAACACACCTATAACCACATAGGTGCCATTCAAATTTGTTCCCGACTCATTTGAAAGCGACCACGGCGATCTTGACTTGCTATTTCGTGTCTATCCGCTCTGATTATGCTTCGCTTCACCAATCGAGTGCGCACACCACACGGCATGACAATCTGACTTTCTTTATCTTTGATACAAATCGCCATTCTCTCATTGCCTGCGCCGGTCCTCCTTGGGAGCATGCGTCGATTGTAGCAAATTCCTAATAACCAAAACTGACAACCATTTCATGTTTTTGGGTTTTAAAGCTTCAAAACAGCAATTTTACTGAAGTTATTTGTTGTGTTGGTTGGCTACAGAAAATTGAGGTTTTTCCATTTGAAGTCTGAGTTGGGACATTGTAGTTAATAATTGCTGCTGAAAAATTGAAAAGAATTTTTGCCATTCCAGTAAGGGAGAAAGCTTCAAGTTAACTGTGATTTTATTAGCCACTTGTTTACAAAAGTCTTTGAGTTTCTTGCGTCTAAGCCGCGTCAGTGTCATCGTGATGAAAACGTGGTGAGTTGAGCCCAAAATGGTTTGACTGACTTGGTTTGGGGCTTGTGTCCCAAGAAAAAACCACAACTGCGTCACAATTTTCTTTTGTGTGGTTAAAACAAAGATTTTTGTCTGGGGCTAGGGCCTCAAGACAATGCTTGTTATGCGTGATTAAATGGCCCTTTTAATTCAAAGAGTATATCGGCTTATGCATCGAAAAAAATTAGTTTTAGCCATTTCTAAATGGTTTGGTTTAAGTGTCGGCTTTATTGGTACCCAAGCAGTACAGGCAGGTGATCTTATCACGGTTGATAGCATCAGTGACCAACCAGAAACGGGCATGACTACTTTCCGAGAAGCCATCATAACGGCTAACAGCTCATCAGGAGTAACCATTGAATTCGATGAATCTTTGTTTTCTGAGCCTCAGACCATCATACTTGAACAAGGCGAGTTAACGATTTCATCCAGCACAACCATCAACGGCCCAGGTGCTGATTTACTGACCATTGATGGTGTTGACAACAGCCGTATCTTAAGACTCAGCGATGAAGATTCTACGGTGATACAGGCCGTAGAAATTAATGGCATAACCCTCACCGGAGGCAATGGAAAATCACCCGCTGACAGCAGATCTGGTGGCTGTATCTTATCTTTTGAATCCTTGTCAATAAATGAATCCACAGTGACCGGTTGTACAAGTAGCGGTAGGGGTGGTGGGGTGTATTCCCGTTTTGGCTCATTGACGTTAAACAACACAACAGTCTCTGATAACAGAGCAGGAAATCAGGGAGGGGGAATCAGTGTTCGTGAAAACGATGTTTTAATTACCAACTCAACCATCACTAACAATGTTGATATTGGTTTTGCAGGTTTAAATCTTGTCAGACAAAACAACGTTGAAATCATTAACAGCACCTTCTCTAATAATCAGCCAGCAGGNATAAAGACCGAGAGTTCTTCACAAACGTTGCATGTAATTAACTCAACCGTGGTTAANAACAGNNANATTGGTATTGATATAAAAGTCAATACACGAGTCAGCCTCAGTAACAGCATTGTGGCGGGGAATTCAGTTGCTGACTGTGATTTTTCAGCCATCAATAACGCCTCCATCATACACAACAATCTGGACACTGATGGTAGCTGTAACGTACTGGCTAACAACCATTTAACGGTAGATGACCCTTTACTAGAAGCCTTGGCTTTTTATGGCGGTTCAACCCAAACACACCGACCTCAATCAAACAGCCCAGTGATAGATGCTGGTGATGACTCATTGTGTGAAGCCTTTGATCAACGGGGCCAAGTGAGACCACAGGATGGTGATGCCAATGGCAGCGCAGTGTGTGACATTGGAGCTGTTGAGCTGGGAGTTTCTGATGACATTATTTTTACCAATGGCTTTGATGTAACTTTTAAAAACTAAAACACTTTAATATGGAGAATACAATGTATAAATTAATTTCAAATCTTTCTTTGATTATTACTTTTGCAACCTGTCATGCTGGATCATCAGAAATTAATTGGGTCACTGGTAACGATGGCAGTTGGTTTGATTCGAACAATTGGGTCGAGCTTGAGGTGCCTTTTGATGGTGTTGAGGTCAGGTTTGGGGTAGGGGACAATGACAATTCACTCGATGCAGTGAATATTGATAATTTATCAAATGGTGTCAATTTACCAAACAGTACTTTGAGGTTAGAGAGAAAAGTCACTTTTTCTGATGAAGGCGCTTTGGGTAATCCGCAGCAGGCAGATGATGGCATGATTTTTGATGTGATGGCAATCAATGGCGCTGGCGGTATTGGTGTCACTTTTGATGTTCCAGTGACGGCCGATATCATGACATCAAACCGTCACGGTGGCGTATTTAATCGTGAAATCACTGTCAACAGCATTTTGGCTGAGAGTCGTCACCAAGATAAATGGCAAATTAATGCTGGGGCTNCCAAGCCAATAAGTTATGTTTTGATTGATGAAAATCGGGATGAAGATGGGGGTACTGTTGATGGTTTTTTTAAGATTAACTCAGATTTAATCATTGATCAGCTTGATTTTGTTTGGGGCAGTTTGCAAATTGGTTCGGAGGTTGACGTAGTCATTGATGTACTGAATGTCAGTGTGTTTTCAAATCAAGAAGAGAATAATAACATTTCACCCATAGTGATTGCTGCAAACAGCACTGTTTTTGTCTCGTCACTTAAACTGTTGGATGTGGCTAATAATGACGTGACTTTTGTCAGTAATGGCAGCTATGGTAGCGAAGACAATACCGAGACTGACTTTACCACACCCTTGATTGTTGGAGAGGGCGTGTTGGTGGTTTGCAGGTTGCCGATTTTTGTTGATGGCTTTGAAGCTGAACCAGCCATTGAACAATGTATAAATTAATGTATTAAGATAATTAATAACAGGCCACATGCTGACAGCTGTGGCCTGTTTTATTTATGCAGTGAATTGACTGAATTCAATAAGTATTCTTTGGTTTTTTTATGCGGTATTAGATATACCATGTATCCCTTGTTAATCATAGGTGGGTAATTTTTCAGCCAAATAAGTAGATTAACAACCAATCGACGGTCTCAATCGTTGTACTAAATAGCCGTCAATATGTATGCTAGAATTGTATTTTTATTCCGTTAATTTAATTTTGGAACTTCAATCGAAAAACACCTAATCAAAAAAATCGCTCAAGGCGACCGAACTGCATTTCAACGTTTATATGCTCATTATAACGTTAATGTATACAACACGGCGTTAGGTTATATGAAAAATGAAGAGTTGGCAGAAGAAGTTACACAGGACGTTTTTTTAGCGATTTATCAAAGTGCTGGCAGTTTCAAGGGCACATCAAAAGTAAGTACTTGGATATACCGCATAGTGGTCAATAAATCTCTAAACTGCTTGGATAAGCAATCGCGCAGGCCAACTTCTGATGAAGCCATCGATGCGCATCATAAAATTGATTTTAATCACCCAGGTGTACAATTGAATAATCAAGAAGCGTCCAAGTATTTGTTTGCCGCAATGGATACTTTGCCACAAACTCAAAAGACTGCTTTTATCTTAAGCTATGTTGAGGGTTTACCACAAAACGAAGTGGCTGATATCATGCAAAAAAGTCTGAAATCTGTTGAAAGTTTATTGCAAAGAGCCAAAGGAAATTTGAGAATAAAATTAAATTCATATTATAGCGAAGGAAAATGTTAAAAATTCGTTCTAAAGCTACAGAGGTTAGATAAAATGAATAAAAAAGATGATTGGACTGATGACGTATTAAACAGTTTAGAGGGCATACAAAAGGCCACGCCAAGTGTTGAACTGTTAGATCGGGTAATGGCTCAGCTACCAAAAAACAACATCATGCCAAAGTGGCAGTTGCGTTTAACAGCTGTGGCAGCCAGTTTGCTGATTGCACTCAATATATATGTATTTGACTATGATAAACAGGAAGCCAGTAGCCAACCGTCTACTGAATATGTCAAATTAATTGAAGATTATTCGCTTTACCAATAAGGTGCTATTGCCATGAAAAAAACACACGTCTGTATTGCATTGATTGTATTGTTGGTTGTACTTAACATCGCGCAGTTAGGTGCTCATTTCATTTTTCCAAAACCACCACATGTTGGGAGTCAAAATTTTAAAGCGGAAATTCCTAAAATATTAGATTTGGATGAAGACCAAGCACGCACTTTCTTTAAATTAGCAAGCAATCACAGAGATCAAATTAATGTACTTCAAAAACAACAGCATGAGTTGACCTTAAACTATATCAATAGCCCATCTGATGCGTTATTGGATGACATTGCCAAGCTTCATAAAGAAAAGATTGTTTTAACAAAAAACCATTTCAATGATGTTTATGGTATTTTAAATGACAGTCAAAAAGCCCACTTCTTAAAATTCAAACAAGCTGCTTTCCAAGTAATTAATAGGTAACATTTAATTTAAGTCGGTCTTTTCGTTATCTATATAAAAGATAAGGCTTGGTTATGTGCATCATATAAGCACAGTTAGACTGGTGTTATCATTGCTAAAGAACACTTCGCTAAAGAACACTTCGCTAAAGAACACTTCGCTAAAGAACACTTCTAAAACAAGCTGTTTAACTCATTTATATTGCTTTAACACTTTCTGTTAAAAAGGCTTCCTGATCGCTCATTTCAATTTATCTTAAATTATTTCGAAGGCTTTTCTTAAATCATAAGTCTAAATAAATAGAACGACATTATTGATTACTTTAGATAAGGAAAACACCATGAAAAACTTAAAACTCGGTTTATTAATTACTGCTTTGGTATCTGTAAGCTCTTGTGTCAGCGCGCAAGATGAAAATCAACACAGAAAAGGTGGCAAACCGCCATCAGTTGAAGAGATGCTCGCTCAAATGGACATGAATGAAGACAGCCAATTGTCAGAAAGTGAGGTTAAAGGTCCATTAAAAAATGATTTTTCAAAGATAGATAGCAACGGTGATGGATTACTCAGCATAGAGGAATTAACTAATGCACCCAAACCCAAAAGGGGAAAAGGGCCAAGAAACAGACAAGATTGAACTGCTTCATCGTTGTGAATAAATAACCCAATCCATTAAACAGGTGATAAATGAAACAAAATATATTAATTACAGCCATCACATTATTATTTGGCTTTCAAAGTGCATTGGCACAATCTAATTTATCCAATACCAGTGGTTTTTGGTATGACCCCACATATGCTGGAAGTGGTTTTAATATGGCAGAACTTTCTGATGGCTTATATATCTATTTTTATGGTTACAAAAGCAACACAGTAGGCAATGATACGGGTGAGGCACAATGGTTGGTGACTGCAGCGGCTATACCAACGCCTGTCGTTGTTGACCAAACTTATGAAGTTGATTTGCGAGCAGGTTATATCGGAAATGGCGGTACTTTTACAAGCGGCCCAACAACTGAATTTTCTGGTACAGAAGTTTGGGGCTTATTAAGCNTGACATTTGACAGCTGTGAATCTGGAGTCGCTACTTTAACCGGAAATGATGGACAAGTTTCTCATGAGATTGTCAAACTGGCTGAAATCAGTGGGTTAAGTTGTCAGATTAACAGTACTGATTCTGCTGTATCGACTNNAAATGTTCTGTGCTCATACAGCCAAACGACAAATAACAATCAGCCTTCCTTGACACTAACCAGTACATCAACTTGGACTTGTTCAGATGGAACTCGTTATTTAACTGCCAATGGTATTCCCAATCATGAGGTGGGGGAATTTCCTAATGTTGGTAACCCAAATACAATTGGTGAAGTTGATGTCGCTGCAACATTTAGCTTGCAACCAGTAAAAACATCAACAGCAACCGAACTGGGTGGTCCAAGAGGTGTCACTGGTTATGTATTAAATGGCGTTAAAATCGATGCGGGTACGGCTGGATCATGTGATGACTCAGGTTCAAATTGTAGTTTAATTGATAATTCAGGTCGCTGGAGCATAGAAGCCTTGGGGCAAAGCAGTTTCAATTTTGGCACCGACAGTAACAATGCCCATGTACAACCAACAGGTGAGTANCATTACCACGGTATGCCAGAACATTACCTGAGTGAGCAAGGTGCTGATAACACCAAAATGACATTGATTGGGTGGGCAGCAGATGGTTTTCCCATTTATGCCAGATATGGTTACAGCGACCCNAATGATGCCTCATCTGAGCTCGTTGCAGTTACTGGTAGCTATCAGTTAATCGATACTGTTAGTGCTTCGAGGCCCTCTGTTTCAACCTATGCACTAGGTACATTTCAGCAAGATTGGGAATATGTCGAAGGCTCTGGTGATTTAGATGAATGTAATGGACGTGTGGGTGTGACTCCTGAATTCCCAGAAGGTATNTACCATTATTTTGCAACTGACTCTTATCCTTATTTTCAGCGATGTGTCAAAGGTGAAGTTGAAGCCGGTGGNACACCACCGTTTCCACCACAATTTTAAGATGGCCATTGCAGGAGTAGCGTATATGAAATCAATAAAAAACATTAGCTTAACTGTCATTTTGATTGTTGCTGGCTTCATTATGGCAAGCAGTGCAAATGCCCATCTGATGGTTTCGCAACAAGGCACTATTAATGTGGTTGGCTTAGAGGCATTTGTGGTTGTTTCCTTACCAGTATCGGCTTTTAAAGGTGTTGATACAAACCAAGACGGTCAAATATCAATGATTGAGTTCAACCAGAATAGAAAGTCAGTGACTGAAGAAATAAAACAGAATTTCAAGTTGGTAGATAGAGACAAATCTTCTTATTTAGAGGATATTCTGTTATCACCAGTGCAATCTCATCATTCTCATGACAATCACTTCAGTCAGTTGACAGTGATGGGAAAGTTTAAGCTTAAAGACCTTTCTGATTCATTCAAATTAAAGGCTGATTTGTTTGGCACAAATACCAAAGAACAAACATTGAAAATAGCCATTATTCGAGCCAAAGACCAGTTTGAGAAAACCATAGAATTGAGCCNCGAATCATCAATATCAGATGTGCTTTTAATGCCATCAAAAAGTTCTGCAATGCAGCANTANATTAAATTTTAGGAATTATACATGACTCATTTACTACGTTTTAGAACAAGCTTTTCCTTATTTGAAGGCAAGCCAAGCTTTAAGGAAAATTTACCCTTAAAAACAGTAAAAAAAGAAACACACAGCAAAGCAAAAATCTTATCAGTTACCTTGTTGTCTGTGCTTTTTCTGTTTAATGCAGCAGATGTTTTGGCGCAAGAATTTTATGATATTGATACCATCAATACCATTGAAATTACTTTTGCTGAGAACAATTGGGATCAGCTACTTGATGACCTATATGCCGCTGGTAATGAAGACAGGTTAACAGGTAGCGCATTAATTAATGGTGTACAGTTTACAGATGTTGGCGTTCGCTATAAAGGCAACAGTAGCTATTCTCCAAACCAAGTAAAAAACCCATTAAATATCAAGTTGGATTACATTAATGAGGATCAAACCATCGATGGTTATGGAACTTTGAAATTGGCCAATGTTTCTAAAGATCCCAGTTTTGTTCGTGAAACATTGAGTTATGAAATAGCTCGAAAATACATGCCAGCGAGTCAAGCTAATTATATTAACGTTTATATTAACGGTACGCATTTGGGTTTGTATACCAATGTTCAGTCGGTGGATAAATTTTTTCTTGGGAATCACTTTAATTCAAATCAAAATGCTTTTTTCAAAGGTGAATTAACCCAAAGTGGTCCACCCACAGCAGATAAAATATGGGCTTATTATGGAACTGACTCAGCTGATTATAGCGAATATTATGAGCTTAAATCTGATGATGGCTGGGACCAACTGATTAATATGTTGGATTTTTTAAATAATTTCCCTGGCAACATGGAAACATACTTAAATGTTGATCGTCATTTATGGATGTTGGCATACGATATATTATTGGTCAACCTCGATTCACCTGTTAATTATGGGCATAATTACTACCTTTATCAAGATGATGCCAATCAATTCAACCCTGTTGTTTGGGATTTGAATGAGAGCTTTGGTGGTTTCAGTATGCTTTTATCTGGCCCGCCATTGAATGTGACATCGATGCAGCAATTGGATCCATTTTTATATGAATCAGATACTGATTATCCAATCATCAGTCAGGTACTTTCTAATCAACGTTATCGCAAGATGTATGTGGCTCATATGAAAACCATCATGCAAGAAAACTTCAACAATGACTGGTATCGCACACGCGCTCTGGCGATTCAAAATAAAATTGATTCTGATGTGCAGAATGATGCGAATAAGTTTTACTCTTATAATAACTTTTTGGACAATGTCGATGACTCTGTTGGCGGCGGCGGTCCAGGAAATCAGTCGGTAGTGGGCTTGACTGAACTGATGGATGCGCGTATTAACTACATCAATAACCAAGCAGAATTTCAAGCAGAAGCACCGAGTATAACTGGTACAGCTGTTGTACCAGCTGCGCCACTTGCGAATTCACAAATCACGATAACAGCACAAGTCAATTCGGCCAATTTTGTTCAGTTGAAATATCGTGACAGTGTCAGCTCTGCTTTTATTGGCGTGGAGATGTTTGATGACGGTAATCACAATGATGGTGCTGCCAACGATGAAATTTATGGTGTATCCCTTAATGTAGGCTCAACAGATTTACAATACTATATTTATGCAGAAAATGATGATGCAGCACAATTTGATCCTCAACGTGCCGCCTATGAGTTCTATAGTGTTTCAATTGTGGGCGACTTGGCTATCAATGAGTTTTTGGCTTCAAACGAGCTGACAGTCGCCGATCAGGATGGTGAGTTCGATGATTGGATAGAGTTGTATAACAACACAGGTTCTGCCATTTCTTTGAATGGCTATTTCTTATCGGATGATGGACAAGCGCTTGATCAGTGGGTGTTTCCAGATGTCTCAATTGCACCTCATTCATTTTTGACTGTGTGGGCAGATAATGATGTAGAACAAGAAGGGCTGCATGCCAATTTTAAATTGTCAGCTTCGGGTGAAACAATCTACTTAAGTTCGCCGTCATTAGCAGTTATTGATGAAGTGACTTACGGTGAACAAATCACTGATATTTCAACCGGACGTTATCCTAATGGTACGGGAGATTTTATTTTGATGCAGCCTACATTTGATGCGTCAAATATGAATAATGATGATCTTATTTTTGCCAACGGATTCGAATAATATATTAAGTAAGAATGCAATGGGAGTCAGGGTTGATATTGTGCATCAATAAAGCAANCACTCTGACTTCATTGCTTATCAATAAATAGTTATGTTAAATGCATGCTGATTCACTCATTGATTCTGAATTTGTCCCTGTATTTATTCAGAAGCAATTATTAACAAAAAGNTTCTATTTNCTTGCGGATCACCGAATTACTCCATGTGTAAAAGCAGGGCATAGAAGCGATGAAAGTTAATAGAAAATTATTCTAATTTCCTTATTTCTTTCATATTCATTGCTATTTTCAATTATACAATTGAAGCTGTTACTAATCAGTGGAGAGTGTCATGTTTAAAACAAACAATTTACTTGTCANGTTGATGTTTGNTGGTTTAGCTAAGGTATGATTTGTCGACACTTAAAGGACATATATTAAGTTCAATAACGACCGTTGAAAGGAAACTTCATGGCTACTAAAAAATCAAAAAAACATCATGTCGTTATCATCATTACGATGTTGTTGTCTTCAATGATATTGTCATTAATTCCTTTTTATAACTTCTGATTTTGAGAACTAAATAATTTTATTAAATAAACATTAAAGGCGCAGGAATATTCTTTTTAGTGTGACTAAATAGGATGAATGTGAAACTTACGAGAAAATCATGAATACCACAAAAAAAATAATTGTAATAACACTGATACTTATTTTGCTTTTAGGTTTGGGGTGGAAGCTTTATCAGGCCAATAATGAGTCTATTGAGAATAAAGCCAATGCGCTTACCACAATAGAATTGGGTAGCATTGAATCGGTAGTGACATCTCAAGGTACTTTAGAGCCTAAAGACTATGTAGATATTGGTGCCCAAGTATCAGGCATGATTCTAAATATGCATGTTGAAATAGGAGATTATGTTAAAAGTGGTGACTTGATTGCGGAAATCGACCCAGATGTTTATGAAGCCAATGTACTGGCTAATCAAGCTGAGCTTAAAAATTTACAAGCACAAAAAGCTGAAAGGCAAGCTTATCTTAAGCAAGCACAACAAAAATTTGATCGTAATAAACAACTGTTCAATTCAAAAGCTGTCAGTTTGGAAGCATTACAAGATACCGAAAATATGCTTGATATTACCAAAGCCAACCTGATGGCTATCGAAGCACAGATTGAAAAAGCACAGTCAACACTGGATGCAGCGAAAACCAATTTACAATTTACCAAAATATACAGCTCAATGGACGGCACAGTAGTCTCTCAAGAGGTCCAAGAGGGCCAAACTATTAACGCTTCGCAAACCACACCTACCATTGTGCAGTTGGCCAATTTAGACACCATGACTGTGGTGGCCGAAGTGGCTGAGGCTGATGTGATGAAGCTGAATAAAGGTATGGATGTGTATTTCACTACGTTGGGCTCAGGTGAACGAAAATGGAACGGAATTGTTCGCCAAATTGAACCAACGCCTGAAATAGTTAATGATGTGGTTCTTTATAATGTTTTGGTAGATGTTGATAATGCCGATGGTGTATTGATGAGTGGTATGACAACTCAAATGTTTTTTGTTCTTGCCAGTGCCAAAGAAGTGCCCGTTATTCCTGTCAGTGCATTGACAAAAAAGGTAGAGGAACAAGATTCAAATTTAGGCCAAGCTTATCGTGTGGTTGTTGAGGAGAATGCAGGTCCAAAACCTCGGGTTATTATCATAGGTGCTGCAGATCGAACCCACGCAGCCGTTATATCGGGGCTGAAAGTGGGTGATAAAATTATTACTACGCCGCGACCCAATAATAAAGGTGATAGATCAGACAAAGAAGACAAAAAAGGTGAAAACCGTGGTCGTGGAGGCCCTTCAGGAATGGGGCGAATCTAATGACTATACATGATACACAAGCACTGATTAAGGTGAGCCGATTATCACGCCATTATCAAACGGGTGACGTTGTTGTAAAGGCGCTTGATGAAGTTGATTTAGAAATATATCCAGGTGAGTTTGTTGCCATCATGGGACAGTCTGGTTCTGGCAAATCCACTTTAATGAATATTCTGGGGTGTTTGGATCGTCCAACCAGTGGTTCTTATATCGCTGGTGGACGTGATGTCAAAGATCTGGATGCAGATGAACTGGCGGGATTAAGACGTGAAACTTTCGGTTTTATTTTTCAACGATACAATCTTTTAAATACAGCTACGGCTGAAGAAAATGTGGAAATTCCAGCCATTTATGCCGGCATGCCAGCCCCCCAACGAGAACAGCGTGCCAAAACCCTACTGACTGAACTTGGGATAGGTGACCGTGGTCATCATAGCCCTGCCGAATTGTCTGGTGGACAACAACAGCGCGTTGCGATTGCTCGTGCCTTGGTAAATAATCCGCCTGTTATTCTGGCTGATGAGCCCACTGGTGCGCTTGATAGCCATAGCAGCGCTGATGTAATGAAACTGATGGAAGAGTTGAACAATCAGGGGCGTACTGTTATTTTAATTACACATGAAGTAGAGGTGGCACAACATGCTCGCCGCATGATTACCCTTGCTGATGGACAAATCGAATCTGACAGCGGTATCGATAAAGTAGGCATCGCTATGGCCGGCGCACATAATAATGTTCAGGAAAAAAATAAAAAGTCCAATGACCTCATGGTCGAATCAGGTGAAGCGATTAAAACGGCACTGCGTGCCTTGCGAGTCAATTTATTTCGTACTGCTTTGACGCTGCTGGGCATTGTTATTGGTGTTGCAGCAGTTATTACTATGTTGGCTGTTGGTAATGGCAGCAAACAAAATGTGCTCGACCAAATCAGCTCTATGGGTACCAATATATTGAGNATAAGACCCGGTGCTCCAGGCATTCGTGCGGCGAATATTGCCACCATGATACCGGCAGATGCCAAAGCCATAGCCGAACAAATTGATAACATCAGTGTGGTGGTTGCTCAACGCAATGGTTCAAAAACCCTGCGCATGGGTAACATTGACTATTCCAGTAGCATTGAGGGGGTCAGTTCTGGATATCCAGATGCCCGAGATTGGCCTTTGAAAAATGGTGCCTTTTTTTCAGAACAGGATGTGAATTCTTATGCCTCTGTTGCGGTACTTGGTACAACAGTTGCCGATATTTTTTTTCCGGATGGGCAAGATCCATTGGGACAATACATTCTGTTGGGTAACATTCCATTTGAAATTATTGGGGTCATGGAAACCAAAGGGGCTGATCCTCGTGGCAATGACCAAGATGACACAGTTTGGGTTCCTTACACAACAGCAATGGGTCGATTATTCGGTTCCAATTATTTAACAGGTATAATTGTTAAAGTGGATGATGTTGAGCAAATTGACCAAACCGAAGAAGACATTACCACACTGTTATTGAACCGCCATCAAACTGAAGATTTTGGTGTACAAAACTCAGCTTCTTTCCTCGAAATGGCCACAGCAACTCAAAATACACTGACCATACTGTTAGGCGCAGTTGCTGCCATTTCATTGTTGGTTGGCGGAATTGGGGTGATGAATATCATGTTGGTCAGTGTGGTGGAACGCACACGAGAAATTGGTGTGCGTATGGCTACCGGCGCACGCAGGCGTGACATCATGATGCAATTTAACATCGAAGCAGCTGTTGTTTGTACCATAGGTGGGCTCATTGGAGTGACCTTGGGGTTCAGTGCTGCATATGTATTGTCTTTGTTTGATGTTGATATCATGTATTCTGTTATGCCCCCAGTGATCGCGTTTACCTGTGCGGTTGGTACTGGCGTATTATTTGGGTATTTACCTGCACGAAAAGCAGCTTATCTTGACCCTGTCGTGGCTTTAAGTTCGGAGTAAAAATATGTTTGTGAATAAAAGTATTTGTGTTTTAACGGCGATAATAAGCCTGACTGCTTGTCATATGACGCCTGAGTATGTTCGCCCTGATGTCACTACACCTGATAGTTGGGAAGGAATAAACAAAGTGCAAGATGGGGCTGTTACTGACACGTGGTGGGAGAATTTCGGTGACGAGACACTTAACAGCCTGATAGCGCAGGCCTTAGCAAATAACACGGATATAAATGCTGCGATTCATGTTGTTGAACAATCAAGAGCTGCTTTAAAAATAGCTGGGGCAAGTTTGTGGCCTTCACTTAATGTTAATGCAGGCGTTGCTGATAATTACACAAATCCCAACAGTGGCAGCAGTTTTGACTCTGCGCGTTTTAATGCAGGTTTAAGTGCCTCATATGAATTGGATTTACTGGGTGCTAATCAAGCCAATAAAAGTGTGTTTCAAGCAAATTTATACTCTAACATGTATACAAAAGATGCGCTTCAGTTAATTGTTATAGGGGAGGTGGCGCAAACCTATTTTGCGTGGTTGAATCTATCTGAACGTCTTGAAATTGCCAACCAAACTTTATCACAGCGCCGCGAAGTGTTGCGCATCATTCAAGTACGTGTTGACGCTGGTGTCGATTCTGATTTGGAGTTAACACAGCAAAAAATATTGGTAGCAAACGCGGAAGCTTCACGCATGCAGCTCATTGAATTAATCGCCAACAGCAAAAATTCATTGGCAATTCTATTGGGCCGACCACCGCAAGGGTTTAATCTGACATATTCAACACTGAATCACATGGTTATACCCAACATAGTAACAGAACAACCTTCCAGTCTGCTTGAACGAAGGCCCGATTTAAAAGCAGCTGAGGCTAAGCTTGTTGCAGCCAATGCGGACATAGGTGTCGCAAAAGCCGCCTTCTACCCATCGATTTCTCTTGGTGTTGACAGTTCAATTTCAACAACTGGTTTTGGTGATCCGAGCGCCAGTATTTTATCACTGGCTGCGAGTGTTGTAGCCCCTATATTTCAAGGTGGTCGTTTAGAAGGTGGCTTAGAACAAGCAACAGCAAGGCAGCTAGAATTGGCAGAAAACTACCGTGGTGCTGTTTATAGGGCATTTCAGGAAGTAGAAGATTCATTGGCTGCTGTTCATGCTGCGCAAACACGAGAAANTTTTCTGCATACTGCCATGCTTCAAGCTCGCCNTGCATACACCTTATCTAAATCACGCTATGATGCAGGTGCTATTGATTTTCAAACGCTACTTGATACACAAATGTCCTTGCTAGCAGCTGAAGACACTTACGCTCAAATACGTTTGATGAGACTTACAGCAGCCGTTGGCCTATATAAAGCAATGGGCGGCGGTTGGAAACATGGAGATGAGGCGCCAATAGGCGTGGTAAATAATTGAAGCGTTCCTAAGGCCCAGTGATGTCTGTTTCACAGGCCACGCATACTTGACAGTGTGATACTTCCTTTCGTTTTAATACGAACTGAGTTAGCACATCCAGTCCTTATTTTGAGGTGTATGGCTGAATGCTGAAAACCACCTGGTGTTAGCATATGAGGAAACTTTTAGAATCTACCTTTAATACACTGTTTTGGAATGTTTCCTATAAATTTTGTCCACCTGAAACTTCAATCCTTTGACCATTGACCCATCGATTACATTCTTTCAATAAACCAGCAATCATCGGGCCTATATCGTCAGGACGACCAACCCGCCCTAAAGCGGTGCTTTTAGCAATCATTTTATTTATTTCTATGTTGTCACGAACTACGCCGCCGCCAAAATCAGTTTCAATGGCACCTGGTGCCACTGTGTTGACTGTTATACCTCTGTTTCCAAATTCCTTTGCCATATAAACTGATAAAGTTTCAACTGCTGACTTGATTGAAGCATAAGCAGCAAAACCTGGTAAAGAAAAACGTGTTAACCCCGTAGAAATATTAATAATTTTGCCTTTGTCAGCAATGATTGGGAGTACGGCTTGGGTCAAAAATAACATGCCCTTGAGGTGAACATTAATTAAGCCATCGAATTGCATTTCAGTTATTTCAGCGACAGGTGCATGTTCCCCATGCCCCGCATTGTTGACTAAATTATCGATGCTTTTTCGTTGCCAGATATCATGTAGTTTTGTTTTTAATTTTGCAATAAACTCTGGTAGGTTTTTGGTTTCTGTAAGGTCTAGTTGAAACGCACACGCTTTTTGTCCCAGTGCTGTGATTTCTGTTACCACTTTATCAGCTTCGTGTTTATTCGAGTTATAGGTTAAAATGACATCGTTTCCATCCTTAGCAAGAGCCAGCGCTGTATTTTTACCAAGACCTCGGCTACCACCGGTAATTAATGTGATTGATGACATCAGTTTCTCCTGAATTAATGTGAATCAATATTTTACTTAACACATTTGATTAATCTCTTGCCTTAAACTATGAAAACATTGCTGTATTCTACAAATCTTGTTGTCAGTTAGATGATCAGGTTAATATGAAAGGATCATGAAAAATCAGTTAATTAATTTAGTGACTCACTTTATTCAACAACACGCAGATTCTCACGGTATAGCTGAGACTGGCATTGATGGCGTGATGGCCGCAGGTTCAAACAAAAAGGGGCCAGTTTCACATCTTATGTTTAAACCATTGATTTGTTTGGTTTTGCAGGGCAGTAAAAAGGTCACACTTGGGCATGAAGAAATCACAGTAAAAGCAGGTCAATCGATGGTCATTTCTACTGTAGTTCCGATCAGTAATGAAATAATAAATGCAGCAGAAGATAAACCTTATGTCTCTTTGGTGATTGATTTGGATTTATCAGTAATTGCTGAACTTGATNTAGAAATCAATCATTTACAATCAGGTGACACTAAACCCATTCAATCATCGAATACCGATGATAAAATAATTGATGTAAGTTATAGGTTAATGAAACTGGTATCCAACCCACAAGCCATAGCCATTTTGAGTCGGCAGCTGATAAGAGAGTTGCATTATTGGTTGTTAGTGGGCGAACAGGGTCGCCATTTAAGTGAACTGGGCAAACCTGATTCAATTTGGAAAAAAGTCAACAGAGCTACTGCTAAGCTTCGCAACGAATATATGCAGCCATTGCTGATTGGACAGTTGGCTGAATGTGCTGGAATGAGTATGGCTTCATTTTATCAACACTTTCGCTCTATTACGAACTTGACACCCAAACAATACCAAAAACAACTGCGCTTGATTGAAGCCAATAGATTAATGAAATCCCAAGGACTGCATGCCAACAGTGCTGCATTTGCTGTGGGTTATGAAAGTGTTTCGCATTTCTCAAGAGATTATTCAAAGATGTTTGGCTTACCACCTAAACGTCATGTTGATAGGGAAAGTAGTCTCTAAGCTCAAAAGCCTGTGATAATATGTTTCACAAGCCCCGCATGTTTGTAAAAATACTTAGCACAGTGTGATACTTCCATTATTAAATCAAAGCCTTAATGAAACTAGCCGTCGCGACGTCAGTATACATTCAGATAAACCATAAATCAGGTGATGTCTTTGATGAGTTGTTTGAAATAGGGGAAGTAGATTCGACCCCACATTGGGTTCTTTTTGAACGAATGAACTTCATTTGTTGATGAATTTATAATAACAGGAACCGTGAATCCAGCCCATTTTTTACCATTTTTAAGCGTTTCACAGTACTACTCTGGATTTAAGTGTGTAAGTCGCACTGTCCTTTTTAAATTAAGTGGCATATAAATTCCTGAAATTAAGATTAAATNTCTATGAAATAGCTGTTTTTATCCTGAACCAAAACAGTTAGGTTATATGGAAGCTAAGAAAATGATGGTTGACGTAGGTGGGCTTAAAGAATGGCTTGCTGTCGTAAAAATTGTTTGAAACATTGTCTTACTGATATACCANTTTAATGTGGATTACTTTATTGTGGCGTTGATTTGTTTAGCTGTTATGAAAAAATGGTTTAAAAAACGACAAATCAAGAAAATTAATCAAAAATACAAGAGTCAGGTATTGGTGTATTCTGCTGCTTGGTGCGTGGCATGTCAGAAGACTCAGGAGTTGTTAGACAAATATTTTGTAACTTATACTGTGCTTGAGATTGACCAGTCATCTGAAGCATATGCTGAATTGAAATCTTTGGGATGTTTGGNTCTGCCTGTTGTAATCTTCGATGGTGTATTGATTGAAGGCTTTAAACCAAACAGGTTAGAACAATTGGTTCTACGTACTTGAACGGTAAAATTTATACGCTGTTGGTTCATGCTTTTATGCAATCAAACTGTTAATGACAGTNTTTTTATAACAAACATCTGATATTGCAATTTAAGGTGCAAAATTCAATCTTGCACCTTATTACAAATGTATGTTCGAGANTAAAATTGAGCCAGTTATTTACGGGTTCTGATGCATCCTTGAATGACTTGTGCACCTGATGAAACCAATGTTCCTAATTGGCTTTGACAATAGGCTTGTGTGCTATCGACCACGTCAATGTAATTCCATTGCATGGCTGTTTGACCGTACTCATTGGTATACCAAAATTGAAATTTAACACGTGCTTCCCATTGATATAGGTATTCAGGTAATACATCGACGGGTGCAACAGTGCTACAGTCCATACACCTAGCTTGGCTTGAAAAAGAACCAGCAGTTAAGGTTATGGCAGCCAGTGTTCCTAATAATAATTTTTTCATGTTTTGTATGTCCTCTGTTTATAATTAATTATTTATGTAGCGCTTTAACAAGCTTCAATGAATACTTGGATTGTTCATACACATAAGTAGTATGTATTCATTCGAATGGTTTGTCAGCTGCTTCCATTTTAGGTATTGTGAAGTTTTGATAAAGCTTCAAAGCAGGCAATCATGGTAAAAAATGGTAAATATTATTATTGTAATAAGATCAANGAGTTAGAAAGTTTGTTTGGGNTGCTTTTTACCACTTATGGATGAGAACTTTGTCGAAACAAAATCATAACCCAAAAAAGATGAAATTAATTAAATCAGCTTCATGGTGTGTTTAGTCTTTAGCGGATGATTTATCGAGGTTTGACTTCGGTAATAAGACCCAATGCATGCATGGCAGTGTAAATTGTTAATGGGTACCTTTGTGGGATATTTAGTAGTCGCCCCGTTTGTTTGAGGGAATATACACCTCTTGACCACAAAGCAATGATGCGAATGGAGTGCTTGAATACCACAAGTTTAGTTAAATCTGGCCAAGCCACCAGCTTAATAGGAGCGTTGTAATTAACATTTATTGGAATTTTTCCTTTACTGGCATTGATACTACTGAGCCAGACAAAAGGCTCGTAATCAAATTTATATAAATCTTGTAAGGCATTAAACTCACTGCGTTTGAATTTAGGGATTGCAACTTGAGTTTCTTTATAAAATGGAATTTTATGGATGTTGATGATTTCTTCAGCAGTTTTATCGTGATATATTATTTTTTGCTGGGCATCTACATAAAAAATACCATAGACAGTTTTGACACTGGCTGTTTTTACATGTGCTTTGGATAAGGCAAAAGCTTCTTTCAGATAATGAAAGAAATAGCTTTGTGGGTTAAGTTGTACTTTTTTAAGTTCTGCTTCATTGTCAAAATTGATGTCGGGAGTTAAACCCACATATTTTTGCGCATAAAAGCGATTATTTTCATATTGAATTTGATCGGGATTAATGGCGTTTGATAAATGCTTGTTGTAGATTAATTGAGTTGGTTGTTGATCCGCTTTTCGTTTCAATTTGTGTTTGAGTTCATCGTAGAAAACACTTTGTACTCGAAACAGAAAGTCACTGAGGCGATGATTTTCAAAAGGTTTGGTTAAAACCTTAAAAAGTTCATCATCAGCCACTTCGGTATTATCTGTTAGCAGAATTAAAGGTATGTCATATTGTTTTAGCAATTCATGAAGTGATTCAAACTCTAATTGATTATCTTCATTGTCTTGATTGTAAAAACATACATCTGATTCAACGGGTTCTTCCATCAATTCAATTGAATACTGTGGGTTTTTTAATGCCGTAAGTATTAATTTCTGAGTAATGCTGTCAAAGTTTTGAAAACAAACTGTTACAAACTCTATGGATGATTTTTGATCTGTCATAATTAAAGTGCTTTATAGTGATGGAACTTAGGTGAATTCATTCGCCTGCCTCAAATAAGGATTTTCCGTGACTGTTGTCATTGATACCTGGACGTGCTGAGCACAGCAGAGATTCAACCAGTAAACTCACATCTTCTTTATTTTCAGTGTCTATACTGAAAACGGGGGCTACCCAATCTAAATCACTCAATGTCTTTCTGACGTGTTCTTCTGCTTGTTTAATCTTTTTGTAGTCTTTTCCTGAAACAGCGACTACAAGAGTATGCTTGCTTAAATAATTTTGATGTTTGATAAAGGCTGTTTTAATACCATCAACNCTATCAGNTTCTTCAGCGTTTAGTATCAAAATTAAACCATTAAAACTGTTTTGTGGCCTGCTTTTAACAAAATCAAATAAACCGTCTTCATTACCACCAAAAAAATCAATGCGGTGGTTGTCATCTACCTGTAAACTGCCAAAGTACATTTGAACCGTCTGCATTGATTCACTTTCTGGGTGTTGATAACTGTGCTTGACCAATTCATCTGGTCCATAGCTGATGGTGTTGATTAAACTTTTTATGTATGTGGGCTCGCCCGTGACGACAATACTTATTTTTTTTATGCTCATAAATACGCTAACTCCACGTAACATTGTAATTCAGTCATTTAAAAAAAACTGATTTTGTGAATCAAATTTTTAACTCTTACAATAATGTATTCATTTTTATCACACAATGTTAGTATTTTTTGTGAATCATTGTCATATTTGTGACTTTTAAGTACATATTTATCAATAACAAGGATGTCATTTGTGTTTTGTAATTTAGTTGAGGCCTGTGTAATAGCTAACGCTGGTGAAGTCAAGTTGCTGTGCTTTTTTTTTGAGGTCTGCTTCAGCAAATTTAAACTAAAATCGGCCCTAAAATGTCACCTTTTGTTGTGATTTTCAAACATTGTTGAGGATATGTCATGAAAATGTAATACAGTGTGTCAGATTACTTCAAACATATTGACTTCTGAGTGACAAATAATACACTTGCACCTGTAATCAACCTGTGTTTACTGCATAAATACAGGNAAAAAGTTAACATCAAATTTTGNCCTGAAAAAAATGAAAAAATTAATTCTTTTGAGTGTGCTAATTGCGATAAATGTCAATGCACAAGACGAAAATAAAAAAAGACCGAGTTGGTCTCAAGGACTGCCTGAACGTCAAGCCACATTACAACCAGGAAACCCTTCCTTTAAACCAGCAGACAATTCAGAACCCAGTAAATCAGAACCTATCGTATCTGATATGGGTAAGCCTGAATTACCTGATATTGATGTCGGAATACTGACCGAGCCTGTTGTGATACCGGAACCTGTATTGGTAATTGAGAGTGCACCGGTTGCAGCCAGCCCNAAAGGTCGTAAAGAAGCGCTTGAGCACTATTACAGCAGCGAACAACAAGCTGAAGAAGCCAAGCAAATTGTCATTAATCCTTTGGTGGCCCAATATACATGGAAACCGATAAAAACTTCTCCAATTGAAATTCCNGGTCACATCAATGGCAGTGAAAGTCTTAAGCTGGTTATTCAAATCAACCCCAATGGTAAAGTTGTCAGTGTTGCTAAGGCAGACTCCAATATGTCTTCACTGGTTTTACAAAGTGCCGAAAAAAGTATTTTAAACTGGCGTTTTGAGCCTCCCAGTGAACTTGGTATTACAGAAAATATCAGCAAAACATTTACCATAGATGTTGAGCTGGACGCTTAATTTATAGTTAGTTTAGTTGCAGTAAAACATTCAAGCCAAAACCAGTTAGTTTGATCTAACTGGTTTTTTTTTGACAATCAACTTTGAACAGGTGGTTAGCGATTCACGACATAATTTTGACAAATGTTCACATGATATTAAGGCGCAAAATGATAAAATAGCTCTTATTATGCACAAACAATATTGTTATGAGAAAATTAATTAAATGGTTACTGGGTGGTGTGGCAATTGTTGCAACTTTATTGGTGTTGGCAATTATTCTGTTGCCTTTGGTTTTTGACCCAAATGAACATAAACCCAGAATTCAACAAATGGCTGCGGATGCCATAGGACGTGAGGTTATTTTGAATGGACCAATTGAATGGTCTGTTTTTCCATGGATAGCCATTAATCTATCAAAAGTTGATGTGGTTAATGAAAAGGGTTTCAAGGGTGACTATCTGGCACAAGTTGATCAGGTTTCTGCCAGGGTTAAATTATTGCCTTTATTAAGCAAACAAATTCAAATTGGACAAATTGAATTACAACAACCTAAAATTAATCTTCAGGTAGCCCAATCTGGTAATACCAATTGGCAATCTATCCTAAATGAATTGAATCAAAATGAAGAAAAAACAGCCACTGATTCTGACAGTCATTTAGAAATCAGTGGTATTGAAATCAGCCAGGGAGAATTAAGCTATGTAGAAGGGGACATACGAGTNCTTATGACTGATTTGAATTTTGTCAGTGATGCCATTAGCCAAACAGCGGCAACCGACATGTCATTGTCTGCCCATATCAACATACCAACTGCTGATTTAACAGGTCAGTTTAGCAGTGCATGGATGACTGACGGTTTAACAACTGCGGCTGGGCCTGTATTTAATTTCAAAGATTTGTCTTTTGATGGTCAATTAACTGGTGTGCCTTTATATGTGGCAAGTGAGCAAGCATTATTTGTTGATATTGCACAAGACAAGATGAATTCAGATGCGATTCAAATGTCTTTAGGGTCCATGTCATTTTCCACATCGTTATCAGGCAATCATTTGTCAAATCAAATGGATTTGTCCGGAACCATTCAGATGGAAGCTTTTTCGTTGGCTGAGCTAATGGCAGAAATGGGCTCGCCGTTAATTAACCAAGCCAACAATCAATTGTCTGGTTCTGTGCAGTGGTCGCTATTAGGTGATCGCTTAAAATTAAATGAACTTGACTTTAAACTTGATGAATCTTCTGTCAAAGGTTTTGTTGATATCAAGAACATCAGTTCACTACAAGGGCAATTTGAGTTAATAGTAGATCAATTGAATTTAGATTTATACTTGCCTGAAAGTGACGGTGATTCGGTAGCAGCCAGTGACAGCAGCTCTGAATTGTTGGATTTAGGTCAAATGAAAGGACAGGTCAANATGGGCCAATTGCAAGCAGCTGGTGTACATATGGATGACATCACATTNAGTGTTCAAACAGATGGACATGATTTAATGATTGAACCCTTGCAAGCCGGTTTTTATCAGGGAATCATTAAAACTGAACTCAAGTTACAAGCTGATAATGATACTGAGAAGTTGCAATTTAATCACAGCATGCAAAACTTTCAAGCAGGAGGGCTTTTGACAGATTTGATGGGGACTGACTATTTAACAGGGTTGGGGCAATTGAATGCCACACTCAAGATAGATGAGCCTTTCAGTGAGAGACCACTTAAAACGGCCAATGGTAGTTTTTCATACACTTTATCTGACGGTGAAATCGTTGGTATAGATGTTTTTCAAATCATGCAAAAGAGTTTAAGTTTACTGAATAAAAGTGATTTAGTGAAAAACAGTGATGAGTTAAAAACAGCCTTTGGTTTGATGGATATCAAAGCTCAGGTTAAGCAAGGTGTATTGAAAACACAGTCTCTTAAAGTGACGTCTCCTTATTTTGATCTGTCGGGTGAAGTGGAGATTGACTTGGATCTACAAACCATCAAAGGAACCATCAGACCGATGTTGACGAACATTCCAGAAGGGTTATTAGATCAAAAATTTGAAAAGCTATTGAATTTACGAATACCAGTCAGTTTGTCCGGTGATTTATTAGCACCTGATGTGGCTGTTGATTTTGAAAAACTGATTTTGGAAAGTCAAAAAGCAAAAATTGATGAGAAAAAAGCTGAATTGAAAGAAGATTTGTTTGATGCATTACTGGGCAGCAAAAAAGACAACAAAGATGCCACTGAACCTACAGAAGATGGAGAGGTTAATACTGAGTTGTCAGAACAAGAAAAAAAAGAAGCTGAAAAAGATCAAATGAAAAGAGACTTGTTGGAAGGCTTGTTTAAATCATCCAAAAATAAAAATAAACAAACTGAAGATGAAACTGATGATGGTGGGAATTGATTATTGAATCACAAAGTTTTAGCTTGTGAGTGATCATTCAGTGCTTGTATTTTTTGTTGGTACAGTGATGCCTGNGTTGTATTGCCTAAGTTTATGTAAGTGGATTGTATAGCTTGCAATATTCTGAGGGTATTTGAATGGTCACTGTGGTCGTCCAGATTTTCGGCTACAGTGAAGTCAGCTAAGGCTGGTTGAAATTGATTGAGCTTGGCATATGCCACGCCTCTCATAAAGTGGTATTTACTGTTGCTGTTAAGCTTTATCATTTGAGTAAATGCCGAAATTGCCTGAAGTGGTTTGTCATCAGCGATGGCTTGAAATGCTTGCTGTTCAAGCTCAACTGTTTGTTGGTTGTTTTGTTGAAGATTTAAAAAATGTCGTATTTTATTGAGGTTATTTTCGGCTTCACTGAAGTTGGGATTGAGCTTGATGGCTTGCTGATACAATTCAATGGCCATTTGGTGTTTGCCGAGATAGTGTAGGGCATTGCCTTTTAACATATAAGCCAGTGCATAAGTTGGGTGTAATTTAATGGCTTCATCTAAATGTGCCAATGCTTGATTTAACATCGACTCTTCTTTGTTGCTGCCTTTGTATTTTGGCATTTGGGATTGAACTGTTAATTCACCGCCCAGAGCATTTTGTAGTTTCGCAGACATGAATGAAACTTTTATGTCAGCCTGAAAAAGGGTGAAGTTGTCTTTCCAATCTTTGCTCCTGTCGGTTATTTTAACGATGCTCCATGTGCTTAAAATCAGCATACAAAGTGTAATGACATGAGTTTTCGGGTGTGTCATGATTGTGCTGCTTGATTGATCTTGAGGCAGACAGGTTGATAGTCCCCACGCCAATAATAAGGAAAAACCAATCGATGGGACATAAGCAAAGCGTTCAGCCATTAAAGTACCAATGGTGAAAGGTATGTTTGAAAACAAAAACAATGAAAGTAAGTACACTGCCAAAGCAAATCCCCAAATTCTCCGTTTATATACGCCATAACAACCAATTAAAACCAACACGATGTGACATAAAATGGAAAGCATGACTGGCCATTGGTTTAAGTTCATTAAAGGAATGAATTGTGGGTAGTAATCATGGGTAAGTTGAACGGGATAAATCAATAAAACAGCGTATTTACCCAATACATAAAATAGCGTACTGGTTTTTTCTGTTATTGAATATGCTACCCAATGACCATCTTGGAATTTTAAAAATGGATTATTTAACGGTTCAGAAAAAACGGTACTTGAATCCGCGTCACCTAATACAAGGGTGCGAATGATGATATACAGTAAAAAAGCACCAATTAATGGCGCTATTTTTATCACTGAATGGGTGATGCTGTGTTTAAGAAAGACATAACAACTGATGCCGATTATTGGCAGGAACACCACAGCAGTTTCTTTGGCCGTTAAAGACAAAAAATAAAGACTAAAAATAAACAACTGTAATTTTAAGTTAGGGTTACTTAAAGTTGAAGATTTAATCAATACAATCCAAGCAACTAAGGCCAACATTAAGCTTAATATTTCATCCAAGCTTTTGATGTTGTTAACCACTTCAGTATGTACAGGATGAAGTGAAAATATAAACGCAGTCAACAAGGCAAGAGGAATTGATTTTGCATAACCGGCACCGTAACTACTCAGTTGATAGATTAAAACGTACAACAAAATAACGCTCAGTGCATAAAAAATAACATTCAGTAGATGAAAATAAAATGGGTTGTCTGTTATTTGCCAAATACTGGCAAAAATCACCAGTGATAGCGGCCTGTATCGTCCACCCTCTAGCAAGTTTAAGCTTTTTTGATTGTTGAAAAAACCAGCAAATGTGTCTTTGGATACCAGTTGGTAGATGTCTGCTGATTGTGTAAATTTATTTTCAGTAATTACCAATGCATCATCAAGAACAAAGCCATTTTTTAATGATGGAAGGTACACCAATATACTGACAGCAAATAACAAAAAAATAATGGATTTATGAATGGTGGTATTTTGCATGTGTTAATGAAGTATTTATAGTCACATCTTATCATTACATGGACAATAAAAAAGCCCTGAATATCAATGAAACATTCAGGGCTTTTTAATCAGTCATTCATTTAACCATTTCTTTGCTGTTTAAAATAAACAGCCATCATCAAAATCATCAAGATGAATAACATCCAAGCAGAGTTAACTGGAACCATAGGTAATGGGCCTCTTGCTGTTACAACCACGGGGGCTGTTGGTGAAGCTGTTGCACCATTGTTATCAGATACAGTTACGTTATAGGTGCCTGCGACCAAACCGTTAATGGTAGCTGTTGTGGCACCATTGCTCCACAGGTAAGTGTATGGAGATACACCACCAGTGGCTGAAACTGTGGCTGAACCATCAGCAGCACCAGGATAAGATTCATCAGTCACAGAAGTGACAGTAGCAATCAAGGCCGTTGGTTCAGNAATGGTTACAGAAGCCGTGTCAAAGGCTCCATTACTGTCAGTAACGGTAACTGTATATGTGGCTGCGGATAAACTTGTTGCGGTGGCAGT
>JGI24723J26617_10000746_pt1 | contig 30709 bp, 26 predicted proteins | sample Cruoilmetagenom6_FD_26617 | JGI IMG/M metagenome (IMG submission 26617) | reverse complement strand
TACCGCGGTTGCAGAGCTATCAGAGCAAGCGCTACGCCAACCGCTATCTGGCGTTGCTACGGCAAATTCTGGAGGCCGAACAGGCATCCGGCACCTCCGCGCAGGGCTATCGTGTCACCTCCGAGGCGGCGCGCTACCTTGCGTTGATGATGAGCTACGAAGACATCGTCCGTGTGGCCGCGCTCAAGACCGCGCCGCAACGTTGGGCCGAAGTGTACGACAACACACCATTGGGGGCGAAAGACATCGTGCGTGTCACGGAATTCCTCAAGCCGGGTGTCGAGGAGTTTGCATCGCTGATGCCGCCTTGGCTGGGCCGCAGGATCGTTGCGTGGGCACGGCGGCGCGGCAAGCTCGATGCCTACAATATCGGTCTTGGCGTGCGCACCACGTCGGCCGGGGGCTTCCTGCTGATGCGGATGCTGGCGTCACTGCGGTTCTGGCGTCCGTTCTCCTATCGCTTCTCGATCGAGATGCCGGCCATAGAGGCATGGGTTGATCAGGTGGTCAAATCCACCCGGATCGACCGGGATTTCGGGGCCGAGGTTGTCGAATGCGCCCGCATTCGCAAGGGCTACGGCTCGACCCACCGGCGCGGGACTGCCAATTTCGAGGCGTTGATGGAGCGTATCGTCGCCCCCGCAGTGGCCGAAGGCAAGGCGGCGACCGCCGAGCTGACAGAGTTGCGTAAGCTTGCGCTGTCCGATCCGGACGGCAACGCCATGATTGAAGAACTTGATCGTCACGTTTCATTCTCCCGTACGTGACGGCAGAACGTTTGGCGCTTTCCCTGCTTGAGGGAAAACGTGAAACGGTATTGGAGCGGGCAGGGCGCTGACGTTCACGTCAACACCCTGCCGCGCTCCCTTTTTTGTGAAATCAGAACAGGAAGCTTGGCAGCCAGGTGGCCAGTGCCGGGAAGAACCACAGCAATGCCAGCCCTGTGACCTGCAACAGGACAAACGGGATAATCCCGCGGTAAATGTCCGTTGTTTTGACGGAATCTGGCGCGACACTGCGCAGGTAGAACAGCGAAAATCCGAAGGGCGGCGTGAGAAAGCTGGTTTGCAGGTTCACCGCGATCATCACCCCGAACCAGATCGGGGAAATGTCGAACACCAGCATGATCGGGGCAACGATGGGCAGGACCAGGAACATGATCTCGATGAAGTCCAGCACGAAGCCCAGAATGAAGATGACCAGCATCACGAACAGCATGGCCGAAACCATGCCGCCGGGCATGTTATGCAGGAACTCCTCGACCAGCACATCGCCCTGAAACATTCGGAACACCAGCGAAAACAATGATGCGCCGATCAGGATGAGGAAGATCATCGAAGAGATCAGCATCGTCGAGTGCATGGACGATTTCAGGACGTCCAGATTGAACTTTCCCTGGACCCGCGCCAGGATCACTGCACCGATGGCCCCGATCGCTGCGGCCTCGGTCGCAGTCGCAAGCCCCATCAGGATCGACCCCAGTACCGCGCCAATCAGCATGAGCGGCGAGACCAGCGACTTGATCACCTGTGCGCCGACATTGTCCGCTTTTTCCTCGGGGACGAGCGCGGGGCATTTGTGGCCTTGGAATATCGCGATGAACACCACCCAGCTTGCATAAAGCCCCATCAGCATCAACCCCGGCAGGAACGCCCCGGCAAACAATTCGACCACCGAAACGGGATCGGGCGCGAAATTGCCCTTGGCCATCTGCGCCTGCGCATTGGCCCCCTGAAGGATGTCCGCCAGCAGGATCAATACGGTCGAGGGCGGAATGATCTGCCCCAACGTACCTGACGAGCAGATGATCCCGCATGCCAGCGGCTTGTCATAGCCTGCTTTCATCATTGCAGGCAGGCTGAGCAGGCCCATGGTGACCACCGTCGCCCCCACCACTCCCGTGGATGCGGCCAAGAGCGCACCGACAAAGATGACCGACAGGCCCAGCCCGCCGCGCATTGATCCAAAGAGCGCCCCGAGGGACATAAGCAGGTTCTCGGCGATGCGCGATCGTTCCAGAACCACGCCCATGAAGACGAACAGCGGAATGGCGACAAAAACCAGGTTTGTCATGATCCCGAAGATCCGCGATGGAACGCTGTTAAGCAGCCCCAGGTCGATGATGTCAAAGGCCCAGCCCATGCCTGCAAAGGCCATGGCGACCCCCGCAAGGGTGAACGCCACCGGGTAGCCCAGCAACAGGAAACCGATGACGGTTGGGAACATGATGATCCCGATCACTTCCGGATTGGTCATTTAAAGGCTGTCCTTGTCCAGGTCCGGTGCCACCAGCCGAATATAGCTGCGAATGGCCATTGAAATGCCCTGCGCCGCAAGCGGTATGCAGAAGGCGAGCATGAGCGATTTGAGGACGAAAACACCGGGCATCCCGCCGACATCCAGCGTCCCTTCGAGGCGTTGCCAGGAATCCCGGACATAAGGCGTCGACAGCACGAAAATCGCGATGAGAGATGGCATCAGCAGAAAGATCGAACCGAATATGTCTATGATCGAGCGATAGACGCGGCCTCGCGCGCCATAGATGAAATCGACGCGCACATGTTTGTCGTGCAGCAGGGTCGGTGCTGCGCCGAGCATGAAGACCGCCGCATTGGCCCAGACATAGGCATCCTGCATCCAGACCCAACCCAATCCCAAGCTGTATCTCAGGGCGGCGACAGCGGTACAGACGATGACAGTGAAACCGACCAACCAGCACAAGATATGTCCCAGTTGGCCAATCACGTAGTCAATGCGATCTGCAATGCGAAGCAGGCGATGCATGTCGCGTTCTTTCCTTACCGGTTACTTGGTGTAGGCGGCGTATTTGTAGTCAAGCGCCCGGGCCTCCAGCACCGCCTGGGTGCTGATATCGGTATAGCCCAGTGCGTTGGCGCGGAAACTCAGGATCGAATCCAGGATTTCGCGGCTCAACGGATCATCCGAGGCCAGATCGTTCAGCAAGGTCCCGGCGGCGTTGCCGATCTCGATCAGTGTATCGTCCGAGAAACGCTTCAGCTGGACACCGTTCTCTTCGACCAGAACGCGCAAGGCCTCGGGGTTTTTCGAGGTCAGCTCGTTCAGCACATAGCTGTTGGCCAGTTCCGCACCGGCCGCGATGATCTGCTGCAGATCCTCGGGCAGGGCGTTCCATTCATTCATGTTGATGAACAGGTCATTGATGCCCGATGGTTCCTGCCAGCCCGGATAGTAATAGTAATCCGCCACCTTCTGGAAGCCGAAGGCCATGTCCAGATACGGCCCGATCCATTCCACGGCGTCAATCGCCCCGGATTGCATGGAGGGCAGCAATTCGCCGCCGGGTAGGTTGACGATGGTGGTGCCGAGCACGCTGAGGGTCTCGCCCCCCAGGCCGGGCATACGCATCTTGATCCCGGCCAGGTCCGAGGCCGAGCCGATTTCCTTGTTGAACCATCCACCCATCTGCGGGCCGCTGTTGCCGGCGACCAGGAATTTGACGTTCAACTGGTCATAGGCTTTTTGTGCCAATTCCAGCCCGCCAGAGCTGAACCATGCGTTCTGTTCCTGCACGGTCATGCCGAAGGGCAGGCCGGGAATGAACTGTAGTGCCGGGACCTTGCCCTTCCAGAAGTAGGACGTGCCAAAGCCCATCTGCGCGGTGCCGCCGCGCACGGCATCCATTGTCTCGAAGGCCGGGACCACTTCGCCCGCGCCGAAAACTTGAACGTTCAGCCGCCCGCCAGAGGCCTTGGTCACGAAATCCGCGAACATGACCGGCGCAGTGCCGTAGATCGGATAGCCCTTGGGGTAGGCATGCAGAAGGCGCCATTGGCGGACATCCTGAGCAATCGCCGGCGTGGCCAAGGCCGCGGCCCCGGTTGCGGCGATACCTGCGCTGGTGATGAATTGACGACGTTTCATTTGGTTCTCACTCCTCACTGTTGTGGCTGCCAGACGGCTTCGGGTGCCTGTGTTCGCCCCCGTTTTGAGAAGTATGGTACAAGGTTTTCAGGAGATGGAAACAAAAAAGTATAACAAGTTGGTATGAATGTACAAATCATATCATTATGGATGAAAATTTAAGCTTTGGAGTTCCGGACGCGGAACCCCGGGCTCGGATCAGGGCGCATCGGGAATCGTCTTGCCCGGGTTCATGATACCCTGTGGGTCAAGCGCGGTCTTGATCATTCGCATGACGTCGATCGCTTCGCGACCGTGTTCCGCCAGCATGTATTTACGCTTCATCTGTCCCACGCCATGTTCGCCGGTCGATGTGCCGCCCATGGCGATGGCCCGGTGAACCAACCTGTCGAGAAAGGCGTTGCTAGCGGCCAGTTCGGACGGATCATTGCGATCAATCATCAATTGGGCATGAAAATTGCCATCGCCCACATGGCCCACGATAGTCGCGATGATCCCGGCCTCGATCAGGTCGCGCTTGGTGGCTTCGACGCATTTGGCCAGGTGTGAAATCGGCACGCAGACATCGGTGACGATGGCATCCGCGCCGGGGCGCAACCCCTTGGTGGCCCAGTGGCAATCGTGCCGCGCACGCCAGAGCTTGCTGCGGGCTTCGGGAGATGTCACCCAGTCGAACGCGCCGCCCTCATGATCCCTTGCGATTTCTGCAAAGCGGCTGCTCTGGTCGCGCACGCCATCCGGGCTGCCGTGAAATTCCAGCATCAACAACGGCTGTTCCGGCAGGTCGAGTCCGGAATGAAGGTTGCAGGCCCGTACCTGCATTTCGTCCAGCAGCTCGACACGGGCCAGGGGGATACCCCACTGAATTGCTGTGATCGCCGCATCACAGGCGTGCCGGACCGTCGGAAACGAGCAGTTGCCGCCGGAAATTGCCTCGGGGATGCCGTGCAGGCGCAGGGTGATTTCGGTGATGATGCCCAGGGTGCCTTCGGATCCGACCAACAGCCGGGTCAGATCGTAACCCGCTGCGGATTTCCGAGCGCGGCTGGCGGTGCGGATGATCTCGCCATTCGCCATCACGACAGTCAGCGCCAGAACGGCGTCCTTCATCGTGCCGTAGCGCACTGCATTGGTGCCCGAGGCCCGTGTCGCGGTCATCCCCCCGATCGAGGCATCCGCGCCAGGATCAATCGGAAAGAACAGCCCCTTATCGCGGAGCGCATGATTGAGCGCGGTCCGGGTCACGCCTGCCTCGACAGTGCAATCCATGTCGCTGGGGTTGATCGTGACGATGCGATTCATCTCGGACAGGTCGATGCAGATCCCTCCCGACGGCGCGTTCAGATGACCTTCGAGAGATGTTCCGGTGCCAAAGGCGATCACCGGAACGCTATGCGACGCCGCAAGGCGCACGATCTGCGCGACCTCTTGGGTGGATGTGGCAAAAGCCACCAGATCGGGCGGCTGATTGACGCCCCATGTCAGGGCATTCCCGTGCTGTTCGCGAACGGCGCTGGCGGTCGATATCTGACAGGTGACGGTTGATCGCAGTTCCGTTTCCAAAGCCTTAATTCTCTCACAGGCGTTTTGCGGGGGAGGAAAGCTTTCAGATGTCATATCGGTCTCCTCAACGTGAATGGGCTTTGGCGTTGCTCATCATCGGCCCTTCGGGATAAATATGTTTTCTTTTCTGATGAATTTCTGACAGGTTTTCTGATCGCAGAACGTTTGGATTGTGCACACCAAGCGCGAACCTCCCTCGGTCTCGGGGTGAAACCACGGTAGTCGTGGCTGAATGCCCAAAAATGTCAGTATCAATAGGTCATAACCTTATGATGGCGCATTACCTGCATCTCGGCAATCAAATTTCCGGCTCGCGGCCAAGAAAACCCGCGCGCGCCGGTCCGAGCAACGGCCGTCCCGGTGCGGTCTCGAGGTCGATCCCCGTTGAGACCTGCCGGCACCCATACTATGCCAAACAGGACTTCCAGCTCAGATACTGTGCTTCATAGATATGTCTTTTGGATGCTGAGACGTACGATCTCGAGAGTTTCAGACCATCAATGGACTGGGCGGCCGAATACGGGCGGTTATGTCCTAACGGCGTGTGAAAACAAACTCGCGATTGCCTTGTACCGGGCTGGCCATGGTGCTTTGCGCGCCATCGGGCCAATCGACGGTCACGCGGGCGACTGACGGTTCAGGCCCCAAGCCGAAATGCGCCTGGATCGGATCGAAGGAGACAAACCCACCACTTGTCTTGATGATGCGAACCTGGGTGCCAGCCTCTGTTTCGATCGTGATCCGACTTCCGACGCCCGAGGTGTTACCGACTTCATCGCGAAGCCTGATCCACAAGCCCTGGCCATCGGGGCGGTCATTGCGATGCACGATGACGCCCGCAGTGCTTGGCGCACGGATCACATCGACGTCTCCGTCTCGGTCATAGTCCATCAAGACATAAGATGTCGTTGGGATGGCATCCGCCAGACCGTATTCAGAGGACATATGCGAAAACGTCCCCGTACCGGTGTTACGGTAAAAGGCATTCGAGGCATAGGGCGGCAAGGGAATGTAACCTGTTGCGACAAATATATCCTGCCACCCGTCCTGATCCAGATCGGTGAATTTCGCGTTCCAGCTCCATCCGGGGCGGTCGGAATGCGTCTGCGTCGAGAGATCGACAAACGCGCCGTTTTCCGTCTTTGACAGCAGCAGGCTTCTATCGGCCCGATAGCCCAGAGGATCGTGCCTTGCGTTATCGTCCGCGATTTCTGCCGGGGGCAGTATCTGGGTGGGCAACAAAGCCTCGCAAAGGCGGCGCATGACCGGCCAGCCCGCCGGGAATTGGCCGCAGTCATATGACGCGCCGCTCAGGCCCGCGCGCCGGATATGCGCGTACATTCCACAGATCGCGCGCATCTGCGGGTCCTGCATGGTCATGCAGTTGGGCAGCAATGGGTTCGTCGCCGCAAACAGTTTGCTGCGATCGAGCAGCATGGTCTCGCAATCCGCGGTCTCCCCATGCAACAGCTTCATCTCTGGGCTGCAGTAATCCTGACGTTCGCTTGATTTGGCCTGGGTGATCTGGGACAGGTAAACTTCCATCTCGCCGTCATTGTCAAAATCTCCGGAATCCAGGCTCATCGTCGCCTGGCCGAGATAGGGCAGAACTCCGTCGGATTTCCGAAGCAATTTGTAGCTGTGGTGCCCGGTGTTGAGGTAGACCTTGTCCGAGTGGAAGCCGTCATCGCCAATGAGAATGTCGTCATGGCCATCGCCGTTGATATCCATGATCAGGGTGCTCAGGCTTTCGCCCGGCACGCCCGGCAGTTCCATTGGCTCGAAACTGGTCCCGTTGTTCCACAGGATGCGGTCCCTTGCGCGGCGGTCCGCGCCAAAACCGACGGCCGCAGCCCCGACCCAGTTGGCTGCGAGGATATCCAGATCACCGTCACGATCCAGATCGGCAAAAGCAGGGGCACCCATCATTAGCGCGTCACGGTTGGGAAGACGAGTGGCCTCTCTCGGATCAAAGTGGCCTCTCTCGGATCAAACTGCCCGCCTATGTTTCGAAAGATGTACGCGCCTTCCATGAAGGTCGATACGAAGAGATCAAGTGCTCCGTCATTGTCTAGATCGACCAGCGTCGCGGCGTTGACAAAAGCGCCGTCAATTTGCCCCAGCGAAACATCCTGCCGGACAAACCGGCCCTGCCGGTTCATGTAGAGCGAAAGGCCGCCGGTTTCCGGGCCATTCCCCATGACGATTTCGTCCCACCCATCCCCGTCGATGTCTCCGGCAGCGATTCCGCCAAAATATGTATAGGGTTCGATTTGTTTGAGCGCTGCCGCGTCGTGGATCAGGTCTAGCCCGATGTCGGCGCCGTCTATGCGGGCGAACGCCGTGTTGCCAACGGCTGGCGCGGCTGCCGACTCTAGGGGCGCTTCTGATACCGTGACACGACCGAGGCCGGTATGGGAAATGAGGTTTGTGGAGCGGCTGCGCGAGACGGGAACGGCTGCTGGGGTCTCTTGGATATCCGCTGTCACAGCCGGCAACACAGCGGCTTCATTCATGGTCTGGCGCGGTTTGGCGTTTTGCAAGATGGCTGCCACCTGCTCCCAGCGGAAACTCTGCGCATAAGGTGCGGCACCCCATGCCACGATGCCGCCGGCGATGGACAGACAGAATAATGCGGCGCTCAGTGACAATGCGATGCGGTAGGACATCGCCCTGCCGACAATCAGGAATGAATAGATGCTGAAAGTCCCCAGCGCGAGCAATGCCGTCATGGCAAAATAATCCCGCCAGCCCGCCGCATAGAGAACGGAAACCAGGATCACGTCGAATGCGATGGGAACCGGCAGGAACAGGGCAAAGGCGGCAATGAGGCAAAGCGCCAGAAACGCGCCCATTCGCCCATCAAAAAAGGTGACGTGGGACAACAGCGTTTCGACTGGCAACACCGTGACAATCATCGCACCGGCGAAGCCGGCCAAAAGCATAAGAGGGACCGTGATACGCACCAGCATCAGGAAATTCTCTGCATAGGTGCGCAGGAACCAACGCAAGGCCTGAAGATACCGTTGCTGGGCAACCGTCGAATGCACGCCCAGGTGGATTTTCTCGCCAATCGAGCGCAGCAACGAGTTCTTTCGGATCGTTGGTGCGAGATCCGCTGTAGGTTTGGCCGGGACGACACGGTCGAGCAATCGCACCAGAACCGGCAATACCAACAAAAGAAAGATCAGCATCGCCAGCAGCTTGATCAGGGCCAGATGCAACGGCAACAGCGCAAAGCTCATCGTAACGACAATGACATTCAACGATGGCGACGCGATCAGGGCCGCCAGAGTTGTCTCTCGGCGCATGCCTGCCTCATGCAGACCTTGTGCAATCGGGGCCGCACAATTGACGCAAACCCCCAAGGGCGCCCCCATCATTGTGCCCATCAGAGCATTCGAGAAATAGCCTTTGAATTGACGTTTTGGCAGCAACCCCAGCAAGGTCAGCATGGCGGCACCAAAAATCACACCGAAGGTCATGCCCTTCCAGTTCGTGTAGATCCAATTGATCGTATTGGCAAAAACAGCCTTTAGCAGCCCGGCACCGGGCAACACCTCAATCAATGTATCGAACGCGATCCCGGATGTTTCCGTCCGCATTCCCATCAATGCCTTCTCATTCAACGCGGGATAGCGTGAACCGAACCAGAAGGCGTACAGAGCCAACAAGATGAAGAGAATCGAGACATGTAGTCGCTTGTCAGTCTGCAGCTGTTTCAGGGGAATAACCTCGGAAAAATCGAAGGAAATGGGATGAAAAACAGCATCGTAAGATGGTGCCATTCGGCGTTTTTAGGCGGGGTATCTTTGATCTTTCTTGCAGTCAATCACAAGTTGACAGGCGTGCCTTGCAAGGGTCCATGAGGCCACACACCAGGGCGACCGCGCCTGCGTCAACGTGTGTTGAAGATCTTCTCACCAAGACTTTTGCGTGTTCCAGTTGCCTGTCTTATCTTCCACTCCCCAGTGGTTACGATGAGCCAAGAACACTCTCTTAGAAATTTGTTTTATTTGACCCCGTAGGCGTTGAAGCCAGACATGGTGTGCCACGGGTTCACGACTCTCTGAACATCCCGGACGGACACTTGTCTCGCGCAAAGCGCGACCTCAGACTGTGAGTGATGTTGGGGCTTATTCGTCGGGCATTGGCGGTCTGCGATGGGCCAGCATACCCGTAACCCACGGAAACAGTGCCACTATCAGCAGTGGCAGTCGTATTGTCTGGTTTTGGAGAGGTATTTGGCTGGGATGGTAGGATTCGAACCTACGGTACACTGTACCAAAAACAGTTGCCTTACCACTTGGCTACATCCCAACATTGGCGCGTTATCTAACGCGGCTGGATATCTGGTGCAAGGCCGGAATGGCAAAAAAGATGCCCGTTTCGATGACAATTTTTGCGCGCGTGGTGGTGCGGCTGCGACCACGCCGTCATTCCAGTGTTTCGTCCGGCTTCACACCCCAAAGATCAGCCTTGCGTACCCAGCCCTGATAGCCAGAGGACCGGATCTCGCACCATTCGATGCTGCATTCCTGGATTCGGGCGATTACCCCCAGTTCCAACTGCGCCACGGCCATCGCATCCGGAGCCGGCTTTGCTTTCATTTCGACCATGTCGGTCTCGATGATCGCGGTGCGTACGCCCGACAGCAGTGAATAGTGCATCCAGCCTCCCGCGCCGTCACGATCGCGGATGCGCCGCCAGTGACCGTGTTCTGCAGTGATCTCCAGCGGAATATCCTTGCGCACGAAAATCCAGTCTATGCGGTGCGTGCTGCTGGGGCCGCGCCGCACATTGCCTTCGGAGGCCTTCATTGACACGAAGCGCGGCAAGGGCAGCTTGGTCACCGAGCCGCGATCCTGGGCCGCAGCGCCCAACGTTTGCGCACCGGTCAGCAATGCCGCCCAGAGAAGATTGGAAACTCTCGACATATCTCGATTTCTGCCTGTCTAGCTGCGCGGGGTTCTTGTGCCCCGTCTATTCCTGCGTCACTCTGCCAGCAACGCGCCAACGTGAAAAGATCTAGGAGGGTCCGCATGCCAACTGAACGCCTGAGTGTTGTCGTAACGCGACGTTTGCCCGAGGCCGTCGAGGCCCGTCTGGCCGAGTTGTTCGACACGACGCTGCGCGAGGATGACACGCCGATGACCCGCGACGAGCTGGTCAACGCGATCCGGGGGGCTGACGTTCTGGTGCCGACCCTCAGCGATACGATCGATGCGGGCCTGATCGCGCAGGCCGGCGACAAGCTGAAGCTGATCGCGAATTACGGCGCGGGTGTCGACCATATCGACGTGGCCACGGCGCGCCAGCGCGGCATTTTAGTGTCGAACACGCCGGGAGTTTCGGCGGATGACACTGCCGACATGACGATGGCGCTGATACTCAGTGTGACGCGGCGCATCCCGGAGGGGCTGGCGCTGATGCAGTCGGGCGAATGGCATGGCTGGTCGCCTACCGCCCTGATGGGCGGGCGAGTCGCGGGGCGTCGACTGGGTATTCTGGGGCTGGGTCGCATCGGGCAGGCCGTAGCACGACGCGCGGCAGCATTCGGCATGCAAATCCACTACCACAATCGCAAACGTCTGCGCCCCGAGATTGAAGAGGCGCTGGGAGCGACCTATTGGGAGAGCCTGGATCAGATGGTGGCGCGGATGGACGTGATCAGCGTGAACTGCCCCCACACGCCCTCGACCTTCCACCTGATGAATGCGCGGCGGCTGAAACTGATGAAGCGTGACGCGGTGATCGTGAACACCTCGCGTGGTGAGGTGATCGACGAGAACGCGCTGACGCGCATGCTGCGCGCGGGCGAGATCGCGGGTGCGGGGCTTGATGTCTACGAAGACGGGGCCAACCCGCGCCTGCGAGAACTCAAGAACGTGGTGCTGTTGCCGCATATGGGCTCGGCCACGGTCGAGGGGCGCATCGAGATGGGCGAAAAGGTATTGGTTAATATCAAAACCTTCGACGATGGCCACCGCCCACCGGATCAGGTGGTTCCGTCCATGCTCTGACCGGAATTCAGCAAGGCCGGTTCTTTTAGGGGGGAGGCGTCATGCGCAAATTCGTTTTTATCGCGGTGGCTTTGCTATGGGCTAGTGGCGCAGCGGCACAAGAGGCCGCCGATGCTGTCGCGCCTGAACTAGGCGGGGCAGGGGCCGTGGCGACCAGTCCAGCGGTGGCCGACGCGCTGCGCCACAAACAGGCCGGTCAGCCGGTGGTCGGGGATGACTGGATGGTGGTCGCGGCGCATCCGCTGGCGGTAGAGGCCGGTGCAAAGGTGCTGCGCTCGGGTGGTACGGCCGCCGACGCGATGATCGCGGTGCAGCTTGTGTTGGGTCTGGTGGAGCCGCAAAGCTCGGGTCTTGGCGGTGGCGCATTCCTGGTGTGGTGGGATGCGCAATCCCGCAGCCTGACGACGCTGGACGGGCGCGAGACCGCGCCGCTGGCCGCGACGCCACGGATGTTTCAGAGCGCAGATGGCGAACCGATGGATTTCTTCAAGGCGGTGCCGGGTGGTCTGTCTGTCGGCACGCCGGGCACGCCTGCATTGTTGCATGAGGCGCATCAACGCTGGGGAAAATCGGCGTGGCCGACGCTCTTTGACGACGCAATCCGCCTGGCCGAGGACGGGTTCACCGTCACGGAGCGCCTGCACAAATCGGTTGCGCGCGAGGCGCTGACATTCGCGCCATTCCCGGAAACTGTCGCCTATTTCCTGCCAGATGGGGCGCCAGTCGCCGTTGGCCAGACGTTGCGCAACCCGGCATATGCGGAAACCCTGCGGGATTACTCCGCACATGGCCCGGGCGTGTTCTACACCGGTGAAATCGGCAAGCAGATCGTGCGCGCGGTACAGAATGCGCCTTACAATCCGGGGCTGCTGAGCGATCTGGATCTTGCGATCTATCAGGTGCGCGAACGTGCGGCGGTTTGCGCGCCTTACCGTGGTCACGACATTTGCGGCATGGGGCCGCCATCGTCGGGGGCGCTGACGGTGGGGCAAACGCTGGGGCTGCTTTCGGGGTTCGATCTGGCGGCGATGGGGTTGGACAGTGCTGTGGCGCGGCGGCTGATCGGCGACGCCAGCAGGCTCGCCTTTGCCGACCGGGGCCGTTACATGGCCGATAGCGATTATGTGCCTGTGCCGGTGGAGGGACTACTCGCACCGGGGTATCTGGCGGATCGGGCCGAATTGCTGAAGGGCGACGACGCGCTGCCAGAGGTGACCGCTGGCATGCCCGAGTTTGACCATGCGCTCAATTGGGCGGATGGCGACGCGATCGAATTGCCGTCGACTTCACATATCGTGATCGTTGACAGCTACGGCAACGCGCTGTCGATGACAACCACGATCGAGAGCGCCTTTGGCTCAAGGCTCATGGTGGCTGGCTTCCTGCTTAACAACGAACTGACGGACTTTTCGTTTCGCAGCCACCGGGATGGCGTGCCGGTGGCCAATCGCGTCGAGCCGGGCAAGAGGCCGCGCTCTTCCATGGCGCCGACCATTGTGCTGAAGGACGCAGCCCCGGTGCTGCTGATCGGCAGTCCGGGAGGCAGCCGAATCATCCCCTACGTCGCCAACGCGATCATCGCGCATCTCGACTGGGGGCTTGATGTGCAGAGGGCGACCGCGCTGGCGCATATGGTCAACCGCTTCGGTACTTACGACCTTGAGGCGGGCACCAGGGCCGAGACCCTTGCCGATCCGCTGCGTGCGATGGGCTACGAGGTCAAGCTGCGCGATCTCACTTCGGGGCTGCACGCGATCTCGGTCGGGGAGGTGTTGCGCGGTGGCGCCGATCCCCGGCGCGAAGGCGTCGCCCTGGGAGAGTAGCGCGCGGCCCGAAAGACGCCCGGCGAACTTCCCAATTCTGCCTGATTTGTCTGGGAAACTGGCGCAAACCGACGCGACCGGAGAGGCCCGATATGATCAATAAATTTGCACTCGGCTTCGCCGTGGTTGCCGTCATTGCGGTTGCCGGGGTCGATTACATTTCGCAGGCGCAGGCTCTCGGCAAGGGGCCGGGGGAATTTTCGATCTCCGACTATACGCAGAGCGTGACCAGCCGCGTCGGAACGCTGGTCGGTCCTGAGCCGGTCGGCCCAGTGGTTATGGCCAAGAGCCACCTTCCCGAAGCGCCTGATGGATGGGAACGGCGCAGCTGGACGCCCCCGGACCGCGCAACTTCTGCCGCGGCGGGCCTGCTTGCGCTCAAGGACAGCTTGATGAGCAAGCTCACGACGAGCCCGGAGGCGAGCGGAGACGAAGCCTCGATGGATGCCGAGCTGACGGCGGCTGCGCGAGCGGATCGCAATATCTGGGAATATATCGGCCCCACTGGCACGATACGCTTGTCAGCGGCCCTCGTCCCGTCGGCAGGTGAGGCGTTTGCCGAGATGATGGCGAATGACCCTGAGGCCGCTAACGTCGTGCTGCGAAGCAGCGGTCGCCCGGTCGAGATGGGCGAGATCGGCGGCGTGACCTACTACGCTGCGAAGCACGATGAATTTGACAGTTCCGGTGAAAAGCCGATCTTCCTTCGCGGATATATCGGAAACGATATCGTGATCACCGCCTATGCCGATGGCGATTCCAAAACCCTTTTGGACCTGTTGTTGGCCATCGACTATGACGGGCTCAACGCGATGCAGGAAAAACCGGCATGGGATATCGGCAGCGACGCCCGCCCGTTCAGCGACCGCAAGCGCGCGACATTTCTCAAACGCGCGGGGCAACTGGAGCGGGCCGCGGCCAAATCCTCTGCCCGCACGGCCAAGGCGGATACGGCAGTCAAGGACAGCGGCCCCCAGCGCCTGACCGCGCAGGGCAAGCAGGGCGGGTTGTTCACGGGCGTCGGAGGAGATGCTGCCGGCAATTCGGAACGCGCCGATGGCGGCGTAAAGCGGCTGAATTTGAATTCGGACGCGTGCCGCACCAGCAGTGTTGGCAAATTCTGCGGCAGCAAATGATCCAAAGGTCCGCGCGTCGGCTGGCGCGCGGTCAGTTTTCCATCCCAAGCCCTTGGCCTGCGCGCCAAAACGCGCAATGATTTCGGCGGGGAAGGGAAGCTGTCATGACCGTCCAATCTTGCAAACTCAATCTGCCTGCCGCGCCAACCTGCGCGCAGCCCCGGCACTAGGCGGCTCATGAACTTTCGGCCTGGACATGCGCTGTATCTGGCACTCGCCGTCATGCTCGCGCTCGGCGGTTGCAGCCGCGCGCTGACACCCAATGAACGCGCCTTTGCGGCGGATATTCTCGGCCCCGGCCTTGATGTCGAGAAGGTTCGCGTGGCGCATGGGATGGGCTTGGCCGTGCCGCCTGCAAAACCGAAACGTGCCCCGAAATTGCTACCGGTCGACAGCCCCCCGCATGAAGGATTCTGCGACCGGACCGCGCCCACACCCGCCAGTGGGCCGCCACCAGCCTGGGCGCTCTACAATCGGGTGCATCTGGTGGCGGAGCTGTACCAGCCCGATCTTGCCGTGGGTTGGCCGAAATACGCGCTGTTTCCAGAGGCGCTGGTGATGGCGCATGAGCTGGTGCATGTCTGGCAATGGCAGAACCGAAAGCGCACCGGCTATCGCCCCGTTCGCGCCGCGCTCGAAAGCTTTGTCAATATTGATCCCTATTTCTACGCGTCCTCTCAAAGGGCGGGTTTTCTCGATTACGGGTACGAGCAGCAGGCGGCGTTGCTGGAGGATTACCTGTGCTATGCGCTCTACGATCCTGCGAACAAACGCCGGGGAGAGTTGCGGGAGATCCTGTCACCCCATTTCCCGCTCGGGCGACTGGATGCAGCGCTGGCGCGGTAGGGCCACGTTTTGACGGTGGGCGTCGGTTTTGCGCTGCCTTAGGTCGGCTGGGCTGCGCGCCGTTCCGCTGGCATGATAAAAGCGAAACACAATATGCGTCAGGGAGACGGTCACATGCAAACCCAAGTCAAAGCTCTCGTTGTCGGCGGCGGTGCCGTCGGAACCTCCATCGCCTATCACCTTGCAAAGGCAGGATGGAATGATGTCATGTTGCTGGAGCGCGACGAGTTGACCAGCGGCTCAACTTGGCATGCCGCAGGCCTGCTGCCGCTCTTCAACATGAGCTATGCCACCACACATATCCACAAATATTCGGTCGATTTCTACAAGACGCTCGAGGCCGAGACGGGCCTCAATGCCGGCTTTGCCGTGGTCGGGAACCTGCGCATGGCCCAGACCGAAGAACGGATGGACGAATACCGCCTCTACGCCTCGACCGCCGAAACCTGCGGCGTGCCTTACGTCTGGCTGACCCCGGATGAGATCAAGGCGAAATGGCCGCTGATCCGCACCGACGATCTGAAAGGCGCGCTTTATCACAACACCGACGGCTACATTAACCCCGCGGATGTGACGCAGGCTATGGCCAAGGGCGCGCGCCAACGCGGCGTGATGATCGAGCGTAAATGGCAGGCCGATGCGTTCCACTGGACCGGGACTCACTGGGAAGTGACCTGCTCGAAAATGATCGAAAAGGGCGGCAATCTGGTCGCGTCAGACGAGCAAATCGTGATCACTGCCGAGCATGTCGTGACCGCATCCGGCAACCACGCCCAAAGCACCGCCAAGAAACTGGGTATCAAGATCCCCGCGATCCCGGTCGAGCATCAGTTCATCGTGATGGACACCGACCCGTCGCTGGTGGAGTTCCGCAAGCAGGCTGGAAACCCCGAGCATCCGGTGATCCGCGACGCCGACGCCCAAAGCTATGTCCGCGAAGAGCGCGGCGGCTGGATCCTTGGCGTTTACGAGAAAAATGCCCCGGCAGTCTTTGAATATGGCGTTCCCGACAGCTTCCGCGCCGACCTCTTTCCGCTCGATCTGGAGCGGATTGAAGAACAGTACATGGCGATGATCCACCGTATCCCGTCCTGCGAGGAAAGCGGTCTTAAGGATGATTTCAACGGCCCGATCTGCTACACGCCCGACGGCAACCCGCTGGTTGGTCCGGCTCCGGGGCTGCGCAACATGTGGCTGGCCGAGGGCTTCAGCTTTGGCATAACTGCGGCTGGCGGCACCGGCTACTACCTTGCGCAGATGATGGTGGACGGCGAGGCCGAGATCGACATGGCCTCACTTGACCCGAAACGGTACTCCAGCAACTGGATGACGACGGAATTTGCCGCGCGCAAGAACGAGGAATGCTACGATCACGTCTACATCCTGCACCACCCGGATGAAGAGCGCCCGGCCTGTCGCCCGTTGCGGACAGCACCCGCCTATGACCGGCAGAAGGCGCGCGGCGCACAGTTCGGCTGGGTAAATGGCTGGGAACGCCCCAACTATTTCGGGCCTCTGGATGCGCCCGAGACATTCGACCATGATGCGCGCAGTTTCCGCCGGGGCGGATGGTGGCAATACGCGGTGGAGGAGGCAAAGGCGATCCGCGAGGGCGTCGGCCTGATCGACGCGACCGCATTCTCCAAACACGTCGTCAAAGGGCCCGGTGCGACCGCGTTTCTGGATTGGTTCACCTGCAACAAGCTGCCCCGCGTGGGACGTATCAACCTGACCTATGCGCTGACCGCCAAAGGCACGACGCGCACGGAATACACCATCGTGCGCAATGGCGAGAACAACTACTATCTCGTCTCTGCTGGGGCCTGGACCGAATATGACGCTGATTATCTGCGCAAGGCGGCCGAGGACAAGATGGAGGAGTTCGGCTATATCGAGATTCAGGATGTCACCACGCAATGGGGCGTCTTTGCCATCGCCGGGCCGAAATCACGTGATGTTCTGAACGCGGTGATCAAGGACGCCGATCCCGCCACGGCACTCAGCAACAAGCGGTTCCCGTGGCTGACCGCCCGCCGGATCGAGTTGGGCATGTGCCCGGTAAACGCCATCCGCGTCGCCTATACGGGCGAGCTGGGTTGGGAGCTGCATCATCCAATCGAGATGCAGAACTACCTGTTCGACCTGTTGGAGAAGGCCGGAGAGCCGTTTGGCATGAAACTGGTCGGTGCTCGCGCGCAGAACTGGCTGCGGCAAGAGAAATCCTACCGCGCCTTCGGCAACGAACTGGGCCGGGACGCGACGCCGTTGGAGGCGGATCTGCCGCGCTTTGTGGATCTGGAAAAGGATTTCCACGGCAAGGCCAAGCTGGTGGAAACCGGCGTGCGCGTGAAATGCTGCACTTTCCTGATCGACGGGCCGGATGACGCCGATCCCTGGGGCCGCGAAGTGCTCTATACTGCGGACGGCGAGCGGGTCGGCCGACTGACCTCGGGCGGCTATTCGGTGGCTTTCGGCAAGAGCATCGGCATGGGCTATATCCGCCCCGAACTGGTGGTGCCGGGCACGGTGCTGAAGGTCAAGATCATGGACAAGCTGTGGGACGCGACCGTGACCGAAGACAGCCCCTATGATCCGAAGAACGAAGCTATTCGCAAGGACGGATAAGAGAAGGGCAATCGCGCGGAGGCTAGCCAGAGACACCGCGCGATTGCCGATTGCCCTGCAGGCGGTTGCCTGAAATCGGCGAGAGGGAGACCGCCCGCCGCGCTGGCGACCGCGCGGCTTCTAATACGAATACAGGGAATGTGACCGGCTAGATCCCAAACTTACCGATCCATCTATCTGAGAATACCGTTCTATGAACGTCGTGTGGCGATCCACCAAACGTTGCCACATGGGTCCTTTATGCCCGCCATTCTGTCGCCATGGGGTCGATCATTGGGTTCCATCAGAGACACCGCCCCCAATTTCAGCGCCCGTTCATAGGCTTCATCGGCATCGTCCACATATAGGTGCATCTGAGACGTATTGGCTGGGTATTCGTTCGAACTTTCATTCAGCATGATGAAAGAGTTGCCTATGCGCAGTCGTGCGAGCTGGATGCGGTTGTCGTCATATCTGCTTTCCTTGACGACGCATGCATCGAAGGCAGCAGTCAGAAATCCGATCAGGCGGTCGCCGTCAACAACTGTGAAATAGGGCGTGATCGACTGATATTCTTCGAGCGGGCTGTCCCTGTCGGCCACATCATACTCCCTTGCAAGTTGATCTTATGATGTCAGGAGGGGGGCGAAGTCGCCCGATCATCCGCCCTTCATATACGGCATCAGCACAACTTCGCTGTCCGGCCTGATTTCCGTGAACCAGGAATTACGGTAGACGCGCCCGTCGATGGCGACGGACACGCCGCGTTTGATCTGCGGCCCGAGGGCAGGGTGGTCGCGTTGAAGAGCGTCCAGCAACTCCTTGAAGTTGCTGGCCTCCACTTCGACCACCTCTTGCCCGTCTGTAAGGTCGCGCAGCGACCCCCAGAGCGTGACCGTAACCATGGCTCAGCCTTTTGACATCATCGCCTTGAGAATCTTGGGCGGCGACATCGGCAGTTCGTGCAGCCGGATGCCCGCCGCACGGCTGACCGCGTTGCTGAGCGCAGCCAAAGGCGGCACGATCGACGTCTCGCCCACACCGCGCACACCGTAGGGGTGACCGGGGTTGGGGATCTCAAGGATCACGGTGTCAATCATCGGCAGGTCCGAGGCGACTGGCACGCGGTAATCCAGGAACCCGGCGTTCTGCAGCTTGCCGTCCTCGCCATAGATGTATTCCTCATTCAGCGCCCAGCCGATGCCCTGCACCGATCCGCCCTGCATCTGGCCCTCGACATAGTCGGGATGCACTGCCTTGCCGGCATCCTGGAACACGGTGTAGCGCACGACCTTGGTCGCGCCCGTTTCGGGATCGACCTCGACATCCGCCAGATGCACGCCAAAGCTGACGCCGGCACCTTCGGCGTTGACCTCGTGATGGCCTGCGATCGGCCCGCCGGTCTCCGAGGCGATGGCGGCGATCTCGGCAATGCTCATCGGTTCGAAATTGCCCGCGTTCGGCCCCGAAGGCTTGGCATAGCCGTCTTCCCAGTACACGGCATCTTCGTCGATGCCCCAGATCTTGGCCACGCGAGCGCACATCTCTTCGATCGCGGCGCGTGCCGCCTTGATCGTGGCCATCCCCACGGCGAAGGTCACGCGGCTGCCGTCGGTCACGTCGTTGTGGCCCAGCGAATTCGTGTCGGTAATGACCGTGCGAACCTTGTCATACGGGATGCCCAGTTCTTCGGCGGCCATCATCGAGATTGATGCGCGACTGCCACCTATATCCGGGTTGCCTTCGGTGACGCCCACGGTCCCGTCGCTGTTGAGGTTCAGCGACACGCAGGTATTGCCGCCAAAGTTGAACCAGAAACCACAGCTCAGGCCTCGCCCCTGGTTTTCGCCCAGCGGTGCCGAGTAATGCGGATGCGCCTTGGCGGCCTCCAGCGTTGCGACCAGACCGATCTGATCGAAGGTGGGCCCGTAAGACGCCTTGGTGCCGTCGCGCGCTGCGTTCAACAGCCGCACGTCCAGCGGATCAAGATTCAGTTCCTGACAAAGCTCGTCCACCACGCTTTCGACCGCGTAGATTGCTACCGGTGCGCCCGGCGCACGATAGGCGGCCTCCTTGGGGCGGTTGGTCAGTGCGTTCCAGCCCTGGGCGCGCACCGCTTCCAGATCGTAAGCCGCGAAAGCCGCCTGCGCGCCGAAACTGACGGTCTGGCAAGGAAACGCGCCGCCCTGATAGCGCAATTGCGCATCAGCAGCAGTGATCCGGCCATCCTTTGTCATGCCGATCTTGATATCCATCGACGACGAGATCGTCGGCCCGGTGGCGCGGAAGATCTCGTCGCGGGTCATCACGATCTTGACCGGCCGGCCCGATTTGCGGCTCAGCGCGAGGGCGACTGGTTCGATGAAGACGGTGGTCTTGCCACCAAAGCCGCCGCCGATCTCGGACGCGGTCACGCGCAACTGGCTGGCGTCCATCTGCATGATCCCGGCGCAAAGCTCGCGCACCATGAACTGCCCCTGGGTGCAGCACCACAGCTCTCCCCGGCCGGCCGACATGGTGGCCAGGCAGGCATGCGGTTCGATATAGCCCTGATGGGTCGCCTCGGTCTTGAAGCTGCGCTCCAGCACCAGATCGGCGCGGGCAAAGCCGGCCTCCAGATCGCCGTGGCCAAATTCGTGGAAGTTGGTCACGTTCGGGCCGCTGCCCGCGGGCACGCTCTCGTCGGCGCGACCTTCCTGCACGACGGGGGCGTCGGCGGCCATCGCCGCGTCTACATCCGTGACGTGCGGCAGCACCTCGTAATCGACCTTGATCAGCTTGAGCGCGGCACGCGCGGTTTGGGCATCCTTGGCCGCGACCGCGGCGACTGCATGCCCGTGATAAAGCGCCTTGCCGCGGGCCATGCAGTTGTCCTGCACATCGCGCAGGAAATCATCCTCGGGCACGCCGAAATCGGCCGAGGTCACGACTGCTTTCACGCCGGGCAGGGCCTCGGCGGCAGAGGTGTCGATGCTCTTGATCCGGGCATGGGCATGCGGGCTGCGCAGCACGCTGCCGATCAGCATGCCGGGGACGGAGAAATCCGCGCCATAGAGTGCACGGCCGGTGACCTTGTCCACGCCATCGGGACGCGGGACGCGGGTGCCGACAACCTTGAAGTCAGTCTTGGTTTTCACAGGGTAGTTCATGTCATGCCCCTCTCATTTCAGCGGCGGCGATCTGCACGGCCTTGATGATCTTGTCATAGCCGGTGCAGCGGCAGAGGTTGCCTGCCAGCCAATAGCGGATTTCGGTCTCGGACGGGTCCGGGTTACGCTCCAGCAGGGCTTTGGCCGCGACCAGAATACCCGGCGTGCAGATCCCGCATTGCAGTGCGGCATTGTCGATAAAGCTCTGTTGCAGCGTATGCAGCGTATCGCCATTCGCCATGCCTTCGACAGTCTTGATTTCCGCCCCTTCGGCTTCTGCGCCCAGCACGAGACACGAACAAACGATCTCGCCATTCATTTCGACGGTGCAGGCCCCGCAATCGCCGGTACCGCAGCCTTCCTTGGCACCTTTCAGGCCGATCCGATCACGCAGCGCGTCAAGCAACGTCTCGCCCGGCGGGCAGATAAACTCGACATTGTCGCCGTTTACGGTGGTGGATACGTGAATGTTCTTCATGTCTTGTCTCCGGCGCGTTGCATTGCGATGCGGGCGGCGCGCTTGGCCAGCACGCCTGCCACATGTGTGCGGAACTCGACGGTGCCGCGTTTGTCATCGATGGGCGAGGCGGCAGCACGACACGCAGCCATCAGTGCGTCGATCGCCGCATCCTCCAGCTTGGTGCCGACGATGGCGTTGGCCGCGTCCTCGACCAGCATGACCTTGGGGCCGACCGCGCCCAGCGTAACCCGTGCCGCCGAGATCGTGCCATCCTCGGCCAGTTCCAGGCTGACGCCGGCAGACGCCACGGCGATATCCATCTCGGTGCGCGGGATAAAGCGCAGATAGGCGTCCGAAGCGCGCGGGGGCCGCGCGGGCAAAAAGATGGAGGTGACGAATTCGCCCGGCTTGAGCGAGGTCTTGCCCGGGCCGGTCGGAATGTCGATCACGGCACAGTCGCGCGTGCCGTCCGGCCCCACGATCCGCACCACGGCATTCGCCGCGACCATTGCGGGCACGCTATCGGCGGCGGGCGATCCGTTGCAGAGATTGCCGACCATCGTGCAGCGCCCCTGTACCTGGGTTGAGCCGATCAGTTCGCACGCTTCGACCACACCGGGCCAGAGCGCTACGACGCCCGCGTGCTGACCAAGCTTGATGCCGGGAACCGCCGCGCCGATGCGGTAGCCGCCGTCTTCTTGCGTGATGTCGCGTATCCCCTCGAGATGCTTGATATCCACGATCGATTCCGGTTCGATCATGCCGGATTTCAGTTGCACCAACAGATCGGTGCCACCCGCCAGAATGCGGGCCTTGCCCTCGCCCTTGGCGAGGATATCTGTCGCCTCTGCGGCGGTCTGCGGTTTGAAATACTGCATGAGGTGCTGTCTAACTCCTTTTTGGGATCGTGCGCCTAATCAAGCGTTGCGCGGAGTAAACCCGAAACCAGCCGCACCTGCAATCGGCGGGCGCGATTTCTTCGGCGAAAAAATCACCTGAATCCGACCTATTGCGGGGTGATCCGCCGCGCCCCCGATGTGGCAATGGATTTTGCCGTGGTCCCATCAATACTGCGCAGGAAACCGTTCAGTTCGGAATTGCCGCGCGTCGCCTCGCGGGCGGCGGCAATGACCAGATCGACCTCTTCAGCTTTAAGCTTCAGCCGGGTCGGAATCGCGTTCAGCTTGGTCCGTTCTTCATCGGCGGCGTCCTGAAAGGAAATCTGCCCGACGAAAAGCTTCACATCACTGCAATCCCAGCCCTCCAGCGATCCGCGCAGGCGGCGGACCTCACTACGGCTGAGGTTGCAACGGTATTCGATCATGTCGTTGACCCAATCATCAAGGGTGACGCGCATCAGATCGTAGCCGGTGCGGGTGGCCGAGGACATCGAGGAGTTTGCAATCGACATTGCAAGTTGCAGACCACCGGGCCCTCTTTCCTGCTTGGTCCATTTGTAATCCGACTGCACGCCCGCATTGGCCACCAGAAACAACATGCGGCGCAGTTTGACTGCCTCTTGGGCGGAAAGCGGGCCAAAGGGTGTCTGCGATTTAGCGCGTGCCATCGTCAGGCCGGTGGTGCCGAAATTGTCGGTGATCCCGCCATCCAGCAGTTTCACATACTTGACCTTTTCGGGGTCACGGTAGCTTTCCAACGTCCGACCATAGGCGCGCATTGCCGATGTGGCCTCGGGGTTGAAGCGTGCCGAGGTCAGCCAATCCGGCTCGGAATAGTCGCAGGCCTCGGTATGGGCCTCCAGCACGATGGGCGAAAAGACCAACGGAAAGGCAGCAGAGGCGGCGACGGCCTCTGACACTGGCAGTTTGCCCAGGTCAGAACAGAGCGCATCGAATGTTTCCGACGAAAAGAGGAACGGCGTATTGTTTGCCACATCAGCGGCATTGATCCAGGTGATCGCGTGGCCGCGTTGCGCCAGATCAGCAAATGTCGCATTCTTGAAAATGCTCTCGTCGAGGAACCGGGCAAAGGTATTGCGTCCGTTCGCACCGCCCGCCAACCCGCGTGCGATCGTGAATGGGTTATAGGGCGAATTGGACATGTACTTTTCGGCATTCTGGATCAGGTAGCGATCGCGAAAGCTATCGAGCCCCTTTGCCCCGTAAAGCCCGTAATAGGCCGCCGTGACCGAACCGCCGGAAACGCCTGAGACTAGGCTGACATGTTTCAATAGACCGTCGCGGCCGCTGTGTTCATGTGCGGTGGCGCGTAGTTCTTGCAGCATGCCGTAGCCAAAGGCCGAAGCGCGCGTGCCGCCCCCCGAAAAGGCAAGCCCGATATAGATGCCATCGTCGATCTCGGAATAATGCGCATCAAATCCGGTTTCGATCTGGCTGTCGCTGCTGGACAGGCTGCTGTTGATCGGTGCATTCGTCGCGGAACAGCCGATCAGCATCGCCACCGCTGCCGTTATCATGCCCTTTACCGCTACCTGCATCGCATGATCTCCCGCTGCGTGTAGCGCCATTGCTAAAGCAGAGCGTGCGCGGCGCAAAGCGCTTTTGCAATGTGCCACGGGCAGTCCATCAACATGCAAGGTAAGGAAAACAGGCGCTTGTATCATCTCGCGCTGCGCCGGTATGATCCTGACGGGGCAATGTTCTGGCACCGAGATCTGAAGAGGAATGCGAATGATACCGCTGTTTCCGAGAGTTTTGACGCCCTTCGCGCTTGCCTTGTGCCTTGGCCTTGCGACACCGGCTGCCGCGGGCGATACGGGGGCCATCACTCCGATCAAACGGCTCGAAACGTCGCGCGTGGTCTACAAGGCCGGTCTGGCCGATCAGGATCCGATGATGGTGATCGCGGCGGCCAAGTTGCGCAAGTCGGTGCCGCTCGCCTACCGCGCGCTGGCCCCCGAAGGTGGTACTGCCGACGATGCCGATCCGCTCAGCGCCGAGGCGATGCTGAACGTCGCTGCCGTGTTGGCCGAAGGCGACCCGGTGATGGAAAAGCTGGTAAATGAGGTGCGCTTTACCGATGTGAAAGGCGTACCCGGCGGGCCGGTCTATTCCAGCACTGCGATTGCTGCCGCGAAAGATCACAAATACCCACATGTATCATTCGAGGGTGGCGCCTATGCCGAGATCTATGTCGAAGGTCACGGGCAGGCCAATCTGGTTCTTTATGTCTATGACGGGGCAGGGCGGCTGGTCTGCTCGGACACCGACATCACCAATATCGCCTATTGCGGATGGAAGCCTTCGACGACCGAGAATTTTACCATCCAGGTGGTCAACAAGGGGAACGGCACGCAATATTCGCTGGTCACCAATTGAAATATGCGCGCTGTCGGGAATGCGTGCGCCATTGACGTCTTTGCAGTCGCCGGTATTCATGATTGGTGCACTGTGTACCGATGAATACTAATTAGCCGAAGAGTTGGTGAAATGTCAGAGCTTTGGGACGGTCTGCTAGCGGCAGGCCGTTTGCTTATCTCCTTCGACCCGGACCTGCTGGAAATCGCATTGCGGTCGCTTCAGGTAACGGGGGTCGCATTGATTGTGGCCTCGCTCATCGCACTGCCGCTGGCCGCATTGCTGGCCGTGCGCCGCTTTCGGCTACGGCGCGCCACGATTGCGGTGTTGAATGCGCTGATGGGCCTGCCGCCGGTGGTGGTGGGCCTGGTGGTTTATGTGATCTTGTCGCGCAGCGGGCCGCTGGGCGTGCTGGGACTGCTCTTTACCCCGACAGCGATGATCATTGCGCAGGTAATCATCATCGTGCCGCTGATTGCGTCCGTCGGGCATCAGTCGCTGCGCGATCTGTGGGCCGAGTATCACGATCTTCTGTTGTCGATGAACACGACCCAGCGGCAACGCATCATGACACTGCTCTGGGACGGGCGCCGGGCATTGCTGACCGCCGCGCTGGCGGGTTTCGGTCGCGGCATCGGCGAAGTTGGCGCGATCATGATCGTCGGTGGAAATATCGATCATGTGACGCGGGTCATGACCACGGCCATTGCGCTTGAGACGGGCAAGGGGGACTTTGCCCTGGCGCTCGGCCTCGGCTTTGTGCTGATCGCACTGGCGATCATGGTGAATCTGGCGATCCACTGGCTCAGCCAGACGGAAAGGGGTCGCAGATGGTAGTGTCATTGTTTCCCCTTACGACGCAGGGCGCGATGGTGCGCAGGCGCGGCAATGTGTTGATCGGGCCGGTGGATCTGACGCTGAGCGGGCAGGGTGTCACGGTCGTGATCGGCCCCAATGGCGCGGGCAAATCATCGCTTCTGCAAATGCTCTATGGCCTGTCACGCCTCAGCGGTGGGTCGGTGAATTGGGCCTGCGACGCGCGCGAGGCGCAGCGTCGGCTGGCCTTCGTGTTCCAGACGCCTGTCGTGCTGCGCCGTTCGGTGTTGGAGAATGTGATTTACCCGCTGCGCATCGTCGGAAGGCCACGCGAGGAAGCGCTGGCGCTAGGGCGCGAGTGGTGCACGCGCATCGGCCTGGGGGAGGCGACTGACCGTTCCGCGACGGTGCTGTCACGTGGGGAAAAGCAAAAACTGGCGCTTGCGCGTGCCCTGATCACTCGGCCTGATGCACTTTTTCTGGACGAGCCTTGCGCCTCTCTGGATGGCAGCGCCACGCGCGAGATCGAGGCGCTGTTACAGACTGCNTCTGATGAGGGCACCCGGCTGATCCTTGCGACACATGACATGGGGCAGGCCCGGCGTCTGGCCAACGATGTCATCTTTCTATTGCGCAGCAAAGTGCACGAGACCGGCACGGCACCTGCGTTTTTCGACGGCCCCCGAACGGCGCAAGCACGCGCCTTTCTCGCGGGCGATATTGTAGAATAAAGGAGACTTTTAATGTTCAAACACCTGATATCCGCGGCCCTCGCCGCATTGCTGATCACGCCTGCGGCGCGTGCCGAAGACCTGAAGATGGCCGTGACCACTTCGTTCCATAATTCGGGCCTGGCCGATGTGCTGCTGCCCGCGATCAAGGATGATACCGGTATCGACGTGCAATTGCTGGTGGTTGGCACCGGCCAGGCGCTGCGCCTTGGCGCTGCGGGCGATGTGGATGCCATCCTGGTCCACGCCAAAGCCGCCGAAGAGGCGTTTGTTGCCGAAGGCAATGCCACCCACCGGCGCGAGATCATGTATAATGATTTCGTCATCGTCGGCCCATCGGCGGACCCTGCAGGAACGGCCGATGCTGACAAGGCCACCACGGCACTGGGCGCGATTGCAGCAGCCGAGGCGCCGTTTGTCAGCCGCGGCGACGACAGCGGCACGCATAAAAAGGAACTGAGCCTCTGGGCTGCCGCCGGTGTCACACCCGAAGGGCAGTGGTATCGCGCAGTCGGTGCGGGCATGGGCGCGGCGCTGAACACGGCATCGGGCATGAATGCCTATATTCTGGCGGATCGGGCCAGCTGGTTGAATTTTGGCAACAAGGGCGATCTGGCATTGCTGTTTGCCGGCGATCCGGTGCTCTTCAATCAATACGCCTATCTGCCGGTGAACCCCGCAAAGCACCCCCATGTCAAAGCGGAACTGGCCGTCGAGCTGGAAGAGTGGCTGACCTCGCCGCGTGCGGCGACCTTGATCGACGGCTATCGCGTCGCCGGTGAACAGCTCTTCACATTCAACGCGCAGGCCGCTGACTGACCCCAATCCCGAGGGGAGCCGAAAACTCCGGGTGTTGCGTTGCGCGGTCTTAATCGCGCAACGGGCGCAACGCCTTTTGCAGCGCGGTGATCATCGCATCGCGCTGCGCCGACAGCTCCGCGTGGCTGGCGCCCTGGGTGGCCTCTTCGGCCCCCTTCACGATCATCGCGATGGTTTCATCATCGAGATAGGGTTTGCCCAGATCGTCCCACCAGCCATTGAACGTATCCCGGAAATGATCGCAGAAAGCCTGCATCCCCCCCGGACCCGCGCCAAGGCTGAAAAGCGTTGTCGGTCCCATCACCGCCCAACGCAGACCCGGACCAGCGGCCATCGCCTTGTCCACATCTCCTACTGACGCGACACCAGACTTGACCAGATGGATCGCCTCGCGCCAAACAGCGGCCTGTAGCCGGTTGGCGACGTGGCCCGGCACTTCGCGGTTTACACGGATCGTGACCTTGCCCACGGCCTCGTAGAAGCGCGCGGCAGCGTCCGCGACACCGGGCGCGGTCGCCGCGTTTCCCATTACCTCGACCAGCGGCACCAGATGCGGCGGATTGAACGGATGCCCCAGCACCAAGCGCGACGGATCGGCAAAGCCCGGCTGCATCTGGCCCAGAGTCAGGCCCGAGGCCGAACTGGCGATGATCGCGCCTTCTGCCATGCGCGACTCAATATCGGCAAAAAGTGCATGCTTGATTTCTAGCCGCTCCGGCACGCTTTCCTGGATGAACGCCGCCCCCTCGACCGCATCGCCCGCGGTCTGGTGAAAGCTGACAGCATCGGGTTTGCCGTTTTCGGTCAAGCCCAATTTGGTCAGTGTCGGCCAGGTTGTGTCGATATAGCGCCGCACCGTGTCCGGGGCCTCTGGTGAGGGGTCGTAGACCGCCACCGAGCGTCCTGACGCAAGGAAAAGTGCGGTCCAGCTGGCGCCGATAACACCGGCCCCCAGCGCGGCGACATGTTCGAATTCCATCAGAATAATCCCGGGTTAAGAGGCGAGGCGGCGGTCATACCGCCATCAACGGTAAAAGTCGCGCCGCTGACATAGCCGGCCTGATCCGAGCCGAGCCAGGCGACGATGTTGGCGATATCCTCGGGCGTGCCCATCCGGCCCACCGGGTGGCGGGCCAGCGCATCCTTCATCGCCGCTTGCGGATCGCTTGCAAGGGCAAAGGCGTCTTCGGCCATCTCGGTCATGATCCAGCCCGGACAGATCGCGTTGCAGCGCACATTGGGTCCGTGATCGACCGCGATCGAACGTGTCAGCCCGTGCACGAACGCCTTGGACGCATTATAGAGCGCCATCGACGGGTCCGCGACATGGCCCGAGATCGAGCCGATATTGACGATGGCCCCGCCTTGCGCCTCCATCCCCGGCAGCACGGCGCGGCACATGTTGAAAACGCCCCGACAATTGGCGCCGACCACCAGATCCCAATCGGCATCTGTGCTGTCGCGGGTGGTTTTTTCGACCTGAACGCCGGCATTGTTCACCAGCAGCGTTACTGGTCCGTGTGCGGCGGCACCTTCCACGATCCGGGCCGCGTCATCCGCCTTGGAGACGTCGCCCTGTACCCAGTCCACTTCCGACCCGAGGTCATCGGGTCGCGGGCTGCGCCCGCAAGTGACCACCTTGTAGCCATCTGCGTCAAGGCGGGTCACAACAGCGCTGCCGATCCCGCGCCCGCCGCCGGTGACAATTGCAACATGGGCTGTCATCTGTTCGTCTCCTGAACCTGCATCTGCATGGGTTTTCCTTAAAATCCGACCTGATCGCCACCCTTGAGGCCCAGGCGCGCGCGCGCCTGCTCGGGTGTGGCGACGGTCAGACCGAGGTTTTCGATGATCTGGCGGATCTTGGTGACTTGTTGCGCGCTCGACGTCGCCTTCTGACCCGGGCCGATATAGAGGCTGTCCTCCATCCCGACCCGCAGATTGCCGCCCAGAAGCGCGCTCTGCGTCGTGAACGCCATCTGGTGCCGTCCTGCGGCCAGTACCGACCACTCGTAGCTGTCGCCAAAGAGCTTTTCGGCAATCGTATGCATATGCATCAGGTTATCGAGATCGGCACCTACGCCGCCCAGAATGCCGAACACCATCTGCAGAAAGAAAGGCGGCTTGATCCAGCCCTGATCGATGCACCACGCCAGATTGTAGAGATGGCCTAAATCGTAAATCTCGAATTCGAATTTGGTGCCGTGGCCTTCGCCTAGTTTTTTCATCGCGAATTCGATATCGGCAAATGTGTTGCGAAAAATGAAATCGCGGGTCATGTCGAGGAATTCCGGCTCCCAGGCGTGTTTCCACTCGGCGTATTTGTCCTTCATCGGGAAGATGCCGAAATTCATGCTGCCCATGTTCATCGACGCCATTTCCGGGCTGGCCCGCAATGCCGCGCGCAATCGTTCCTCGCGTGTCATGCCCAGCCCGCCACCGGTCGAGACGTTCATGACCACATCGGTCGCCTGCTTGATCTGCGGCAGGAAATCCATGAAGAGATCGGGATTGGCATCGGGCCGTCCATCTTCTGGGTTGCGAGCATGCAGGTGGATGATCGACGCGCCGGCCTCGGCAGCCTCGATGCTGGCCTGCGCGATCTCGGTGGGCGTGATCGGCAGGTGTTCGGACATGGTTGGCGTGTGAATGCCGCCCGTCGGCGCGCAGGTGATGATGACCGGTTTGCTCATGGCTCGCTCCTCGACAAGGCCTCTTGGCATTCTGTTTTGCAAAAATACGCATCGCGCCCACCGTCACAGGCGCATCTGCTGGACCTGGGCGCTCAGGCCCCCATCCAGCACCCAGAGCTGCCCCGACGCATAGCGCGCCTCGTCCGAGGCCAGCCAGTTCACAAGGTTGGCAATATCCTCGGGCGTGCCGTAGGTGCGCATCGGATGCACGTCGCTCACCGCCTGCTGGAGCTCTCCGATGGATTTGCCGCCCGCGCCTGATCCGTCACCGGTGAAAAAGCTCTGCAACATCGGCGTGTCGATATAGCCTGGGCAGATCGCATTGACGCGGATGCCCTCGGGGCCGTGATCGCAGGCCATCGCGCGGGTCAATGCATGTACGGCCCCTTTGGTGGCGCAATAGGCGGCCAGGCCCGGATCGGCGATGAACCCGTCATAGGATCCGAAATTGATGATGCTGGCGCTGTTGCCGGAATTCGCCGCCGCCCGCATCAGCGGCAGGGCATATTTGCTGGTCAGAAATGTGCCGGTGGCATTCACCGCGAAACTGAGGTTCCATTCCTCCAAGCTGGTGTCTTCGATCGTCTTCTCGATCTCGATTCCTGCTGCGTTCACGAGGATATCAAGCTTGCCTTCGTCGGCATCGACTTGTGCCATCGCGGTCTTTGCAGCATCTTCGGACGTCACATCAAGGCGGACAAAGCGCGTGCCGTCCTCGTCATGCGCGCCAAGCGAGCCTGCCTCGCTCAGGTCCGCCGCGTAGACCGTTGCGCCTTCACGTAGAAACCGCGCGCAGATCGCGCGACCGATCCCGCCGCGCCCACCTGTCACCAGCGCTGTCTTGTCTTTAAGTATCATGTTTCAT
>JGI24723J26617_10000744_pt1 | contig 30731 bp, 28 predicted proteins | sample Cruoilmetagenom6_FD_26617 | JGI IMG/M metagenome (IMG submission 26617) | reverse complement strand
AAGCAGCCCCGCAACCCGCCGCCGATTGCGGCGGGAACGCAGCATTCCGCGCACCACCTTGCGAGCAGTCTTGAAGTCTTTGAGTAGCGCCATAATCACAATCACATCGTTGGAGGGCCGAGACAACATCTCACCTACCACACCGTTACTGAGACGATGCTGATCCTGTGGCAGGAGGTTGGGCCGCTTATTCGATAGTACTCGTCTCGCATTCACAGTCGTTTACCCGCTGATAGCAGCAAAATCCACCGAGAACTAGGGGTAAAGCGGGTACTGTTGACACAATGACCGATTCTGATTCAACCGCACCGTCTGAACCCACCGAGACCGCGATCACTTTCTCCGACCTCGCTCTCAGCGATGCGGTCTTGAAAGCGGTCCGCGACATTGGCTACGAGACGCCTTCGGCGATCCAAGCAGCCACTATTCCTACTCTTCTGGAGGGCCGCGACGTTGTCGGCCTCGCCCAGACCGGCACGGGAAAGACCGCAGCCTTCGCGCTGCCGATTCTCTCGCGCCTCGATGTAGCTCAGAGCAAGCCTCAAGCGCTCGTGCTCTCCCCCACCCGCGAACTCGCATTGCAGGTGTGTGAGGCATTCGAGAAGTACGCCACCCACATGCGTGGCGTTCACGTGCTCCCCGTCTATGGCGGGCAAGCCTACGGCGTTCAGCTGTCGGCACTGCGCCGTGGCGTTCACGTTGTTGTCGGCACTCCCGGCCGCATCATGGACCACCTCGCCAAGGGCACCCTTGACCTCTCCGAGCTCAAGTACCTCGTGCTCGACGAGGCCGACGAAATGCTCAAGATGGGCTTCGCCGAAGACGTTGAGACGATCCTCGCGGACACCCCCGATGACAAGCAGGTCGCGCTCTTCTCCGCGACAATGCCGGCACAAATTCGCCGCATCTCCAAGAAGTACCTCAACGACGCTGAAGAGATCACGGTCAAGGCCAAGACCACTACGTCGGCTAACACCACCCAGCGCTACCTGATCGTGTCTTACCCGCAAAAGGTGGATGCCCTCACCCGCATCCTCGAAGTGGAAAACTTCGAAGGCATGATCATCTTCGTTCGCACCAAGAGCGAAACGGAGAACTTGGCCGAGAAACTGCGTGCCCGTGGATACTCCGCGGCAGCAATCAGCGGTGACGTGGCTCAAGCTCAACGCGAGCGCACCGTCAACCAGCTCAAGTCAGGCAAACTCGACATCCTCGTCGCGACAGATGTCGCCGCCCGTGGTCTCGATGTTGACCGCATCAGCCACGTCGTGAACTTCGACATTCCCGTTGACACCGAGTCGTACGTGCACCGGATTGGCCGCACGGGTCGAGCCGGTCGCAGCGGCTCAGCAATCAGCTTTGTGACCCCGCGTGAGCGTCGACTACTGACCGCCATCGAAAAAGCCACCCGCCAGCCGCTCACCCAGATGCAGCTGCCGTCGGTGGAGGACGTCAACTCCACCAGGCTGACGCGTTTCGATGACGCGATCACCGAGGCGCTCAACCAGCAGCCCCGTATTTCCGCGTTCCGCGACATCATCGCTCACTACGTCGAACACCATGACGTGCCCGAGTCGGATGTTGCTGCCGCGCTTGCCGTTGTCGCCCAGGGGGACACTCCCCTGCTGCTCTCTGCAGAAGAGGAACGGGCCCAGCGGTTCGTCGAACGCAACGAACGCAACTCTGCTCGCGGTGACCGCCCGGAGCGTGGCGGCGACCGTGGCGAGCGCCCGGAGCGTCGTCCTCGCTCGAACAAGCCGATGACGGCATATCGCATCGAGGTCGGCAAACGCCAGCGCGTGGAGCCACGCCAGATCGTCGGGGCGCTTGCCAACGAGGGCGGCCTGAGCCGCGACGACTTCGGCCACATCCAGATTCGTCCGGACTTCTCGCTCGTCGAGTTGCCTGCCGACATGTCGAAGGATGTGCTCGAGCGTCTGCGCGACACCCGAATCAGCGGCAAACTGATCGAGATTTCACCGGACCGCAAGGCGAATGGCGGCGGCGCTCGCACGGGTGGCGGCAAGTACCCGAGCCGTGATCGTTCGTTCGAAGGTGGCGCTCGCGCTAACCGCGAACGCGAAGCATCACGCGGCTACAACAACCGCGATGGCGGCAGAGACGACAGCCGGCGTGACGCGGGCGCTCGCTACGACGACCGCCCCAAGCGCAAGCCGCGCTCTTAGACCACGGGAGGGCGGCCGGCTCGCGCCATCCGCCCCACGGTCGCCCAGCTCATGCTGCGGCGACCTCCCGGGTTCTCTCTCCAGCCCGCAAACCAGCCACCCCACCAGGCGCGCATTCCGACAGGGTTGCGCGCTGAGCGAAGAATCTGAATTGCGGTCCAGCTGGCGACGTAGACCGGCACGAGCAGAATCGGCAGGTTCCGCTTCGCCAACCACACCCGATTTCTGGCATTGAGGCGGTAGTAGTAGCTATGCCGCGCCGGGTCGATGGCCGGGTGATTCGCCACGAGATCTCCGGCGTACCAAGCCCGTTTGCCGGCACCCCAGACTCGCCACGCCAGTTCGATACCCTCGTGGGCATAGAAGTAGGGGTCGCCCCAGCCGCCGATCTCGTCGAAGAGCGGGCGAGGCATTAGCACAGCGCCTTCCCACACCGAGAAGACGTTGCTCGAGTGGCGCGAATCGCCTTTGCGGATTCGCGGAATCCAGCGACGGGGATTCTCTTTGCCTTCGGCATCCTCGACGCGGGGCTGCAACAACCCGATGCTGGGGTCTGCGGTCATGACGGCCACGGCGTCGCGCAGGAAGGTCGACGATGGGAGGCTGGCATCGTCGTCGAGGAAGAATATCCAGTCGCCCTGCACCTGGGAAACTCCGCGATTGCGGCCGGCCGGTATGCCCAAATTGGCTGTCAAGTGAACGCCGCGCACACCATCCGGAAGCCCGGTGGGCTCCCAACCGTTGCCAACGACAACGATATCGAGATCGGCCCCCTGCTGAGCGCGCAGCGAGGCGAGCCCTCGAGCGAGATCGTCGGGACGTTTCCCCTGGCTGAGGGAAACAACGCCAATGCTGTGCGTCATGAACGGACGCGTTTAGAAGCGATGATCGCCACGAAGTGACCAGCGAGGGCGAGCAACGCCAGCGGCAGCAGGATGAGCAAGACGGTACGTTCTGCTGCGAGAGCAGGAACGAAGAGCGCAACAACTGCGGTGGCGAAGGCAATCATGGTGAGTTCAACCGAGTGGTACAGCCGGTGGAATGGCACGAAACGGGCCAACCGGCGCAGCTTAGCCACCGTGCTGTGACTGGGTTCGGCCTCACCCTTCTTGTCGCTGAGTTTCTCAAGTCCCGCGTTAGCCCTGGCGACATGCACCATGTCGTTGAGCGCCTTGTTGAGCACGATGATGAGCGCCAGCGCGAAGCCTGCGGTGGTCCAGGCGAAGTCGGTGGGGAAATCGAGGGGCCAGCCGGCCGCACGAATACCGAGAGCAATCGGGATCAGCGCTTCAGTCGTGTAATGTCCGACCTTGTCGAGAAACACTCCCGCAGGTGAGCGCGTGTTTCGCCAGCGTGCCACCTCTCCGTCACTACAGTCCACGAGCATCTGCAGTTGACCAAGAATGAGTGCGAGGGCAGCTCCCGTCATCCCAGGAATCAGCAGGGCTGCGGCGGTCAGCCACCCGGTGAGGATCATCAGACCGGTAACGCCGTTGGCGCTGATGGATGTTTTCAGCAACAACCATGTCAGGTACGGGGAAATGTCGCGAAGGTAGAGCGAAGCCGTCCAATGCTCGGCATTCGCCCGCATCCGCACCTCGGGGGGTTGCGCTACTTCGCGAAGGTGGGCGATGCTCTGGGGGTGCGCGCCGTGCGGTGGTGGTGTGTTGGTAGCCACGTTCTTACCGCCCTGTCTGCGCTGTAATGTTCTGGGTGAGTTTGAGGTAACCGAGAATGAAACCGGTCCCCCATCCGAAGTGGATGCACGGCAACACGATCAGGTACCAAAGACCCGATCGTAGCCCCTCTTTGGCAGCAGCAACAGCGGATGCTGCAACGACAAAGAGCGCATACGTGCCGGGGGCCGCGTAGGCGACGGCAAGCCACCCGACGCCGCTGAACGCTCCTGCCAGGCCAAGGACAAGCCCCAGAACCGTCCCGAGGACGGCAAGCGGTGGCACAAAGTAGCGCAGGGAGTTCGCGCTGCCAAAGCGTCGCGCCAGTTCGCCTCGCCAGATCCCGGTAGCGACGAACTGGCGAATCAGTTTACGGAGGCTCGAGCGCGGCCGGTAGACGACTTTGAGTTTTGGGGTGAACCAAACGGTGCCGCCGGTGACGCGTAGACGCCGGTTGAGTTCCCAGTCTTGGCCACGCTTGATGTCTTCGTCGAAGAGTCCGACTTCCACCAAGCGATCGCGTTGAAAGACACCCAGGTAGGCCGTTTCGGCCGGGCCCTCTTTGCCGCCAACGTGATGTTGGGTGCCGCCGAGGCCTTCCGGTGATCCGTAGGCATGGGCGACCGATCTCTCGAACGGCGTTCGACCTTCGGCCTGCATGATGCCGCCGACGTTATCTGCGCCGGTGCGTTCTAGGGTTTCCACCGCGATGCGTGTGTAGTTGGTGGGCAGCACGGAGTGGGCATCAACTCGCACCACAATCGGGTGGGTGGAGGCGCGTATGGCGGCGTTGAGTCCGCCGGGGGTGGAACCAAGCTCGTTGGGGATGTGACGGATGCGTGGGTCGATTCGTGCCAGCTCATCGATGACAGCGTTTGTGCCATCTACGCTGGGGCCGAGCGCGAGAACGATTTCGAAGGGTCCCTCGTAGTCTTGCGCTGTGAGGCTGTCGACGGCCGCCTCAATATGCTCAACTTCGTTGAGGACGGGCATCACGTACGACACGCCAGTGAGGGCTTGAGCCTTCTTTGCCATGGGTTCCCATACGTCGAACTGAGTTGTCGGTCGAGCTTATCGCGTTGCTGGCACTGTTCGGCTCTCATACACAGCGGTGGGCGCACAAGTATGCGGTATGCGCCGGCTGGTGGGCCGGCGCATACCGCATCTTGCGGGGTTCGCGTTACTGGAGCGAACCGAGGGTAACCTCTACGGTGAATCCAGCTCCATCACGCACGTAGGTGATTTCGGTGGTTTCGCCCGCGGAAAGCGCGCGCACTTGGGCGGTGAGGTCGGTCTTATTGGTGATCGGAAGTCCGTCAAATCCGGTGACGATGTCTCCGATTTGGAGCCCAGCAGCTTCTGCTGCCCCACCCGCACTGATGTCGACGATGCTCGCACCGACGACTCTGGCGTCGCTCTGTGCAGGATCGTCGGTGACGTCAGCAACGGACGCTCCGAGCAGTCCGTGGGTGGCGGTTCCGGTTTCGAGAATTTCATTGGCGACACGGCTGGCAACATTGGACGGAATCGCGAAGCCAACTCCGATGCTGCCCTCTGTTCCACCCGAGGAGGCAATGGCGACGTTGATCCCGATGAGTTCTCCGTCGGAGTTCAACAGTGCGCCACCGGAGTTGCCGGGGTTGATCGCGGCATCGGTCTGGATGACCGGGAGTGCCACGGTCGCCTGAGCGGCCGAGCTCGATCCGCCGTTCTGACCTTCCTGTCCGTACAGGTCGAAGTTCCACAGGTCAGGGGTTCCGCTGTCGTCGGGAACATCAGGACTGGTCTCGGGATCTTCAGGAAGCGCCGAAGACGAGATGGTGATGCTGCGGTTGAGCGCACTCACGATTCCGCTGGTGACGGTTCCGGAGAGTCCAAGCGGTGCGCCAATCGCCACGGTGCTGTCTCCCACATTGAGTTCGCTGGAATCCGCGATGTCGACGTAGGTCATGTCGGTGGCGTCATCGATGTTGATGACGGCGATGTCGGAGATGGGATCAAACCCGATGACGGTGGCGGGCAGCAGCTGACCGTCGTTAGTCGTGACGGTCACCGTGGGATTCGCCACTTCCCCATCAAGGGTGACCACGTGGGCGTTGGTGATGACGTTCCCGTCAGCGCTGATGATGACACCGGACCCGCTACCACCCGCGTTCTGTCCGCTCACGTTGATGGTCACGATAGCTGCAGCCGCTTTAGCCACCACGGAGGTGATGACGGTCGCGTCACCCGGATCATTGACGGTGATGGATGCGGGGCTTGCGCTTCCGCTGACAGCCGTAGTCGATGCTTGGTTGCCAAGAGCCCACAGCGTGACTCCTGCACCGGATGCACCCCCGAGGAGTGCCACGATCGCAAAACCGGCGACAAGGCCGAGCGTCATGCGGGGCTTCTTCGTCGTCGGGTTGGGTTCCGCTGCCCCCTCACCCGAGGTTGCGGCGGCTGGAGCTGCTGCGTTTGGAGTTGCCGCGGCACCGAAACTTGCTCCGGGGACAGCATTGGAGTGCGCTACCGGAACGGTAGGCGTGTCAGCGGGAGCGGATGAGTGAACTGCTGGAGTCTGGACGGCCGAGGTCTCAGCTGCTGGCGCTGAGGCGGATCCCGTGGCGGCCTCGGGGTCCGCGGCACCTGAGGGTGTTGCTTCGGGCGAAGTTGCTTCGGTGTTGGCTGCCGCAGGGGCTGCGGCAGAAGTCATTTGGGTGTCGCTGGGGGTGCTGTTTTCGGGTGTGTCAGTGGGGGTAGGTTCTGCGGGGACCTCGGTCATAGTGTGCTCCTTTCAGCGGTGCTAGCCTCCACCGCGAACCTGTGCATTCTATTTGGGCGGGCTGGGGGTCGGCTGCGCGCTTTGCGGAAATTGCGTGTGACCGATCAGCGCCACCGCGGAACACGTGGAACACGCCCTTCTACGCCGGGGTGACGAGCCCCTTAGAAGAAGACTTAGCGTCGAGGAGCGGCAGAATCTGTTCAACATTGATGCGTTGCGAGTGCGCAGCATCACGGTGTGCGATGAAGCCTGCTTCGTCGGAGAAGGCCTCGAGTATCAGGATCTCCCCCTGATCTTCCGCGTTCCGGAAGAACTCAAAGCTGAGGCAGGCCTGCTCTGTTCGGGTAGCAGCTGCAAGTTCGGCAAGCAGCTCGATTACCTTCTCGCTCTTTCCTGGCATCGGACGATAGCGAGCCACTACTTGGAAAATCTGGTCAGTATTCATCTTGGGGAATCCGTTCTTCTAGGCAGGTGACACGAACGCCGGTCGGAGCTCGGCATTGTGCTGACGCATGGTGGACGCTTTTTTCGGACCTAGATCACGCGATCGTTCCCGCCGTCGACACTGATGTGTGCACCCGTTGTCGCCGTGAAGCCAGAACATAGTGAAGCAACCGCCTCCGCTACGGTGGCGCTCGTCACTTCAACGCCAAGCAAATTTCGGGTGCGATATTCGTCAACGGTAAGGCCATAACGTGACGCTCGTTCTTCCAGCAACTCAGGCGTCCAAATGGCGGTATCAAACACGGCATCCGGCTCGACATGATTCACCCGAATCCCGTCCGCCGCCCATTCAAGAGCGGCAACCCGTGCCAGTTGGGCAGCCGCGGTCTTGCTCGCCGAGTACGATGCCGCGCCCGGCCCAGGTGCGGCGACATTCTTGGTGGAAACCAACACCGTCCGTCCACCGCGCGGGGCAAGTGCCAAGAGTGGATGGGCGGCGCGTAGGACTCGAGCGACTGACGTTGCATTGACGCGCAATGATCGCTCCCACATTCCATCGTCGAGTTCTGAAATCGGTGAACTTTCGGGAAAGATTCCAGCGGCAATGACGAGCATGTCGATTCCGCCGAATTCGCGCGCCGCGACATCGACCGCACGATCGAGAGCCTCTGGGTCGCTCACGTCTCCGACAACGCCACGCCACCCTGATTCCGTGAATGTCGATGTGACTGCAGGGTTGAGGTCGATTCCGACCACTGCGGCACCTCGCGCCAACAGTGCCATCACACACGCTCGCCCGATCCCTGACGCAGCGCCCGTAACCAGCGCTACCTCGCCTTGGAGGTCACGGCCGGGTGCTGTGCTTCCCAAGCGGGCCTGCTCAAGTTCCCAATACTCAACATCGAAACTCTTCGACTCAGAGAGCGACGAATACCCACCATCACGGTCCGCCGCGTCGATGATGTCCATTGTGTGGAGGTAGATGTCGTGGACGGCGTCCGCCGCGGAGCGCGTCTGCCCGACCGTCAGCAGCCCGAGCGTTGCGTCCAAAACGACGCGAGGTGCGGGATCCAGTACCGTGAGCTCACCTTCGCCGCGATAGTTCTCGACGTAGCCAAGATACTCGCTGACGTATTCAGCCACGTTGGTGCCGAGCATGGGTTGGCGCTTAGTGCGAATGACGTGCTCGGGGGTTGCGGTTCCTCGTCTCGTGACCGCCGCGAGATCGGCACGGCGGGCAAAGCGCTGCGCACGCTCGGACGAAGACTGACGCAGGAGCATCGGCTGATCGGCTGCCGCCGAGAGTTCCTTGCGCAAAGTTGCAAGCTCAAGAGCAGTTCCCAGACGTTCACCGGAAGGACCTTCGGCTCCCCATTCTTCAACGCCGAGCTCCGCTGCTGCTGTGGCCACCAGAGTGCGATGGCGCGCAAGCGCAACATCCGCATCGTCATCGAACGTAAACAAGCCGTGGTTCGCCAACACGATCGCATCAGCGTTTCCGAGCTCGGTGGAAGCAATGAGACGAGCCAGATCGAATCCGGGCATGATATAGGGCAGCACGATTACCCGCTCACCCAATACCTGAGCTGCTCGCTCCATGCCGTGTGGCTGATTCGTGAGCGCGACGATTGCATCGGCGTGAGAGTGCAACACAACGCGCGCCGGGAGGTGTGCATGCAACAGCGCTTCAATCGACGCTGTCGGCGACGATGAGGATAGTGATGCTTGACGCAGCTCGTTGACCATGCTGGAGTCGCTGAGCTTCTGAAGCTGGAGCAAGTCCAGTAACCGTTGGCGCCTTAACGGAACGAACCCTGCGGCCTCAATAGTGGCCAGATTCCACCCACTTCCTTTAACGAGTACGAGGTCAACTTCGTCACCAGTGACGTCTGTTCCGCGAGCCTTGATGGAGGTATTTCCCCCTCCATGCAGCACAAGCGAGGGGTCAGCCCCGAGTTCACGCGATACGCGAACAATTTCCTCGAGCCCTCGCGCTACCAAATCTTTTCCGTCGCTCATCGCGCGGCCTCCGTCCATACAGTCTTCATTGCCGCAAGCACCCGATCAAAGCGCTCTCCCTGCAGCCGATAGGCTTCACGGTCCGCCCCGGGCGCCACCACAAGCGATGGGTCGGGACTGATCCGCCAACTCTGAGTGTCAACGGCGATTCCCTCAGCGGCGAGCAATGCTGCACCGCGGGCGCCGAGTTCAGTTCCCAGCTGCCGACGGACAGGGTGGCCAATGACATCCGCAAAGATCTGAGCCCACAAGGGGTTCTTGGCACCGCCACCAGCGAGCGTCCACGGTTCGCCCGAGACCGCTGCACCGCTCTCGCGCACTTTCTCGAGTTGCACGCGATGGTACTGCGTGATTCCTTCGGCGACCGCACGCGCAATCTCGCTGTACCCGTGATTTCCCTTCGCACCGATGAGTGTTCCGGAAGCTCCGAGGTGCTCGGGGGCACCATGAACGAAGGGGAGAAAAAGAAGCCCATCCGCTCCCGCTGGTACCGACGCCGCCGCCGCCAGCAACTGCTGCGGAGTCACGCCGTCGTTCGACAACGAGGACATCAGGGATGAGTACCATTCGATGCTCGCGGCCGATGTCGGCGCGACTTCCTGCGCTAGCATCAGCTCCGGGTCGGGCAGGAGCGCGTTGAGAGTTACGCGGGGAGGTGCGGCCGACGCGGGTACCACCACTGAATTTATTGCCCACGTCCCCACGATGACCGTGACATCGCCCTGCTCGGTGGACCCGGCGCCCAACGGACTCGCCACACAGTCCATGCAGCCAGCAACGACGGGTACGCCAGCCGGAAGTCCCGTCTGCGCTGCGGCTGCCGCAGTCACTTCTCCCACGACCTCGTTCGAACGCGCAAGAGGCGGCTGCAACGCCATCAGGTCTCGTGGCAGCCCGAGCATGTCAAACACTTCAGGTTCATACTGGCGCTCCGCAAGGTTGACGAGCCCGCATCCTGACGCATCAGAATAGTCGGCGTGCGCCGTCCCGGTGAGGCACGCGGTGATCCAGTCCTTGCAGGTGAAAGCCCAGCTGGCGTCATCCAGGGCGCCCCGATCGTTGTCGAGCAGCCAACGCATGAGAACGCCGGGCTGTCCTGCCCACGGCATCGACCCTGTAATTGCGCGAATGTGCTCGACGGCTGTCTCATCGAGCTCGGCAACGATTGCCTCACTGCGAGTATCGGTCGAGGCGATTGCTGGCCGCACCGGCATCAGCTGAGAGTCGACGAGATACAGTCCGTTGCCGTGGCCTGTTGCACCTATCGCCTCGGGTGTCCACCCGTTGTCTCCGAGCCAGGTACACAGGCTGGTGAGCACCTCCGCCACGACGTCCCACAGCGACGCCATGTCAATCTCTTGACGATCGGATGCCACTGCCTTTCTCGGGTTAGGCGCCGAGTACGTCCGAAGTTCCCTACCATGCGCATCAAACGCGGCAGCTTTTGCGGAGGTTAGGCCGACATCAATTCCGATAAAGCATTGCTGTGTAGACATAGTGACTCCTTGCTACTCGCTTGCGAAGCGCGGGACGTCAAGTGCTCGCGGCGTGAACCGACGCACGGACTGACGATACTGGGCTAGCTCCTGTTCGGCGCGCTCGGGGGTCCAGCCCGCGTGCGCAACGAGGACGTTGGCGACGATAGGCGCTGCCGCCAAACCGACATCGCTATTGAGTGCTACGACCATGCGTCGAAGGAGCACATCTTCCAGAGTAAATGCTCCTTCGTGGCGCACGGCGTGGACGGCTTCGGCGGCGATCGCTTGAGTCTCCGAGTCAACGACTTCTGCGAGTTCCTCGTGCTCTGAGGCAAGCTGCACGATGTTCTCGGCCGCGACTCCGTACACATCAACGAGTCGTGTCGCGATGTCCACGGGCAACGTGCTCGCGTCGATAAAGGATTGTCGGTACTCAGACCAGTCAGAACCAGGAGCACCGGGTAGGTGTGCAGATTTCGTACCCGACGGTGCGAGCTTCTGGCCGAGGAGCCCGGCGATCTTGCGAACAACGATCGCCCCCAAAGCGCGGTGCGTTGTCCACTTTCCGCCGATGAGAGTTACGAGTCCGGCGCTAGCGCCCTTGTGGACAATAATCTCGTGGTCCCGACTGACCTTAGACGGATCATCCAGATCTCCCACGAAGGGCAGCGGCCGCACTCCCGAGTATGACCACAGGACGTCTTCCGGGGTCAACTTTGCGCGTGGGATGAGTTTGTTGACCGCGTCGAGAAGGTAGCGTGTCTCGTCCTCGTCGATAATGATCTCTTCGAGCGAACCGTCATACGGAATGTCAGTCGTGCCGATCATGAACCGCCCGTTCCAGGGCAATACGAACATCGGACGGGTGTCGCGGGGAGACTCGAAGAAGATGCAGGTCGTCGGCGCTCCATCAAATGCGTCGACAATCAGATGGCTTCCCTTGGTTGGCCCCATTTTGCGCGAGTGGGTCCCCGAAAGCGACAGCACCTCGTCGACCCACGGACCAGCAGCATTAACGACGATCCGTGCGTGAAGTGGCTTGAGAGCGCCGTCGGTCCGGTCCCGGTAAACAACCCCAGCGACTCGGTCATTCTCTGTGATCAGGGACTCGACTCGAGAATGCGTCAGTAGAGTGGCACCGTGGTTCTGTGCATCAACAGCGAGCTCCACGGTCAGCCGTTCCGTCAGCGGAACATGCGCATCGTGGAACAGACCTCCCCAACGCACTCCTCCTTCGGCTACTTCGGGCCAGTCGCGCCGCATTCTCTTGCCGAACACGATTCGGTTGAACGGAAGCTTCTTGCCGACCGAGAGCACATCGTGCAGTAGCAGCCCGCATGCCAGTAGCCACCCCGGCCTACTCTGTCCGCCTCCGAACGGGATGAGCATCGGGTAATGGTGGACAAGGTGAGGCGCCCGCTTGAGAAGAATGTTGCGTTCCCGAATCGACTCGTGCACGAGATTGATCTCAAGCCGCTCCAAATACTTCAGCCCACCATGAATGAGGCGCGTCGAGATTGCGGAGGTGCGGGCGCCAATGTCATCTTGGTCAATCAGCGCAACCGACAACCCCCGACGCGCCGCCTCGCGAGCAACGGCAAGGCCGTTGATTCCCGCCCCAATGACGGCGACATCAACGGGCGCTACATCGGTTTTGTAGCTCGACAAAGTAGGCATGTTATTCCTTAGTGAAGATCAGGCTTTGAGCGGATCGCGCTGTGCGCCGTCGGGTTAGTGGGACAGTTCTTCGAAGAGCTGGAATGCCTCTTCAGGAGTGTGGTTGCTGTGCACGACAGCGCGGACGGCCGACAGCATTGCCGCAGGGTGCTCGGACTGGAAGACGTTTCGCCCCATGTCGACGCCCGCGGCGCCTTCTTGCATTGCGCGATACGCAACCCGGAGGGCTTCCTGTTCTTCGACCTTCTTACCGCCGGCAATGATGATCGGGACAGGGCAGGCCGCCGTGACGGTCTCGAACCCCTCTTCCACGTAATAGGTCTTCACGAACGCTGCGCCTAGCTCGGCCGACATTCGTGTTGCGAGACGGAAGTACCGCGCGTCGCGAACCATCTCTCGCCCCACGGCGGTCACCGCGAGAACGGGGATACCAGCACCCTGGCCTTGGTCGACCAGCGTGGTTAGGTTCTTGATGGATTTGGTCTCGTTTTCGCTTCCGACGAACACCTGAACGGCCATCGCTGCGGCGTCCAACCGGACTGCTTCGTCAATGCCGAGAGCGAGCTCTTCGTTGGAAAGCTCGTTGAGCACGCTCGGTCCACCGCTGGCGCGAAGCACAATTCCTTTGCCGTTATCCGCAGGGATGGTGGTTCGGAGCGCTCCACGGGTGAGCATCAGTGCGTCTGCCTGAGGAACGAGAGGAACGATCGATTCGTCGAGTCGTTCGAGTCCTGAGGTCGGTCCCTGAAAATACCCGTGGTCAAAGGCGAGCATGACGGTCTTGCCATCGGTCGGGTCAAAAACACGCGACAGTCGTGCCTTCATGCCCCAGTCCTGCCCACCGAGTCCCTTGAGGTGGAATCCCGATTCGCGCGCCACTGAGGTGCTTCCGAAGTTTGTGCCTTCGCGAAGATCGTCGAGGTCAGCCATTGTTTTTCTCCTTCTTTATGGTTCTGGATGTAAATGATTCGCGCAGCCGGGCCAATGAGGATCGGCCCGTACCGGCGGCAGTAGCGGAAACTATGACAACGGCGACCACCAAGACACCCTTCAAGATGTTCTGCGCCCCGATGCTCCAGCCGACAAGATTGAGCAGCCCCGAGAGGAGCACGAAGAAGAGCGCGCCAGTCCAGGCGCCAGCAGGTACGGCGCGCCCACCCGAAATCAGAGTCCCGCCAATAACGACGACGGCGATCGAGTCGAGCATGTAGGACGTTCCCAGCACGGTGCTCGGCGAAATGAATGCCGCGAGCAGCCCGCCGGTCAGTCCAGCGAACGTTCCTGATGCGATATATGCCAAAGCCGTGATGGCCCACACCCGGATGCCGGCTCGCTCCGCAGCGCGGGCGCTTTGTCCCACAGCAACGACGGACAGCCCGAATCGGGTCCGCTTGAGCATGAGCGCAATGACGACCGTTATCGCCAAAACCACAATGGCGATCACTGGGATGCCGAGCACCTTTGCGTTCACAAAAACTCGCAAGCTCGCATCCGCGGCATTTCTGCTCGCATCGGCCAACAACAGGGTTGCCGATGACACGATGAGGCTCGTGGCCAGTGTTGCAATGATGGGTGGCACTCGAAGGAGGAGTATCGCGAGAACGCTACACAGCGCCGCGACCGCGCCAGCTCCGGCAGCGGCGACAACTCCCGCCAAGGGACCAGCACTCGCTCCGACGGCGACCGATACGTATGAGGCCATCGAGATGATCGTGCCGACCGACACATCGATATTTCCGGGGCCGAGCGTGATCACCAGCATCTGACCGAGTGCGACAAGCACAAGGAACGGAGCGAGCGAGAGCGCCTGCGCGATTGGCTCGAACGGAGTTCCTGGGCGAGCAATGATGATGAGCGCCCACACCGCCAATACCCCGATCAACGACCAGCCCCACGCTGGCCAGGTGATTCCGAGACTGGTGCGGCCGCCGATTACGCGAGTTGCGGGTGGTGACGTGAGATCAGTACTCATCGGGCGAACCTCTCTGTAATGATGCGCCCGGCGAGAACCGCGAGCACGATCGCTCCTTGAGCAGCGGATTGGAGACTGGAGGACAGGCTCATCAGGCTAAGAAGCACAGTGATCAAGCCCAGGGTCACGGCCCCGAGAGTCGCTCCGATCGGCAGAGCACGCCCGCCGGAGAAGTTACCCCCGCCGAGGACCACCGCTGCGATCGTCATGAGGGTGAAGTTGCTCGCGGAATTGATGTCCCCTGAGCGTGTTTGGGAGGCCAGCAACAGTCCTGAGATGACAATCAGAATGGCGGCGAGCACATACGCAAGCACTCGGGTCTGCACGAGGGACCAACCCGCTTTTTCCAAGGTGGCGGGGTTGCTGCCGAGAGCTCGCAACCGGCTTCCCATCCGGCTCTGCCGTGAAAGGTACCATCCGACGGCGGTCGCAATCACGATGAACACTATGGGCGCGGGGATACCTTCGGGACGCCAACGGCCAATGGCCGTCAACCATTCGGGGGTGGCTCCCCCCGGTGTCGGCAGAATTTGCAGCCCGACACCCAACCAGACGAACGACATACCCAAAGTGACGATGATTGAGGGCACTTTACGTTTCTGCACGATGAGCCCGAGAAGGGCGTACACCACGACGATCGCCAGTAGCATCGCGATCCCGAGAACGGGACTCTCATTCAGGAGGGTTGCCGCGATCACCGTCACAAGCCCGATCAATGCGCCTATCCCGAGATCGATGTCACCGACAGACATAATGAGCATTTGAGCCTGCGCCGCGAACACCAATGGAACAGCGGACATCAACATGAGCGTGAGCCCAGTCACGCTCAGAATCCCTGGCTGATTGGCGATCGAAATCGCGAACACCACCACGAGAGCGGTAAGCGAGAGCAAGGCAGGGGATCCGTGAAGCACGCTCGTCAACGCGCGCGTCGTGAGAGCCGGGCGGACGTACCGTGTAGGAGCCGTCGTCGTCATCGTTGCGTTCCTTTCATCTCGTCAAAGGAGTCGGCGATGATGCGCTCTTCCGTGTTGGATGGGCCACTGAGTTCAGAGATGATCGTGTTCGCGCGGAACACATACACTCGGTCGCAGTGAGCCATCTCGCTGTTCTCCGTTGAATACCAGACGATGCACCGGCCTGATGCCGCCTCCGCTTTCATCAGGGTGTACAGCTCGTTCTTTGTGGCAACATCAACCCCGCGGAAGGGGTCGTCGAGCAACACAACTTCGGCATCACTGGCGAAAGCTCGCGCCACGAGCACCTTTTGTTGGTTGCCACCGCTCAACGCTGTGATTGGGGAGGCTGCGTCTCCGCGCACTTTGAGCGCTTCAATCCATTTCGAGGCCAGTAACCGCTTGGCTCGGCCATCAACAAGCCCAAACCGGCTCAGGCCGCGCAGCGCGGATATCGTGAGGTTCTCGGCGACGCTCCAGAGCGGAAAGATTCCCGAAGTTTGGCGATCGCCAGGCACGTAGGCGCGTCGACGCGGAACCACAACACCTCGAGAAATGGCTCCCGCGCGCCAAAGTTTTGATAGGAGTTGCTCTTGCCCCTGGCCAGCGAGACCGGCCAGACCGATGAGCTCGCCCGGCCGGGCTTCGAATGAGAGCCCCACCGGGGACTTCACGCAAACGCTGGCAGGTCCACCCTGGCCCGACCGCTCGTCGGGGTTGTCCACGGCGTCGGGCTCGGACTCGGCACGCACCTCGCCTCCCATCGAGACGAGGAGCTCAGATTCTGAGGTCGATGCCGCATCAAACACCTGCACGACTGCGCCGTCCTTCATGACAGCGATGCGGTCACTATGAGTGATGACCTCGTGCATCCGGTGTGAGATAAGCAGGACGCTCACTCCGCGCTGCTTCAGTTCGCGAAGGTGCGAGTACAGCTGTGCTGTGGCGTCTGATCCAAGGGACTCGGTCGGTTCGTCAAGGATCAGAAGCTTGACATTGTCGCTGCAGAGAGCACGAGCGATCTCGACCATCTGTCGTTCCGCCATCGCAAGTTCGCCCGCACGCCGCAGAACCGAAATCCCGTGCCCGGGAAAGACCGTGTCCAGCGATTCTGAGATACGACGCTCCGCACGACCGCGCCAGCCCCACAAACCCGCAGGACGTGGGTCTGACAGCGCCGCTGTCTCACTGACCGTCAGATCATCGCAGAGAGCTAACTCTTGATACACCATTCGAACGCCGAACCCCGAGGCACTTGCCGCGTTCCATTCCGGTTGAGCGCCGCTAGCATGCACGGTAACTCGACCACTGTCGGGCTGTTCGATACCGGCCAGCACTCGCATTAGGGTGCTTTTCCCGGCCCCGTTGTGACCGACGAGTCCGAGGATTTCACCATGTCCAAGCCCCAGATCGACCCCTCGAAGAGCATGAGTCTTTCCATAACTCTTCGTGACTGAATGGGCGGCAATCGTTGGCTCGCTTCCTGGCATCTGCGATGCGTCGGAAGCTAAGTCACTTACAGCGGTGTAGGACACGGCTTCTCCTCGAACTCGTCGTTCAGTGGGTGGGGTTATTTGAGCGCGGGAGCCACAACTTCTTCGCCAGCAGCGATTGCGGCGATTGCGGCGTCCACGGTGTCCTTGTCCCACTGGTTAGCCGCGTACTCGTCAGCTGCGAGAGCGTCGACCCAGTAGTCGAGGTCTTCTTGACCAATCTCAAGGAGCGGAAGCACCACCTGTTGCGGAACGTCCTGGCCGTCTAGGACCGCAAGGGCCACATAGATTGCCGCGATTACCTGTCCGGGGTCGGTCAGAGCAGCGAATGAACCATTTTCGATTCCGCTCTCTTTCCAGAACGTGAGCGACTTTCCGTCGGTGTCGAATACGACGACCGGAGCGTCGCGCCCGGCGGACTCAAACGCCTGAACAATTCCCATTCCGCCAATGCAGCCGGGGACGGCGTCAATCTCCGGAAGCGATCCGAGCACGGAAACGATCTCCTTTTGCGCGGTTCCGCTATCGCAGAAGCCGTTGACCTCCGCGGCTACTGTTACCTCCGGGTAGTCCTGGAGAATTTCTAGCTGACGTTCGTGGAAGGCTTCCTCCGGCTGTGAGCCGATAACACCGCGGTTGATGACGATGTTTCCTGCGCCATCAATAGCGTCGAGGGCAGGCATCAACGACACCTCACCCCACATGTCGTAGGCGTTGCGAACAACATGGGCACACGGCGCATCCATGTCTGCGTCAAGAACGACGACAGTAATTCCTGCGTCGCACGCTTCTTCTACCGCAGGGATAAGTGCAGTAGATGAAGCGGGGATAACCAGCAGCACGTCGGGGTCCTGAAGCACGAGGCTTCTGATTTGCGATGCTTGCTCGGTCGCACTGTTCTCGCCGGGAGCATTCACGGTGGTGAACTCGGAAACGACACCCTGCTCTTGAAGGGCGGCGGCTTCATCTTCGAACTTGTTGATCAACGTGAGACGCCAACCATTCACAAATCCGTTGCTCAGAGCAATCGAGATTCCTTCGTCGCTTCCGGACGAAGATGATGCCTCGGATGAGCCGGCGGAGCACGCACTGAGAGTGAGTGCGGCGATAGCTGCCGTGGCGATACCTGCTCGCCTTAGGGACTTAAACGACATTGTTGTCCTCCATATATCTGTGATGAGCGTCGTTGCGCATGATGCAGTGGACTCTGGATGGCCCGTGATTCCCGACGTTGAGACGCGAATTACGGATAAACCTGTAGTCCCCAACTCGTAATGACAAGTTGGTAGTGATATGAATATAGACATGCGTGTGGTCGCTGTCAAACGGCAGCCGACCGGTAGCCTCAGGGGTGCAGTGCCCGATACTGCAGAAGGAGGGATTATGCCTATTTCTGGCAGTATGCGCGATGCGGTACTTGATCGATCATCAAAAGAGCCTCTCTGGATGCAGCTCTCGAACGTGCTTCGGAAATCGATTGAAACGGGCGCGTTGGCTCCCGATCAAGCGCTGCCTTCCGAGTCGGAGGTCATCGATCGCTACGGTGTTTCGCGCACGGTTGTTCGAGAAGCGTTGGCAGATCTCGTGCAGCGCGGCCTCATTTACAAGATTCGCGCGAAAGGTTCTTTCGTCTCACCACCCCGGCGCGATCTTGGGTTCATCGGCTCAACCCTCGGCTCTTCCGCAGATCTGTTGGCCGCGGGACGATCATCTTCGACCCGTGTACTCTCCCTCACCGCCGAGACAGCAGACGAAGACGAAGCGAGCGCGCTTCGTTTGAGCCCTGGCGCCGGGGTGATTAGGATTCGACGTCTCCGGTCGGTAGACGGAGTTCCGACTCTGCTTGTGCAAACAACACTCCCCCGTGATCCTTTTGCAGGCCTGCTAAAGAGCAACCTTGAGAATCGCTCTCTGTACGAGCATCTGCGCCGTCATTACGGTGTTGTTCCGGTGGGCGCCGACCGTTGGATTAGAGCCGTGGTGCCGTCCGCTGAAGACGCGCGCCTGCTTGACCTTCCCGCCGGGACGCCCGTACTCGATATTGAGTCGATCGCGTGGGGTGCCGATAATGTGCCGTTCGAGTTCTATCGCGCATTGCATCGCAGCGATGAGTCGCGCTTCTACTTGGGTATCCGCGAGTAGACCTCACCGCAACATTCGCGCGGGCCGTTTAGCAGCCGACGCCGGTCGGATTCGCGAGACAGTCCTTGTCCACGAGGACTGTGCTGGCATGGCCGGCTGTTGCGGTGATCGGCGCTGCGACAATCGTGAGCGTCCCGATAACGTCCAGCCATCCGGCACCTGAAACGCGATATTCCGCAGCGTAGCTGACGTGGAGCCGAATGGTGTAGTTTCCGGGGCTGTCATAGACGTGGCTCGTGGGCGTCGGGTCGAATTCCGGCACGGACTGTTGAGCCCAGGTGGTTCCCGCAGTGCTGCGGGTAGCGGTAGTGCCGTCGCCGTAGTCCCAGTGATAGGCGATGGGTGTAAAGCGCACTTGGGCTGTGTCACCAAAAAGCGTTCCGTCAACAATGTGGGTAGATGTGTTGGCGTAGAAGTTGGTGTCCAGACCGACGATCATCCACCGGTTGGGTTGCATTCCCGCGGTCGGCGGCTGTGGGCGGAAGGTCGCAATGTCGGTGATGCTGAGCGGGCCGGTCGCATCGGTTGCGGGTGGCACGGTCACGCCGATTGCCTTGCACCCAAGAGGAACGCCCTCGCCGCACCGTAGGTCGACGGTCGCGTCATCATCGATGCCAACGCCGATGTCGCCACCGTCGGAGCCCGAGCCGCTAGCACCAGGGCTCTCGATGGTTGCACCGATTTCGACTGCGTCATCAGTGATACCCGCTGAAGGGCACTGCCCAAGTCGGCGCTTGAGGTCGGTGCAGCCGCTACTAGCCCCAAATACAGCGAGGTCAACCGGGGTGACCACGAGTGCGAGAACCGCCAGCACCGCAACGATCCCGCGCACCGCGACTAGCACGTTCCCGACGCCCAGAGCTGTTGATCGGATACCAGAAGCTGTCGGCGCTCGTTGTTAAACGTGAACGCAACCTGCATTGTTGCCAAGTCGTCGCGTTCATTGGCTACGAGCGAGATTCCCGAGGAATCAAAGATCTCCACTGCAGACACATCGCTACATAAGTACACAGAAATCAGTTCCAGCGGGCCCGTTTTAGGCGAATACCGTTGAAGAACAAAATCTGAACTCACGACTTCGCCTGTCGCTCGATAACCATTCGACTCGAATTCACGCAACTCAACCAATGATTCCTCGAGAAACGAACCGACAGCTACCTCAGCAAGTCGCTCAGCGTCAGCACCACCGTCGTGGAGAATCTGATCGGAAACACGCGTGTACTCGGTATAGGCCTCCTCGGCGGCGGCCAGTGCCTCTTCATCGGTGGCGTAGGGCGCTGCGAAGGTGGCGGCTGGCTGGGGTGGAGCTGAGGCGTCGGAGGGTGCGCAGCCGCTCAGCGAAGTTGCGAGCAGCACGCCGGTCGCCGCACGCACGAGGTTGGGAAGCCGCATGCCTCGACGCTAGACAGCCCTTCGTATTCACTGTGCCAACTTTCCACAACCGAGAACGGCGAGTGCCGGCGTGAGTGGTTAGGCTTGCTGCACGATGACTGTCACTGGATCTTGGGAACGCGCCGCCAATGGCGCCATGCTGCTCGGCGCCGATGGGCAGCTCAGCCAAACGATTTTTGCCGAAATGTCGGCGCTCGCGGTGAGTACCGGTGCCATAAATCTGGGTCAGGGATTCCCCGACGAAGATGGCCCCATCGAGGTGTTGGAAGCCGCTCGCAAAGCGATCAGCGATGGCGTCAACCAGTACCCGCCGGGCAACGGACTCCCTGTACTTCGCAACGCGATTGCCGAACATCAACAACGGTTCTACGGAATTGACGTCAATCCCGATACCGAGGTTCTCGCTGCCGCAGGAGCGACCGAAGCTCTGGCCGCGACCATCCTTGCTCTCACCGACGAAGGCGACGAGGTCATAACCCTCGAGCCGTTCTATGACGCCTATGGCGCAATGATCAGCTACGCGCGCGCGACCCACGTGACGGTGCCGCTGCGCTCCCCCGATTTCAAGCCCGACCATGACGAGTTGCGGGCCGCATTCAACGGGCGCACCCGCCTCATCATCCTCAATAGCCCGCACAACCCCACCGGTAGTGTGCTCGACCGCGAAACGCTGGAACTGGTTGTCGAGCTCGCCCACAAGCACGACGTGCTCATCGTCACCGACGAAGTGTACGAGCACATCACATTCGGGCACGAGCACATCCCTGTCGCCAGCCTTCCCGGAGCGTTCGACCGCACCATCAGCATTTCCAGCGGTGGCAAAACGTTCAACACCACCGGCTGGAAGATCGGTTGGATCACGGCACCCCAGCCCATCCTGCAGGCCATCATGGCGGTTAAGCAGTACCTCACCTACGTCAACGGGGCCCCGCTCCAACACGGCATTGCCGAAGGCCTCGGCCTGCCCGACTCCTACTTCGCAGAACTTGCCGATGGACTAGCCCACAAGCGTGACACGCTCGCGGCGGGGCTGCGCAGCGCAGGCTTCGACGTCACCACACCGCAGGCTGGCTACTTCATCATCGCGGATGCCGCACCCCTCGGAGTCACCGACGCCGCCGAGTTCTGCCGCACCCTCCCCGACCTCGCCGGGGTCGTCGGCATCCCGGTCACCGCATTCGTGCACCCCGAGAACCACGGCGACTACAAGTCACTCATCCGCTTCGCGTACTGCAAGAGGACCGACGTGCTTGATCGTGCCGCGGCCCAACTTGCCGGGATGAAACTGCGCAACTAACGAACGACAGTCAAGATTTCGGCACCGTCGTCGGTAATGGCGATCGTGTGCTCACTGTGGGCCGTGCGACAACCCGTCGCACTGCGCAACGTCCAACCATCGGCATCCGTAACCAGTTCGGCGGTATCGGCCATCACCCACGGCTCCAAAGCCAGCAGCATCCCCGCGCGAAGCGGATACCCGCGGCCTGGCCGCCCGTCGTTAGCCACGTGCGGTTCCTGATGCATCGTCGTTCCGATGCCGTGACCGCCGAAGTCCATGTTGATCGCATACCCCGCCGTGCTGAGCACCGAGCCAATAGCGTGCGAAATGTCGCCGATACGGTTGCCCGGTCGCGCAGCGGCGATGCCCTCGACTAGCGCCCGCTGCGTAACATCGATCAGCGCGAGGCTTTGCGCTGACTGCGCCTGCCCCACCACAAAACTGATCGCCGAGTCTGCCGCGACACCGTCGAGAATCACCGCGAGGTCAAGAGTGAGAAGGTCGCCCTCCTCGAGTGCATAGTCATGCGGCAGGCCGTGAAGCACCGCGTCGTTCACGGCCGTGCAAATGTAGTGACCGAACGGACCTCGCCCAAATGATGGCGCGTAGTCGACGTAGCAGGAGGTCGCACCTGCCGCCGCAATCATGGACTGAGCCCAGCGGTCAATCTCTAAAAGGTTGGTGCCGACCCTCGCTCGGCCTTTCAACGTCTGCAAGATGTGAGCGACCAGCGCGCCAGTCTCCCGCGCACGAAGCAACTCACCTGGGCTAAGAATTTCGATCATTGACGCCTCTCACACCGGAACCTTTCGAATAACTATACCGGCCATATTATCCCGGTATAGAATCTAATCATGGTCCGCTTGCCGCTCTCCCCCTCAGAAGTCGAACGTGGAAAACGCCTCGGCATGGCGCTGAGGCGCGGTCGGGGCGAACGGTCGATACTCGACACCGCACTCGCCGCAGGAATCTCGCCCGAAACACTTCGCAAGATCGAAACAGGGCGCGTTGCTACCCCTGCATTCCCGACCATCGCGGCCGTAGCCGAAGCCATCGGGCTTTCCCTAGATGAGGTCTGGGCAGAAGTCCGACAGCCAGAACAGCGGCGCTCCGCCTAGCGCTCTTCTCGGGGGTGCACTCCGTAGCGGCGCAATGACAGTGCAGGATTCGTGCTGCGCACCTCATCAAGGCGGGCCTGCTCGATATGGGCAACCGCGACATCCGTGCGCTCGCCAATGGTCACGAGCTCGACCCCCATCGGATCGACGACCATGCTGTGGCCGACCCCGATGGGCGGAGCATGGTCGGCTGCCGCCACAAAGACAGTATTCTCAATCGCTCTCGCCGTGAGCAAAGTGCGCCAGTGATATTCCTTCAGCGGTCCGCGCACCCACTCGGCAGGCACCACAATCAGGTTGGCTCCGGCATCAACCAAACGGCGCGACACCTCAGGGAACCGAATGTCGTAGCAGGTCTGCAACCCAACGGTGAATCCCTCCCACGCGAAGGTTTCCGGCGCGCCAATCGAGCCGGGGATAACCCAATCCGATTCGCGTTGCCCAAACGCGTCGTAAAGGTGTTGCTTGCGATAAGTCGCCACCATGGCGCCGGTTGGCGCAATCGCAACCAACGTGTTCGAGAACCGGTTGTCGTGATCACTCGATTGCAGCATTCCCGCAGCGATATGTATTCGCAGTCGTTGCGCTAGCGAGGTTAGCGCCTGCACAAAAGGACCATCGAGCGGCTCGGCAGCCGCCACCCAGTCCTCACCCATCGTCGCCGTGAAATAGGCGGAATACTCCGGGAAAACCACCAGGCTTGCCCCACGCTGAACCGCACGCTCAGCAAGCTCCGTGATCGTCGCGATGTTTTCCTCGCGGTTGGAGCCGGGCGCGAACTGGGCAACAGCAACGGTCGAAACGGTAGTCATACCCCCACCCTACGACCCCGTCACATTCTCACCCCGCCAACGTGCGCAGAAAACGTCGCAGCAAGGCGTCAGGCGCCGCCCTCCGCGATTTGCTTGCGATACGGCAAGAGCGCGGCCTTCATGCCGACACCCAGCACGCCGACCAGACGATCGTCGCGATAGTAGCCCACAGCAGCCTGGTCGCCGAGGTCGCCCTCAAGGATGCGGATGTCATCATTGGAGGCCAGCCCCAGAAGCCCGTAAGCCTGAAGCTTGATTTCGAACTGATTCGACCAGAATGACGGCATCGGGGTGAACGGTTTCGCCACGACCTCGTCGAAGGAGCCGTCGCCAGCAAGCCACGCGGCGAGCACAGCCCCAGCACGTTTTCCGGTGTCGGTCGGGATGTTCCAGTGTTCGATACGCCGCGGCTTGTCGTCGAACATGGGATTGGGAAAGCGCGCAATATCGCCGACAACATACACATCGTCGCGAGCAACCCCCGACGTCGTAAGCGCCCGCATCGCGTTGTCGGCGAGAACACCATCGCGCAAATCGAGATTGGTTCCCTTGAGCCATTCGCTGTTGCACTCGGAACCGACCGATTCGATCAGCACATCGGCTTCCACCACGCGACCATCGCTCAGCTCAACCGACTCGACCGCAGTCTCACCGTTGATGGCCACCACCGTGACGCCTGAGATAACCTCCACGCCCTCCTCGGTAAGGCGACGGCGCATCTCCTTCGCCACCATTTCACCCAACGGGCGAACCATCGGTTCGGCGCTTGGCGTCACGATCGTCACCGAGCAGCCCAGCTTGCGGGCTGTGGCACTCAGCTCACATCCCAGAAAGCCGGAACCGACCACAACAACTCGCGCGCCCTCGGTGAGCTCTGCGCGCAAACCCATCGCGTCGTCCAACGAGCGAACCACATGGCGACCAGAAACCGGTGCGAAGTCGAGCCGGCGAGCTCGCAGACCAGTGGCGATCACGAGCGCCCGCCAGTCCTGCACGGTGCCATCGTCGGTGGTGAGAGTGTGCGCATCGAGGTCGACCGCGGATGCCCGCACGCCGAGCATCCACTCAACATCACCCATCTCTGCTCGCGATGGAAACGCGACAGCTTCGTGGGTGACATCTGTGGCCAACACCTCTTTGGACAGAGGAGGGCGGTTGTACGGTGGGTGAAGTTCCTCACCCACCACACGAATTGCACCGCTGTAGCCCGAGCGGCGAAGCGACTCGGCCGCACGAAGCCCGCCCATCGCTGCACCGACAATAACGACCGGTGCAGCGGGGTTAGCTTCAGACATTATTCGACGATTCGAATGGCCTGCATCGGGCACACATCAACAGCGGCCTCAATGTTGTCGCGCTCCGAGTCGGGCGCTTCGGCCACATACTCGAGCTTGTCGTCATCGTTGAGCTTGAAGTTATCTGGTGCCTCAAACACGCACTGGCCATAGTGCTGGCACTGGTTCATGTCGACTTCGATCTTGATCATCGCTTTTCCTCAATCTTCGATGGGTAGAGATCCTTCGACGGAGTTCGAATACCTCGGAACTCCCAGTCGCCACCCATTGCGGTCGACATTACCTCTTCACTCTCGGTCGGCTGTGCACCCACGTCGGTGCGGATCGGAGTCGGGCCCGTAACGATGCGGTTCGTGAGCTTGCCGAGGCCCTCAACTTCGACCTCAACAACATCACCGGGCTGGACTGGACGCGAGAACGCTGGGGTTCCCGAGAACAGCATGTCGCCGGGGCTCAGCGTGATCGTGCGCGCGATGTCGGCCACGAGGTAGTTCATGTCCCACTCCATGTTGTCGGTGTTGTCGTCTTGCTTGACCTCACCGTTGACGATGGTGCGCAACTGCTTGCCGCGGAAGTCCCAATCGGTCACTAGACCGGGGCCGACCGGGGCGAGCGTGTCGCTTCCCTTCACCCGAAGCATGGATCCGGCATCCGTGTCGCGGAAATCGTGCAGACCGTAATCGTTGCCGATCGAGTAGCCGGCGATGTAGTCGCTGGCCTGGTCGGGGGAAACATTGCGGCAGGTGCGACCGATCACGATCACGATCTCGCCCTCGAAGTTTAACCATTTGCAGCCCTCGGGCCGCACCACATCACCCTTATGGGTATTGAGTGCGGTGACCGGTTTCTGAAAGTACGTTGGTGCCGCGGGCAGCTTGGTCATGAACTCTTCGGTGCGGCTGGCGTAGTTCAAGTGCACGGCGATGATCTTGCTCGGCTCCGTCGGAGGCAAGTGAAGTGCCTCATCGACGCCCACCTCGCGGCCATCACCGGCGACGAGAACGTCACCGTGACGCGTTACCTGTGTTGGGTAGCCGTCAAGAAGTACTCTGCGGAATTCAGTCACGAGAAAGGACCACATCCTTCGCTTTCGGGAAGCCACCTTCGGGCTTCGGGAACCATACGTGCACCTGACCGGTACCGATCGAGTTTTCGTACTCGCTGTACATCACGCCAGGCGCGGTGCAGTGCTCTTCACCAATCGCACCGGCGGTCATCAGCCAGTGGCCGAACATCGCCTCGGGACGAACCTTCTGGAATGCCGGCATCGTCTCCAAAACCTTCGCGTGGTCACCAGCCTTGAACCAGTCGAGACGTTCGTAATCCGCTTCGCGGGCGGCATCCGAGAAGATGTGAGCCGGGTCGGCCATCTCGTGCTTGCGCAGATCCCGCAGCTTGAAGAAGGTGTGCGAGAGCGCCCCGGAGGCGAGCAGGATAACGCGGCGGTCGCTCTTGGCGATTGCCTCACCTATCGCGCGTCCCGCGCGCAAGAAGTCTTCGTCGGTGGCGGTCTGGCAGATGGAGACGCTCACCCATTTCTTGTCGGAAAGTCCCTTGCCGAGGTACTCCCATAGGTTGATCGTCGCATACATGATCGGCAGGTATTCGTCGTCGATGGGGGTGATCCAGGTGCCGTTCTTCTCGGCTTGCTCCCCCATTAGCTTCGCGAGCTCAGGGTCTCCCGTGAAGTCATAGGGCACACCGCTCATTCCGCGGGGAAGTTCCTCCGACGTGAACTTTCCGTGACGGCGCTCATGCGCGGTCACCACGAACTCAACGGTGGTGGCCCAGTGGCTGTCGAGCACGACAACGGTGTCGTAGTCATCATTCTCGAAGTAGTCCTTGCGGAGCCGTTCCAGCCCCTCAACGAGCGTCGAGTCTTTGCCCTCGTTGAGCTCCATGCGGACCTCCTTGGGCAACATGATTGTGGGCACGTGGGCAATCAGCCCGGCCCCAACGACTTCTCCCATGACTATTCCTTCCATCCGTTCGGCGAAACCACCGTGTTCTTCACATCTGCGTAGAAATCAAACGACCAGGTACCACCCTCGCGGCCGATACCCGACTTCTTGGAACCTCCGAAGGGTGCGCGCAAATCGCGCACGAAGAAGCAGTTGACCCAGATCGTGCCGGCCACCAACTGTTTAGCGATAGCATCCGCGTGCTCGCGGTTACCCGAGACCAGGATTGCGGCGAGACCAAATTCGGTACCGTTCGCCATCGCAACGACCTCGTCATCGGTGCTGAAGGTCTGCATCGTCAAGACTGGCCCGAATACCTCTTGAGTGACGATCTCACTGCCGACTTCTGGGTCTTTGACCAGCGTGGGCGCAAAATAGAGGCCACCCAGTTCCGCGTTCGGGGTGCCGCCAACAACAACGTTGGCTCCGCCCTCTTTTGCCCTGTCAACGAAGCCCTTTACCCGCTCAAAATGCACCCGGTGCACCTGCGGCCCAATATCGGTTTCAATGTCGCGTGGGTCACCTTGACGCAGCGTCGCAACCTTCGCCTTGAACGCCTCCGCGAAGGCATCGGCAATATTTTCGTGGACGAGGATGCGCGTGCCAGACAGGCACACCTGTCCGGCATTGTCGTACTGCTCCACCGCAAGGGTTGCCGCCAATTCGAGGTCGGCGTCTTCCATGACGATGCACGGGCTCTTGCCGCCGAGTTCGAAACTGCATGGGGTGAGGTTATCGGCAGCGGCACGAGCGATCGATTTGGCGGTCGGCACCGAACCGGTGAACGAAATGCGGCTGAGGTCGGGGTGCGCGACGAGGGCTGCGCCGGCTTCTTTTCCGTAACCCTGCACGACGTTGAAGACGCCCGCGGGAAGACCAGCCTCGACGGTGATGTCGGCAAGCAGTGAGGCGGTCAGCGGCGTCCACTCGGCCGGTTTCAGCACGATCGTGTCGCCGGCGGCGAGCGCTGGGGCAATCTTCCAGGTGGCGAGCATCAGTGGCGCGTTCCAGGGAGTGATCAGCGCTGCGACACCGGAAGGATCCCACGAGACATGGTTGTTGTGACCACGCGTCTCGAAGTCGGGATGCCCAAGGTCGTTCACGAGGTAGTCAGCGAAGAACCGGAAGTTGTGAGCCACTCGCGGCATCACGCCGCGAAGGTGGCTGCGCAGGAGTGCGCCGTTGTCCATAGTTTCGACGTTGGCAAGTTCGGAGACGCGCTCTTCGACGAGATCGGCGATCTTATGCAGGATGGCGGCGCGGTGTTTGGGGCTGGTAGCGGCCCATCCGGGGAACGCTGCGCGGGCGGCAGCGACGGCCAGATCGATTTCGTGTTGGCCGCCGCGGGAGATCTCTCCCAGCTCGGTGGCATCGATTGGAGACGTGTTGGTGAACGTCTGATCGGAGGCGACGCGCTGCCCGTTGATGAAGTGCCGCGTATCGACGGCCACCCCGGCTACTTGAACGTTGGTCATAGTGTTCCCGTCTCGAATCGCTCGCCGTTAAGTCATTCGGATGCTAATGACTTACTGTAGCGAGTGATTCGACCCCAAACAAGGGGCGAGGATGGCCTAGCGCCGAAAAGTGTGGCCTGACTAGTTCTTGGGCTCGACCCCGGCGGTGATCAGGCGCAGCATCTCCGCCAGTTCCTCACGCTTCGCGGGGTCCACTGGCCCAGTAACAGCCTGCTCCTGCCGGTTGAATGCTGGGAAGAGTTCGACCATCAACTCGCGGCCCGCATCCGTCAGCGTCACGACCACGAGTCGCCCGTCGCTGGCACTGCGTTCCCGCACTAGCCAGCCACGACGCTCCAGCGTGGAGAGCACCCCAGTGAGAGTCGCTTTCGAGAATCCACCCTCGAGGGCGATTTGGCGCGTCTCGATCGGTTCCCAGATCCAGGTGACCCACAGGACGACGAATGCCGTCCACGACAAGTTGTTCTGCGACAGCACGGTGCGTTCGAAGTGATTCCGCACGGCGTTTGCTGCCCGAAAAAGGTTCGACGCGACCGCCATTGCAGAGTAATCGAGCGGCAAACTGCCCACCCGAGCCTGCACTTGGCGTTCGGTTTCGGTAAGTGTGTGTGGTCCGGCCACGGAGGATCCCCTCGCTGAAATCTAGCTGCGGTTACTCTACCCAACACCCAGCGTCTAGAAAGATTTGTGGTCGCGCACTCGCCGAAACCCAACCGGATGACCTATTGTTTGTATCCAAACAACCCACGGAGGATTGAGTTGACTTCAACGGCGAACGTCACCCTGGCAGACCTTGATCTGTTCGAGCACGGCACCCCTTGGAATGTGTTCGACATGCTTCGAGCGGAGGCACCGGTCCACTGGTCGGAGGAACCCAAGCCCAACCATGGTTTCTGGTCGCTCACTCGTTACCACGACATCGTCTCCGTTCTGCGCGACACCGAGACCTTCTCCAGCGAACGCGGCACCGTCAACCTCGAAGAGCTCGACGAGGAACAAATCGAGGCTCGCAAGTCGATGCTTGAGACGGATGGGGTGCGACACCGGGCCCTGCGCCGTCTCATGCAGGGCGAATTCACGCCGCGGGCCGTCGCCGGCTACGAGACCTTCCTTCGTGGACTCACCGCCAGCACCCTCGACGCCGCATTCGCGAACAAAGAGTTCGAGTTTGTCGACCAAGTAGCCGCCGACTTCCCCATCCGGGTTCTCGCCAAAATGCTCGATGTTCCCGATGCCGACATCTACAAGCTGATCGACTGGGGCAACCGTATGATCGGCAATGACGATCCTGAACACGCCGACGTGCTGGCAAGTTCCGCCGAAAGTGAAAAGTTTCGCCTGCTGCCGTTCCGCTCCCCCGCCGCGCTTGAGGTGTTCGAATACGGAAACGAACTCGCTCAGCAACGTCGCGGAAAGGACGGCACGGACCTCGTGTCACGCCTCGTCAATCAGGAGCCGATGGATGGCAAGGCACTCAGCGAGCGCGATTTCAACAGTTACTTCCTGCTGCTGGTTGTTGCCGGCAACGAGACCACCCGTCACACGATCACGCACACCATGAACTACCTCATGGACAACCCCGACCAGATGGCTCTTCTCAAAGAGAAGCCGGAGCTTATTCCGTGGGGCGTTGAAGAATTCTTGCGAATGGCCAGTCCCGTCTACCATTTCCGCCGCACCGCTACGAAGGACACCGAGATCAATGGTCAGGCCATCAAGGAGGGTGACAAGGTCGTCACTTGGTTCGCCGCCGGCAACCGGGACCCCGAGGTGTTCGACGACCCATACAAAATGGATGTAACCCGCAACCCGAACGAGCACATGGCGTTCGGTCGTGGCGGCCCCCACATGTGTCTTGGAAACTCTCTGGCACGCTTGGAGATCCGTATTATGTTTGAGGACTTGCTGCCTCGCATCGACGGGATGACGAAGCTCGGCGAACCTGACCGTCTGCGCAGCAATTTCGTCAACGGAATCAAGAGACTCCCGGTGCGCGTCGATTTAGCGAAGTAGGACCATGAGCGAGGTAGTCACATGAGCGAAGTTCGGCCACGAGGTCGCCCCCATGCGGTGTGGGGCGACGAAACGGAAGTAGTGCAGCTCGCTCTGGACTGGACAGCCAAGCGGATGGTGCGCGAAACCGATCCCTTCTCGACCGCGTGCCCCGCAGCCGAGTTGGCGGAAGCCGTAGGCGATGCCATTCGCCCAGAGGGCATCGGTGGCGAGGAAGCGCTGCGAATTTTCGATGAGATTCTCGAGCCGGCAACGCGCGCCCAAGACGATCCGCTTAACCTAGCCTACATCGCAGCCGCTCCCACACGAGCCGCCGTCGCCTTCGACCTCGTCACCAGTGCCGCCAACATCTTCGGTGGACTGTGGGAATCCGGTGCCGGGGCGGTCTTTGCCGAGAATCAGGCATTGCAGTGGATCATTGGGCTGCTCGACTGGCCAGACACCGCAGGGGGAACCTTCGTGTCCGGCGGCACCTCGGGCAACCTGTCGGCGTTGATGACCGCACGCGAAACGGCGAAGGGCCGCCGCGGCGGGCGCCCCGCTGGCGGCTGGCAGCTCGCCTGCAGCACAAACGCGCAC
>JGI24723J26617_10000741_pt1 | contig 30792 bp, 29 predicted proteins | sample Cruoilmetagenom6_FD_26617 | JGI IMG/M metagenome (IMG submission 26617) | reverse complement strand
TACCGTGCCATACAGGTGTGCGTTCACTATCACGGACCCGCCCGATGTCGCCTCCGACCCCGGCAACGGCCCGCCACTAATCTGTTCCCAGGCGAGTTTCGCCAGTACAAAAGCCAGCAGAATGAGGCTTTCCTTGTCCAGCGACCGTATGCCGCCGTACAGCCCGCCAACCAACAGCCCGTGCTCAAGGCCCGACAGCCCGACATACCAGTCCAGTTCCGGGTACAGGAACCAGAAACCGGCAGCGATAGTAAGTGCGGTTATGCCCGCGACGCCCAGCCAGCGGAGCCAGTCGAATGCGCCGCCAACAAGCCAGGCCACAAGGGCGAGGCCGGCCAAATTGAGCCACATGTGGGTCCAGCCCAGGTGAACAATGTGATTGGTTAGTAGCCGCCAGACTTCACCTGCGGCCACCCCGTCGCGTGTATACGCGAGCACCTCACGCACCGGATCGCCACCCAACTGTAGCAGGACAGCCACGATTGAGACCGCGGCCGCCATGGCCCAGCAGTGGCGGCTATTCGAATTTCCCGCAACTTTGTGTAACCCCATGTTTGGTATACTGACGTTTACGCTAATTCAGTGTCAATTCAGCGGATTCGCCATAGCTGGCGGTCCGCGTGGAGCATCGCTTGTGAAGGACTATTCCAGAATGCCAGTGCGCCTCGTGCGCCAGGCCGCTTTTACGCTTATCGAGATCATGGTGGTTGTCATTATTATCGGCATATTGGCCGCTATCGTCGCACCCAACGTCATCGGCAATGTTGACGTTGCGCAGGTCACTAAAGTGAAAGCCGATATTGCCGGCATCGAAAATGCAATGAAATTCTATCGCCTCGACAATTTCAGGTACCCGACAACCGAACAGGGTATCGAGGCGCTCGTGGCCAAGCCGAACGACCCGATGGTAAGAAACTGGAAGCCAGGTGGATACCTTGATGGTCTGCCCAAGGATCCGTGGGGCAATCCCTATGAATACCTGAACCCGGGCAACCATAAGGAAATCGACATCTATACGCTGGGCGCCGATGGTCTGCCGGGTGGCGAGAAACTCAACGCGGATGTTGGCAACTGGGACGACGATTAGTCGCTGACCAGGTCTGGATCCAGATGTTCGGTATGCGAAAAAACCGCGGCTTCACGCTGATCGAAATCCTGGTCGTCATCGTTATCATCGGGACCGTCCTCTCGATCGTCGTGTTGTCGATGGGCATCGTGCCGGAGGATGAGGAAATCCTGACCGAGCGCACTCGCCTGACGGCCCTTCTTGAAACCGTGCAGGATGAGGCAATGATGCAGGGTCGCGAGTTCGGCCTCGAAATCATGACGACGGCCTATCGGTTTGTCGAGTTCGATCCATTGACGCGACAGTGGATGGAGGTACCCGGTGATGACCTCTATCGCCTGCGTGATCTACCGGAGGGCGTTGAGTTCGAACTCTTTATTGACGATGCGCGCGTACTGCTCGAGATTGACCCACAGAAGATCGAGGACCCGGACAACACAATGTCCCAAACGGGATCCAAGGTTTTTGCGCCGCATCTGTACATTTTTGCCAGTGGTGAGGCCAGCGCCTTCGAGCTTCGCCTGATTCGCCCTCAGACCCGCCATGAACTCATTATGAGCGGCAACATCCTTGGTGAAATCAAGTTTGGAGAAGACGATGAGATCTAGGGGATTCACGCTACTTGAGGTCATGGTTGCACTCATCATCGTCGCTTTCTCCCTGACCGCCCTCACCGCCAGCATGAACCAGATGATCGATGCGGCTAACACGATGCGCGAACGTACCTTTGCGAGCTGGATCGCTCAGAACAAGATCACCGAGATCCGATTGGCCAACGTGATGCCGGAGGACAGTGCCACAAGTGGCGAGATCGAATTCGCGAACACCGACTGGGAATGGCGCGCCGTGGTGTCGGAAACCGGCATCGACAATTTCAAGCGTATTGATGTCTCAGTCTCGCTGTACGGTGATGACTACGTCATTCTGACGGTAACGGGCTTTATTGGTGAGCCAATCCAGGTCGGCCGACGCAACGGAATTTTTCGATGAGCGCGCCGCGGACAGCCAGGGGATTCACGTTGATCGAGGTAATGGTCGCGCTTGCCATTTTTGGCGTGTTGACGGCCCTTGCCTATGGCGCACTCGGCCAGACTTTGAGCAACTCCGACATGCTCACCGAGCGCATGGATCGTCTCCAGAGCATTCAGCGCACCATGAGCTATCTCTCCACCGAATTGCTCCAGGCGGCACCGCGATCCGTGCGCGCAGATCTTGGGCAGTATGAGCCGGCCCTGGTTTCTGATTTTTCCTCTGATTTCGCGCTGCAATTAACCCACAGCGGCTGGCCGAATTCGGCGGGAGTGGCGCGCAGTACGCAACAACGTACGGCCTATCGCATCGAAGATGACGAACTCGTACGCTATCATTGGAATGTCCTCGATCGGACGGTCAACAACCTGCCGGTCACTACGGTGATGATGACCGACGTAGAGAGCCTTACGTTCCGATTCCTGCAGGTCAACGGTGACTGGTCAGATCAATGGCCGCCACTCAGCGCCCAGGCGACCTCAAACACGATCGCTCTGCCACGAGCAGTGGCAATAACCCTTGTCTTGCCTGACACCGGCGAGTTGACGCGTATCGTCGAGGTGGCGCCATGATGAGAGTTCGTGGCGTAGCGCTGATAACGGCACTATTACTGACAACGCTGGCGGGATCGGTCGCGGCCGGACTGGCCTGGGACAATGCCCTGGATGTCAGGCGGACCATGGTACTGCTTTACAGGGACCAGGCAATCCAGGTAGCGGTCGGCTCCGAAGGCTGGGTACGCAGTATTCTGCGTGAGGATGCACTCCAGTCGCAGACCGACCATCTTGACGAGGTCTGGGCGACCGATATTCCGGCCCTGCCCATCGATTCGGAGCACGTGCAGGGCCAGATTTTCGGCAAATTGGAAGATCTGCAGGGTCGGTTCAACGTCAACAATCTCGTTGATTCCGCCGGTGTAGTTGATCCGGCCTACTTCGAGCAGTACCAGCGCCTGTTAGAGGCGCTGGCGCTGGATCCGGCCCTTGCGGACGCCACTGTGGACTGGCTCGACACCGACCAGAATGAGACCATTCCGAGCGGCGCGGAAGATCCGCTGTACACGGGCTTCGTACCAGCCTATCGGACGGCCGATCGGCCGATATCCAATATCACGGAGCTTGCCGCCGTCAGTGGCATGGATCGCATCAGTTTCGAGGTCCTTCTGCCGCACGTCATCGCGCTGCCCGGTCGAACTGCCGTAAACGTAAACACTGCGACCGTGCAGGTGCTGCAGTCCCTTGGGCCGAATATCGATCTGTCGACCGCTGAAGGACTCGTCGAAGTTCGTGAGGGCGGAGGGTTCTCGGATATCAGCGGTACGTTTGCTCCGCTCGTCGCCCCTGACCTCGCACAGGCAGGGTTTAGCGAGACATCCGAGTTTTTTCAATTGAAGGCCGTCGTGCAGATTGATACCGTTCGCGTTAGCCTGTTCACCGTGTTGCACCGAGCCTCAGGGTCCGGCGAAGTAACACCCATCCTCCGCAGCCTGGGAACTATCTGATATGGCAGAGTTTGTCGTCATCCGATTGGGACGAGACCACGACCCGTTGGTCGAGTGGATTGTTGCCGATGACAATGGCACTCGACGCAGCCAGCCCTTCCGTGGCTCGCTTGCGGATGCGGCACCCCTTGTGCAAGGGCGCCCCGTCATTGTGCTGGTTCCGGCGACTGAAGCACTGACTACAACGGCCAACCTGCCAATACGGGGTGGTGCCAAGCTCACTGCAGCCCTGCCCTACGCACTGGAAGAACAGGTCGCGGCCGATGTCGATACGATGCATTTTGCGGCTGGTGACAAACGCGATTCGGGTCTCCGCCCGGTCGCCGCAGTCGCCCGTGCACAAATGAACGCCTGGCTCTCACAGCTTGAAGAGGCCGGCATTATCCCGTGGAAGGTTATTCCGGAAAACTACGGCCTGGCACGCATACCCGGCACGATGAGCGTACTGGTCGACGCGGACTACGTCCTGTTCAACGATGGCGAGGATGTCGAGTTCGTCATACAGGGCGCAAATCCCAGTGACGCACTGGTAGCGGCGGGCCAGTTGGCCGATCGCACCGATGACGACGCACCGCCGGAACAATCAGGGCACCTTGTCGTCTACTGCAACGCCGCGGATGAAGAGCGCCTGTCCCACGACTGGATTGCCCTGCGCCACGAACTGCACAGCGTCGATATCAACCTGTTACCCGATGGTGCCCTGCCGCGCCTGGCTGTCACCGTCGCCAGTGGCCAGGGCGTCAACCTGCTACAGGGCCGGTACGGCCCGAAAGCGGACTATGGATCCTGGTTGCGCCCCTGGAGTAAGGCCGCCATTCTGCTGCTGTCGCTGGCGATTGTCGGATTCGCTGCCAAGGGTGTCGACTACTACCGGCTTTCCCAGGAGGAGGCCGCGCTCAGTGCGCAGTTCGCCGAGGAGTACCGCCGGTTTAATCCAAATGCGTCGAGCGATATTGTCGATCCCGTGGCAGTCGTCAATTCGATGAAGCGGTCTTTGGGAACAACGACGGCACCACAGGTGTTCCTGCCCTCAATCCGGGAACTGGCAGCGGCCATGCAACAGTATTCAGACGCGAAAATCGAAGCGGTCAGCTACCGTGCCGGAATTGTCGATATACGGGTCATCTCTCCCGATGTTGAGACTGTCGGCAACATCCAGAAAGCGATCAGCGCATCCGGTCGCTTCGTCGCATCGATTCAGTCGACGGATAAGGTCGCCGATCGCATTAACAGTCGAATCCAGATTCGTGAGGCCGACTTATGAAGGACTGGTACGACACGTTAGAAGCGCGCGAACAGGTGTTCGTACTCATGGGCGCGGTATTTGTCGTGCTCGCGGTGGTCTATTACCTGCTGTGGGCGCCGCTCGACAGAAACCATCGTCAGCTGGCCACCAGCGTGGACAACTGGGAGCACTCACTCTCCGAACTACGACCATTGCGGGCGATGGTCGCATCCGGGAACCTCAACCCTGCCTCAGTTTCGACGCCCAGCCAGCAAGCGCCGATCATCGTTGTATCTCAGACATTGCAAAGCCGCGGGTTGGAGCAGTACCGTCGCCGCAGCCAGCCCACGACAAGTAACGGCATTCGCGTCGAGTTCGAAGACGTCGCATTCGATGACCTTGTACTCTGGCTTGGCGACCTGAGTGACAACCACGCTTTGCATGTTCAGGCCGGTAGTTTGTCCGAAGGCAGTGCAGTTGCTGACGGACGGATAAATGCCTCACTGACGCTGGAGCGCAGTCTTTGATTCAGCGCAGTCGTGGGCTCCTGTTCCTCGCAGTGTTGACCGTAGTGGTCGCACTGATATTTACTTTTCCCGCCCGTGTCGCATACCGATGGATGGCTCCGCCACTTGTGCAGTTGAGCGGTATCGAGGGCACAGTCTGGAATGGCAGCGCCCGGGAGTTCGCAACCAATGGCGTTTACCTGCGTGACCTTAACTGGCGCATGCGCCCGTTGCAGCTGCTTGCGGGCAAAGCCAGGTACGACATCAGCGGAACACCTGCCTCAGGTTTTTTCGAAAGCGAGGTGGCGATCGGCTTCGGTAATACGGTCACGTTGACGAACCTGTCCGCTGCAGTACCCATGCAGATGTTCGAAGCAGCCGCCAACATAGACGGACTGCGCGGCAACGCAAGCCTGCAATTCGAACGGCTCGAACTGACAGCCGGTAGGGCAACCGCCATGGACGGTACGGTCGACGTTGCGGATCTCTCGGTTGGATTTCTCAGCAGCTCGCCCCTCGGTGGCTATCGGGCTGAGTTCTTTACGCAGGAAAACGGCATCGTCGCAAGCATCGAAGACATAGACGGCGTCGTGGATCTTGCCGGCAGTTTGCAGCTGAATCCCGACAAGACGTTCGCCTTCCTGGGCCAGATCGTGCAGAAACCGAATACGCCGGAGAGCCTCAGGAACCAGCTGCGTTACGTGCCCGCAAACGATCGTGGCCAGCATGAGCTGAGGTACGAGGGGCAGTACTAAACCTCCACAAACTCCTGCAGTAGCGGAAAATACAGTGCACAACGTGGCTGCTTTCCTGACCAGGCGCCGTACAACGCAGCGTATTTCTGCAACTGAGGTGTGTAGCGTTCGATCTCAGCATTCAGGAAACCCTGCAGGTTGCCACCTTCGTGCGTACTCGTCTTGTAGTCGATTATCCAGTGCGTGCCGTCCTCATCGATGCGCACCCGGTCCAAGACGACTGATTCGATGGCGCCCTCGTACTGCCCGGCCAATGCGAACTCGGCCAGCCCTTCTCCTGCCAGTATCCAGCGCCCTTTCGCATCCTTCCTGACGCCCTCCAGTGCAGCGTTGACGCGCTCGGCAATGCTGGACTGCATGTCGTCGCCGATGCCCATCTCACGCAACCAGCGACGCGTTATCGTGCTTTGCCCGTCACTGTCGGCGGTATCAATATTGGTGCGCCCTTCAGCCAGAACCTGAAGCCACCGATGCACCACTGTCCCGGCAATTCGCGCCTCTGTCCCTACCCAGTAGAATTCCACCTCTTCGGCAGCCGCGGCGGTATCCACCCCCGTCGGCAATGGACCCGGCAGTGGCAGGATGTCCGGCGCCTCCCAGGGTTCGATGAAGCGCCGTAGCCGTGGCGTGCGCCACGCGTCAACTTCGTCGTCACCCGTGGCAATGTCGGTGACGTCAAAAGCACTGGCAAACTCTGGCTCTACGGCCGGCCACAACATTCGCAAAAGGCTGTTCTTTGCCGGAGGCTTGTACCCATCCGCCGTTGCCATCGTATGACCGAGTAGATGTAGCCTCTTGCGCGCACGCGTACACGCGACGTACAGCAAACGTGCCTGCTCATGTTTGTCTTTCCCGTTGTCGGTCAACTCAATGAAGCGATGGACGGGGTCGTTCTCTACATCGACGCGAGGCCCTACCGGGCTGATGATTTTTCGCTCCTCGCCGTGTTCATTCGGAATGTCGAACCATGACAGCACGCTGCGGCCACTGCGGCCTGGCAGGCGGCCGAGGCCGTACAGGAGCACATGTTCGAATTCCAGGCCCTTGGCCTTGTGCATCGTCATGATTTTCACCCGAGCACTCCCGCTTGTGGAAACCCGTTCGAGATCGAGGAGCGACTCAAGTGCGGCAACGTCATTTAGCGATCCGTGCTGCTCGTGCCTGGCCAGCACATCAAAATAGCGATAGACATTTTCAATCGCGTAGCCATCACGAAGTATTGCGGGGCCACCCAACGCAAGCCAACAATCCTCGACAAGATCTCGTAACGATGTCGACAGGCGTGGCGCCACCAGTTTTGCGAGGACGGGCATGGCAGCTTGTACAGCCTCTCGTCCTGACGCCGACAACGTGGCCAACCGAGCCTCGTCCCACAGGAGTTCCAGAACAGTGGCCTGCGCATCGCCGACGACCAGTGCGTGCAGGTCGCTCCAGTCGAGGCCTATCCACGGCGCACGTAAGATGCCGAGCCAGGCAATTCGATCACCTGTATGGACGGCCGCGCGTGTCAGCGCCATAACCTCGATGATTTCAGGCAAGTCCGTCAGTTTGTCGATCTCGATCGCCTGGTAGTCGATCCCTGTCTGTCGCAATGCGGTGAGCAAGCGTGGCAGCTGGTTTCGCCCTCTAACGAGTACCGCGATGTCATCCTCGGGATAGTCTGAAAGTGTGTCCGCAATGACACGACACCCAACTTTTGCTTCTGTGTCCTTGTCGCTCCCGAAAACCGGGTGAACGACACATTCGCCGATGCCTCCCAATTGCGAAACAGCGAGCGCCTCGGAATAGGACACCGCACCGCTTCCCGGATCATCGCGCGCGGCAAGTACTGACGGGAACACGGTATTGAACCAGTCGACCAGCCGTTCACCGGACCTGAAATTCCTCCGGAGCACCAGCGGCTCCAGCGAAATATCCCCGATACCATGTTTCCTGGCCAACAGGAACTGGCCGACCTCGGCGTTACGGAAACGGTAGATCGACTGCATCGGGTCACCCACGCAGTAAAGAGTCCTTCCATCGCCCCGCTCCCACCCGCCTGTAAGGGACTCGAGCATCCGGTACTGTGCACTGGACGTGTCCTGCATTTCATCCACCAGCAAATGGCGGACCTGGTAGTCAAGCAACAGCGCCACATCACCCGGGTTGTCGACCGTGCCGAGTGCATCATCGGCGGTGATCGCAATATCGATATGGTCAGCAACGCCTTGCTCCGCGAAAAGTCGCTTCAGTTCCACGCTCGCGAGCGGCAATAGCCTGAACAGGGCGACCAGCACCGCCCACTGTTCATCGCTGTAACGAATCGGCGGGAGGGACCGGACGTTGTGTAGGCGTTCCGCAAGGTCCGTTTGCGTTCCAAGTTCAGACAGGAGTTCCTTGACCCGGTCCTTCTGCGCCTTGTTACCGGGTGGAAAACCCTGCCGCTTGTCGACCTGTTTTCGGAAAGTGCCCGATAATGTCAGCAACAGTTCGGCGACGCCTCGCCACTGTTTCAAGGCAGTTGCCTCGCCTGCAGGCAGACCGATCATACCCGCCAGTGTGGCGATCGGGTGGTCGACGTGGCCTTCGTCCACCAGGTTGGCACCTGCGTAGTCGAGCAGCGGCGAGAGTTCCTCGATTACATGTGGGGGAAATGATGCTGCAGTCAGCGACAGGTGATCACCGACTGCTGTCTCCAGGTTTTTCTCGAGTTTATGTCGCAACGCAGTGGCATCGTCCGGCGACAACGACCCGCTCCCCGTGAACGGCAACCACTGGTCCCGCGTACCGAGCATCCGAGCGAGATAGTCGACGTACATCGAGGTGCTGTTGTCCAGGTGCCTGAGTACCTCGGTCGCAACATCATGAGCTGCGCCGGTCATCGCCACGTAATCCAGCGTCGCTGTAGCAGCGGACCGGTGCAACGCGAGCAGTTCGGCATCGACAACAATACGGACGCCGCTTGCGCTGGCAGGCGAACTGATCGGTCTCGAGCGCGCAATCGCTGCGTTCAGGGAGTCCAGGGTCTGGATGCGCATTCGCCTGGGATTCGCCAGCAGGCTCCAGCCCATCCGCCTGTCACGGTCCAGTGCTGCAGTGGCCAGATTCGCCGTACGCAACAGGTGTTCCTGCTCGGGCTGTTCACCGCGTTGCGAGCGCCGCAATGCACCCAGCACGCGATGCTGCATCTCGGCTGCCGCCTTGCGCGTAAATGTAATCGCGATGATTTCTTCCGGTGCATCGACACAGGCCAGTAATCGCAGGTAGCGCTGAATCAGGAGCTCGGTCTTACCCGACCCGGCCGGCGCCTGCACGATGAACGAGCGGGTCTCATCCAGCGCGTTATCGCGTGCCGCGAAATCACCGTCGAGTAGCTGCTGATCAGATGTCATTGCGCAACTCCGTGAATCGGGACAACAGATTGAATGGTCGCGCATCCGCAATAGCCTGGGTCATGTCGATCCGAACGTCGCCTGCCGTCAATTCCTCGCAGGCTCCGCGAACCAGTTCCGACCATCCAGCAAGTTGCTGCGGCCACTCATCGGGATCGGAATAACCAGTGCCCGCACCGTTAAAGCCGATCGATCGCGAGTCAACGTTGACGAGCGCCAGCGCTGCGACGGGATCGTCGACTGCACAGGCATAGGCGACGAGCTGAATTTCCTTTGGCTCGCCCCTCGATGTCAGGAACTTCTTTTCTGCACCGGTCTTGTAGTCGAGAATTGCAATGTGATTGTCGGCAAGCCGATCGATGCGGTCAACACGCAGCTTCAGCCTGACGCCCGCCTCCGCAAACTCGACGCTGCGTTCGACACTTGCGACGACAAAGGCATCGCGTGCAATATCGATCTCCATGAAGTCGCGCAGCAGTCCCGCAACGCGCTGCCGCTCCATCGCCAGCAAGGCCAGTAGTACCTTGTCCGCGTTTCGCTCATGCCGACCGAACGCGAAATCAACAGCACCGGAGATACGCTGCTCAATATCCGTCCAATGAGAAATCTCGTCGCGGGACGGCTGGTCAAAGTACAGCTGATAGAGCGCATCGTGAATCAGGTTGCCACGGAGTAGCGCCGGGAGCCCATCGGTTTGTTCGTCGAGCGCCCTTGCCCCAAGTCGCCCACCGAGAAACGCCGATACTGGATCGGTCAACTGGTTCTGAATAGTGCCGGCGCCGCCGGACAAGCGTTCGTTGGGCCCGATTGGCGGCACGCTGTCGGTAACAGCCGCGACAGTCCCGGATCCGGCAAGCGTCGCCGCGAACAGTCCGGGATCAAGGGCCGAATCGGTATCGCAAGGAACCGTCTTCGGCAACAGGTCACTCGGCGTCTGCTCGGCGTCGTCTTCAAGCAACGGGTAACTACAGACCCTCTCCGGTGCGACAGCACACAAGTGCTCAAGCAACCGCCGCGCATAGGCGACAGTATCGTCCGGAATGGCGTCCGGCATGCCTTGCTCTTGTTGCAGGCGCCTCGACACCAGCGACGATGGATTTCCAGCCGCCGGCCATTGCGAGGCAGTCACGCCCGTAATCCAGAGTGCGTCGAACTCAAGCCCCGACGCCTCCAGCGGTCCCATCAGGTGAACTCGCGCATGCTCGGACTCAGGCTGGAAGACAGCATCCGCTGCCATACTCTCAAGCTGGTTCAATGCAGTTTCAAGAGACATGCGCGAACTAACAAGGTCCATTCGCGCAAGATCATTCAACAGGTCACGCCAACGATTGACGAGCTGAAATTCAGCGCTGCCTAACCGCTGCTTGCCGGGCCACCCGGCTGCCTTCAGGAACTCGTCGATAGTGACAGCCCACTGTGCTGGCGAGGCAGTACCCGCCAGGTCCCTGCGACGCTGCGTGAGGGCCGCAACACGCTGCAACCACTCCGCCGCATCGGCTGCCTCATCTTTTCCGCGCAGCGCTGACGTAAGCATCGATGGTGACCAGTTTCGGTCCGGGAACCTGCGCAATCGCATTTCCAACCGGGCCCGTCCACCCTCGGGCCCCGCCACAACTAGCGGTGATCTCAGCAGCTGAGAGATCTCGGCTGATCGCAGGTCTCTCACAAGCCACCGCAGCCAGAGCAGCGCAATCGACACCACCGGGTAGCTGGCCAGTTTCCGACCATAAGAGACGTTCAATCCCTCAGCCAGGTGCGCCGGCGACAAGCGGTAGCCAGGCATCAGTCCTTCGCGTACCAATGCAGCCATACGCACAGCATCCCGCTCGAGACCGTTGCAGACGATAGCAATGCTCTGTTCCGGGTCTTCCTGGAGTCTGCCCCTGGCCCATGCTCCGGCCGCCCTCAACTCGGCGTCGAGTGTGTCGAAAGGGGTCAGAACAGGCTGGCCTGCCCGGGACGGAGTCGGAGCCTCTTCAACCGTGCAACCCGCCGCCTCCAGTTGCAGCCTGATTCGAGTCGCCGCAGGTTTCTCGCGATCGAAGCCTGCGAACGTGTAACGGCCACTTACCGCGATGCGATCGTCGGTGATCAGGTCGGCTATCAGCGCGGCAAGGCCGGCATCATCAATCCAGGACTCGCGCTCTAATAGTCCGAGATAGCGCCCCGCCGCCGCCGCGAACGTCTTGTGATCCTCGCTCAGGGCCGTTCGAGCGACGTCCCGGATCGTGACATTCCAATCGGAGAGTCGCTGCCAGGAATCGCGTGCGAGACGGACCAGGTTGCCTACGCCCACGGCTCCCTCACCCAGTTCCTTGCGTAGACAACGATCCCAGAGCATCACGCTGTGATTTGTGTTGATGCGGGTTGGCAGGTCTTCTTGCCGGCTGGCGTCACGCAATAGTGCATCAAGCCAGTCTGGCCACGCGTGAATTGCCGGGCTGGGCCACGCAAGTACACCTGCATCCACTTGTCGCCTGGCGTATTCCTGCTTCAGGACCCGCGCGAGCCGCCGGTTTGCCGTGATGACCGTCGCAGTCCCGTCGAGCGTTCCCGGCAGCCAGTCGTACATGTTCAGGCGTGTGGTGCCAGGCAGGCTTCGATTCGCTCAAAGACGAGGCTTATCGTCTCCGGGTCCGGCAGGGTTGTCACACGGAAATGGTCGGAATAAGGCGTATTGAAACTGGTGCCGGGTGCCACGAGTACGTGATGCTTCTCAAGCAATTCCAATGCAAACGCCTGATCATCGAGTTTGCCGGCGAACCTCGGATCCAGGCGGATGAACGCGTACATCGCACCCATGGGCTTTTGCAAACTCAGGTACTCACTGGCGGCAACACAATCGATGATGGCTTGTCTTGACTGGTACAGGCGCCCTCCCGGGTTCACCAGGTCCGCGATGCTCTGGAAACCGCCTAGTGCGGTTTGGACGGCCCACTGGGCCGGCACATTGCTGCAAAGGCGCAGTGCAGCGAGCAGTTCCATGCCATGAAGGTAGTCTGTCGCGCTTTCAAGGTCACCGCTAAACACACACCAACCGACGCGGTAACCGCATGCGCGGTAGATCTTGGACAGGCCCGAATACGTCAGACACACGGTATTGTTGACAAGTGTGGCCATCGGTATGAACTCGGCATCGTCGTACACCATCTGGTCATAGATCTCGTCAGCGAGAACGACGAGCCCACGCCGCTCGGCCAGATCCACGATAACCTGGAGGGTCTCCCGACTGTAAACAGCACCACTTGGGTTGTTCGGGTTGATCACGACGACAGCGCGTGTTCGATCAGTGATGAGCCGCTCCATGTCGGCAACATCCGGCACAAAGCCGTTTTCCGGGCGGCACGCGTAGTGTCTCGGAGTACCGCCGTTCAATGCCACCGCGGCGCTCCACAAGGGGTAGTCGGGACTCGGCACCAGCACTTCGTCGCCCGGATTCAGAAGGGCCCGCAGCGAGAGGTCGATCAACTCGCTCACGCCGTTGCCAATGAACACCTCATCAGCTGTGACGCCATGAACGTCGCGATTCTGCTGTTGCATCACGACGGCCTCACGAGCCGGGAAGATGCCTTTCTGGTGGCAATACGGTTCAGCCTGGGCAAGGTTTTCGATCATCGCCAGGCGCATTGTCTCGGGGGTACGAAACCCGAAGAGCCCGGGATTGCCGATGTTCAGAGAAATGATCTCGTAGCCCCGTTTTTCGAGCTCGAGAGCATGATTGGCGAGTTGGCCGCGGATCTCGTAACGGACATCCTTGAGAACCGAGCTTGTCTGAATTACCTGTTCCATAAGCGGACTGCGTTAAAGGTTAAAGGTTAAAGAGCTAGATCGCGCCGTCACTCCGAAGTCCTGCGATCATGTCCGCAGAGTACCCCAACCACTCGCTCAAAACCTCCCCAGTGTGTTCGCCAAGGAGCGGTGGTGCACGCTCGTACTTCACTGGCGTTTCGTCGAGCGCGACCGGGTTAGACACTGTCGGAACCTCATCGCCTGCACCGTTAGGCAGTTGCCTGACGAGTTCGCGTTCGCGTGCATGATCATTGCTCAGAACCTCGCCAATCGTGTTGATTGGCCCGGCCGGAACGCTGCGTGCTGCAAAAGCGTCCAGCCAGAATGCAGTCGTGTTCGCCCGCAGCTTGTCCTGCAGTATGGTGATCAGTTGTGCGCGGTTCTCAATCCGTGCGGCATTGCTCGCAAACTTCGTGTCAGCCGCCAGTGTCGGCTTGCCGACGACATCCATGCAGTCACTGAATTGCCGGTTGTTCCCGACCGCGAGCATCAGGTCTCCATCGCTGGTCGCGAACGCCTGGTACGGGACCAGGTTTGGGTGTGCGGTTCCCATCCGGCCCGGAACCTGCCCACCCACAAGGAAGTTCATGTTCTGGTTGGCGAGCCACGCGACCTGGCTATCGTAGAGCGGCACATCGATTCGTTGTCCCCGCCCTGTCGTCGTTCGCGCCGTCAGAGCGGCCAATACAGCGGTTGTCGCGTACATCCCGGCCATGATATCGGCGATCGCGACGCCGACCTTCTGTGGGCCGCCGCCGTCGCTGTCCGCAGGGCCGGTGATACTCATCAAGCCGCCGGACGCCTGGATCATTGCGTCGTAGCCCGGTTTTCCGGCGTTGCTGCCGTCCTGGCCGAACGCCGAGATGGAGCAGACGATGAGATTCGGGTTATCCGCCATGAGGTCGTCCGGATCGAGGTTGTAACGTTGCAGTGTCCCGGTCCGAAAATTCTCGAGCAGCACGTCGGCTTCCTTTGCCAATTCGCGGATCAGCTGCTGGCCTCGCGACGTAGCGATATCAATAGTGACGGAGCGCTTGTTGCGATTCGTCGACAGAAAGTATGCGGATTCGGTGCCGAGCCAGGGTGGCCCCCACTGGCGCGTGTCATCACCGGTCTGAGGCCGTTCGATCTTGACGACGTCGGCGCCGTAATCCCCAAGCAATTGTCCTGCCCAGGGACCGGCCAGTACCCGACTCATATCGAGCACGCGAATATTTTTTAATGCGGTAGTCATGATGCGCACAGGTTACCCAAAATCGGCGCATAAAAAACCCGGCCAACCGTTAAGGTTGGCCGGGTGGGTCCGCACGGAGATTGCGGATTGCGTGACGTAGTCGGCCGGCGATTACTCGCTGGCGGCTTCGTCCAGCTCTTCTACCTCGGCGCCTTCAACTTCCTGCGGCGCCGGGCTTTGTTTGATTTCCGGCTCTTTCTTGCCGTACCGGATCAGAAGATGCTCCTCTTCCTCTGGTAAAAGCTGTCGGATCGACGCAATGCGAAGCCCGTCTTCACCGGTGCCGTCGTGGCCGATGCTGTCGAATCCTGCGCACACACGGCTGGTCGTGGTATTGAACCAAATCCTGTGGCTATGTCGCAGCCCGTGGGCCCGTCGCTTCAGCACCACGTGGTACGTGCGTCGCGCGGAAGCCTCGACGATGAGATTTTGCTCATCCAGAACGGTATATCCTCGGACACTTGGCTTGTGGATGCAATCGTTGGCCCTGGATGATTCCTCGTCCGCGGCGCTACCACCCGACTCCATGCTCGAAGCACATGCTACTAAACAACATGAAGAAATAATAATAACCAATTGTTTTAAAAGCATATTATAGATCCTCTCGAATGTGGTACGTACGCCACAAACAGGCTGTGGAACGTACCGTTCCGTCACTGAATTAGACCGAATTCAGACCCAAAGTTTACGCCAAGTCCGCAGCTACTTCGAAGCACGCTTCAGCTCTCGGCACGTCCGATTGGGCGCTCGGGATCCCGAATCCACTCGGACCAGGAGCCCACATATAGCCTGGGCTCCATGAAACCTGCCTCAAGGCCCGAAATAGCAAGATGGCAGGCAGTTACGCCCGATCCGCACATAACGCTCCAGGTAGCATCTCGACCGGCGCCGAGAACGGCCTCCATAAGCTCCGCACGCTCGGCCAAAGGTAGCCAGATTCCATCTTTACTAACGAATTCAGCAAACGGTGCGTTGACAGCGCCTGGTACATGGCCCGCCACCGGGTCAATAGGCTCGTGCTCGCCGCGGAAGCGCGGTCGAGTCCGAGCATCAAGCAAATACCGGTCTTGATCGTTCGGCAGGTTTGCGGCGAGCTCTTCAGTTGTCAGAACAAGCGAGTCATTCGCAATCCCGTGAAACGATTTCTGCTCTCGCCGTACCTCCCTCTCGTCAATCGGCAGCCCAAGTGCCTCCCAGTGCGCGTAGCCACCGTCAAGAAGATAAACCGACGTCATTCCGAGCCAGCGCAGTATCCACCAGCCCCGCGCCGCCAGCGATCCGTTGCCAGCGTCGTAGACGACGACAGTGTCCGTACTGGCTATACCCAATTCACCAAGGGTCTCGCGGATCTGGTCGGCATCCGGCAGTGGGTGCCGACCTGTCTCTGGCAGAACCGGCCCGGCCAGGTCCAGATCGAGATCCAGAAAGACTGCACCGGGTAGATGCCCCAGTTCGTAGCTTCGCCTTCCTGCCGCGTGGTCAGCCATTTCCGACCGACAATCAACAGCGATCCAGTCTGTGTTCGAAAGCCCATGCTCGAGCGTCTGAGCGTCGATCAGGATTCGTTCTGCTGCCATCCTCGTACCATTATTGCCATAGTTGGTTTCAGCTACTTGTACACGGTCAGCTAGTCTTGGACAATAGCGTCCGGCGGGCAATCGCCTATCGCATCTACCGACAATCGGGAGTCATATTAGTGGACAAGATTATTGTCGGCCTGAAACGCGTAATTGATTACAACGTCCGCGTACAGGTCAAAAGTGATGGCAGCGGTGTCGAAACCGATGGCGTCAAAATGAGCATCAACCCATTTGACGAAATCGCGCTCGAAGAAGCACTGCGGATCAGGGAAAGTGGCGCCGCTACGGAAGTTATTGCCGTCTCGATCGGAACCTCGGAAGCCCAGCAACAGCTTCGCACGGGTCTCGCGATGGGTGCAGACCGGGCCATCCTGGTAACCGTCGAAAACGACATTGACCCACTGAGCGTAGCTCGTATCTTCAAGGCACTCGCCGAGAAAGAGAATGCCGGACTCGTGATGCTCGGCAAGCAAGCCATCGACGACGACAATAGCCATGTGGCGCAGATGCTCTCCGCCGTTTGGAGCCGCCCACAGGCAACGTTCGCCTCCGGTGTGACGATAGACGGAGACACAGCTCGCGTCGTTCGCGAAGTTGACGCCGGCCTCGAAACTGTAGAGGTCGATCTCCCGGCGGTGCTTTCAGTCGATCTGCGGCTTAACGAGCCACGCTACGTAAAACTGCCCGATATCATGAAAGCCAAGAAAAAGCCGCTCGATGAGGTGCCGCTCGCCGACCTGGGCATCGAAGCCGGTCCCATGATCAAGGAACTCTCCTACGCAGCGCCGGAGGGTCGACAACGTGGGGTGACCGTCGATGACGTCGCCGGACTGGTTGCAGCACTCAAAGACAAGGGGCTGGTGTAATGGCCAAAGTACTGATCGTTGCCGAACACGATGGTTCGGCTCTAAACCCAAGCACGGCCAAGTGCGTATCCTGTGCCACAGCGATTGACGGTGCCGAGGTCGACATTCTCGTTCTCGCTGCTGATACCGCCGGGATTGCCGCACAAGCCGCCGAGATTGCTTCTGTCAGTCGCGTACTGACCATCGCGCGTGCGGAGAACGAGAATCCGGTAACCGCCGTGCTCGCACCACAGATTGCCGCTGTCGCAGGTGACTATAGCCACGTCTTCGGTCCGTCAACTACCTATGGCAAAGACCTGATCCCGCACGTCGCCGCATTGCTTGGCGTCAATCAGGTGAGCGATATCATGACCGTCGAAGGCAGCCACACGTTCAAGCGTCCGGTCTACGCCGGCAACGCCATCGTGACTGTTGAGGCGCCGGAAAGCAGCATCCTGGTAGCAACCGTACGCGTCGCGTCCTGGCCGGCCACGGGTGGCGGCAATGCGGCTACCGTTGAGGCAGTTGATGGCGTCGCGGATCTTCCATCGCACACGCGCTACGTCAGCCTTGAGTCAGCCGTTTCCGATCGTCCCGACCTGCAAACCGCAGCAAGCGTCGTTGCTGGTGGACGTGCTCTCGGCAGCGAAGAGCAGTTCGATCTCATTTATAAACTGGCTGATGCACTCGGCGCAGGTGTGGGTGCGACGCGAGCAGCAGTCGATGCCGGATACTGTCCGAATGACATGCAGATTGGCCAGACCGGCAAGATAATCGCGCCAGGTCTGTACATCGCAATCGGTATCTCTGGTGCTATACAGCACCTCACCGGCATCAAGGATGCAGGGACGATTGTGGCGATCAACAAGGACGAAGAAGCCCCGATCTTCGAGGTTGCTGATATCGGAATGGTTGGTGATCTTTTCCAGATCGTGCCGGAACTAACAGCAGCGCTCAGCTAGCCGAGCCGACGAACGAAACGGGCAACCGAACACGCGAGGCGTGTGAGGTAACGCTTTTCCGGCTCGTCGCTGACCAGATCGACGTCCTTCGACGCTTGTGATGATGTCGCGGCGTCGGGGACAACACTCCCGAATCCATCGCGGAGCGACTGAGGCGACCAAACTACGTACAGGCGTGGACGCGATGCGTGTGAGGGAGTGTTTTCCCCGACGCCGCAATAGCTCAGAGATTCAAAGTACTGCCAGGATGGCCTCGGCCTTGCTCACTTCGAACTGAGCCGGTGCTTCAATTGCGACGTGCGTCGCCACACCGTCGTCGACGATGATCGCAAACCGCTGTCCGCGCATACCCATCCCGAAGGACCGTGCGTCCAGTTCCAGACCGAGTGCGCGAGTGTAGTCGCCATTGCCGTCCGCAAGCATCAGGACTTTATCACCGACATTGCGGTCCTCGCCCCAGGCCGACATGACAAATACATCGTTGACGGCCATACAGGCAATCGTGTCCACACCTTTCGCCCTGATTTCATCGGCGAGGTCGACAAATCCCGGAAGATGATTCATTGAGCAGGTAGGCGTGAACGCCCCGGGTACTGAAACGAGAACGACCTTCCTGCCCCCAAACAACTGCTCCGCCGATACGTCGCCACGGCTGTTGTCCGCCATGGTGCCGAACGTGCCTGCGGGCATCAATTCACCAACCTTGATCGTCATGAGGTAATCCTCCGGTGTTAGTAGTCGTTTTCCGCAACGTGCACGACAAGTCCGTCAAGCTCATCCGACACTTCGATTTGGCAGGTAAGCCGACTGTTATCCTTACGCTCGAACGCAGCATCGAGCATGCTGTCTTCCATGTCGTCCATTGCAGGCAGCTTTTCGAGCCATGCGTTGTCAATGTAACTATGGCAGGTTGCGCAGGCGCAGGCGCCACCACATTCGGCCACAATGCCATCAATATTGTTATTGATAGCACCTTCCATAACAGAATAGCCGTTTTCCACTTCCACAGCATTGCGAGTGCCATCCGGCGAGACATAGGTAATTTTGGGCATTACTGGTTTCCGATCCTTTCCAGGCGCGAAATAATAAGGGCGTTGACCGGTCACGGTCAACGCCCCATTCAATGAGTATCTGTGTTCTAGGGTGCGCTTTGGAGTCTGCGTTTCTCCTCAAGTTCCTGACGTTTCTTGCGGGCTGCTTCCTCCGCGAGGCGAATCTGGCGATTACGCTCGATTTCAGCATCGATTACCCTGATCCACTGTCCCGCCGTACGTTGTGAACGTGGCACCTTGGCTGCATTGCGGAACGCAGACTTCGCATCGGCATAGCGTCGCAGGTTGTAGAGGCACATGCCGAGAGAGATCTGGATGTTGTCCGGATTCTTCAGGCCACCCTTGCGAATCGCCGTATTCGCTGATGTCACGCAATCGCCGTATTGGCCAACATTGAGGAATGCATTGGCAAGACGGTGGTCCAGTTCGCCGTTATCGGCGAGTTTCGCCGCAGCCTCAAGAGCCGGGATCGCTTTCTGGTCTTCCATCGCAAGCATCCACGACTGTGACAACAAGCGATAATTCTTCTCGTTCTTGGGCACAGACCCGGCGTCCATTTTTTCCTGCATTAAGGTCGCGGCCTTGTAAGGCACCTCGGCCTGCAAGTAAAGCTGCGCCATGGTCACAAACTCGGTGCCTTTGACAAGCATGCCTTGCGTGTGAGCAGCGTCGTAGGCGTAAATCAGCTTCTCATCTTCACCCAGTTCGGTAAACGCACCCGCCAGAGATTTCCAGTAGCGGGCCTTTGGCCAGTTCTGTAAAAGCGTTTTCTGGATATCCCGAACCTTGCGGTAATCTTCCTGCTGGAAATACGCGTAGTTCAGCAGATTCCACCAATCTTCCTTAATCGGTTTGCCGCGCTCGGTGGCGACACGCATGGCATTCTCGATAGGAGATATCATGTCTTCGTGGCGTTTGAGGTTGTAGAACAACTGCGCCTGCAGGATGAATGGCTCCGGTGCCGGGTTCGGCTCCAGCGTAAACCACCTGTTGAGCGTAGTGAGCGCCTTGGAGTAGTTCTCCTCCATCGTCAGTAATTGCGCCACCGTAAACGTCGTCTGCTTGGCCATCTGTGGCTCGAGCGTCGGCAGGGCCAGCATTCTCTCGTAGGTACGAATCGCGTTGGTGATATCGTCGATGTTGTAGTAGACGAAACCAATGTAGTTGAGGACATTGGCCTGCTCGTACTCCGTCAACTTGTCAGGGTTGTAGAGATTGTTCAGGCTACGGAGTGCCTGCTGGTACTCCTTGTTATCAACCATGTCCTGAGCCTTCTGGATACGCTCATACACTTCCTTGCTGACTGCCTGTGCCTGCCTGGTCTTGGTCTTGTCGGTATCGGCGTCTGCACGTTGTTGTGCCGATGCATTACCAAAAGCCAGAACTCCGACCATCAAGGCCAGGCATAGCTTCAAAGAAATTCCACGATTAAATTTCATTTCGATATTTCCTCATGAACGGCATCCCGCCTTTGCATGCAATCGCTCTATTCTTCGAGCTGGAATGAGATACGCGTCTTAACACCCGCCACACTGACCGGTACGCCGTCGACAACACGTGGCTTGTACTTGAACTTGAGAACCGCGCGGATTGCCGCGCGTTCGAACAGACTACTGGTCGACTGGAGGACAATCGGGTCTTCTACCGTTCCGGTGGTTGTCACCGTGAAGGACAGGTCCACAAAGCCTTCCAGGCCACGTGACAAGGCACGGGCCGGATACACTGGAGCGACACGCACGATTGGCAGGTAGTCACCTTCCGCGATGTTCATGCCACCCGGCCCGCCAATATCGGTATTGGCAGCCACCGTCGGTGGCGCCACGTTTATAGACGGTGCATCAGGATTGACATTGTCCATATCCTGGGGCGGTGTTTCGGGCGGTGTTTCAGGCGGCTTCGGCGGCTTCTCCGGAACGATATCCTCGACATTCAGGTTTTCGTTGCGTTTTACACGCACAAACTCGAGTTTGTGGCGTTCGCGTGGGTCCGTGAGGGCCTGCTTACCTGTGACAATCAACAGCTGCATAACAAACAGCAGGCTAACCGTCACAATCGAGCCGATTACAATCGAAATTACATAGCGACCTAGCATGGTCCTGTTCTCCTCAGCGGCATAGCTGCGTCGTCTTCTGCCCGCCTCGTCTTTAGTAAGACAATCATCAAGGGTTCCGGTTCCTACTCGTTATCGGAGGCGATGGCGACGTTGGTAACGCCCGCCGATTTCGCGGCTTCCATCACAATAACCAGCGTTTCGTGGGTCGATCCCTCGTCGGCCTGGATCACGATAGAGCCCTTTGGGTTCTCGGCGTGCAGACGTTCGATTATGCCGCGCACGGCACGTGGGTCCCTTTCCTGGCGATCAATCCAGATCTCATCGTTTGGGCTGATGGCAATCAGGATAGCGGCATCGTCCTGGGTGTCTGCGGTCACCGTATCCGGGCGCTCTACCTGGATACCGGCCTCCTTGATGAAGGTTGCCGTAACAATAAAGAAAATGAGCATGATGAACACGACGTCGAGCATCGGCGTCAAGTTAATCTCATTTTCTTCCTCTTCCTGGTTTAGAGATTTCTTTCTACTCATTAATTCAGTCCTTCCAAATCCCGCCTGTCGTGTACTCGTCTACCGGGCATCAGCGATAGAAATACTGTAGACACCGGCACTTCGAGCTGAGTCCATGACCTCGACGAGGATCTTGTTGGTCGACTTCTTGTTAGCCTGGATAACCACAGACCCATCAGGGTTTTCTGCGTGCAGGCGCTCAATATTGGCGCGCACCGCACGAGGGTCAATCAGGCGACGATCGATCCAGATTTCGTCATTGGCGTTGATCATTACGAGAATGTTGGCATCTTCCGGTTTGCTCTCGGTCATCGGAGCATCGGGACGGTTGACATCAATCCCCGCCTCTCGAATAAACGAGGCGGTGACGATGAAGAAAATCAGCATGATGAACACGACGTCGAGCATCGGCGTCAGGTTGATCTCGTTTTCTTCCTCATCTACATGGATATCATCGAGGTGTTTTCTCATGGCGATAGTCCCTTAGTGATCCATCGTGAGTGAGTCCTCGAGGAACTCGACCTCGTGGGCTGCACGACGAGTCAGCAACGTTATCAGCAGAACGCCCGAGAGCGCTCCGACCATTCCCGCCATAGTAGGCACAGTGGCCTGGGATACGCCTGCTGCCATGGCCCGAACATTGCCGGAGCCAGATGCAGCCATAACCTCAAACACCTTGATCATCCCTGTTACCGTGCCGAGCAGGCCGAGCAATGGGCACAAGGCGATGAGTGTCTGGATAACCGCAAGCCCGCGATTGGTAACCTCGCTGAAACGCGAAATCATCAACTCGCGAATCTGCTTGGCGTTCCAGGACTGACGTTCCGGGCGCGACTCCCATTTGTCGTGAATATCACGCGACATCATCTTCATTGTCGAGCGGAAGAAAATAACCCGTTCGACGATCAGCACCCACATGATGAAGATGGTCACCGCGATGGCCCGGAGTACCGGGCCACCGAGGGTCATGAAGTCACGGATGGCTTCGATTGAATCTGCAAGCCAAAGCATGGCGACTCCTTAAGCGTTAGTGCGACTTCTCTGAATGCTGCGCGACGAGGCCAGCACTCTGCGATTGAAGTATGTTCACGATCTTGCGGCTCTGGCCACTGACAATCGTGTGCAACAGGACCATTGGGATTGCAACGAGCAGACCGAGTACGGTCGTGACCAGTGCTTGCGAGATACCGCCTGCCATCATCTTCGGATCGCCAGCGCCGTAAAGCGTGATGACCTGGAAGGTCTTGATCATGCCGGTAACCGTACCGAGCAGACCCATCAGCGGTGCCACTGCCGCAACGACCTTAATGAACAGTAGGCCTTTCGTGAGGCTTGGCATTTCCTTGAGCGCCGCCTCGGACAGTTTGAGCTCGATGGTCTCGGTGTCGGCACCCCGGTTGCTTTCGTACGCAGCCAGTACGCGGCCAAGCGGGTTGTCCGTGCTGGCCGTTTCGCGTTTGAGCTGTGCCTTGACCTTGGCCGATGCACTTGAGAGTGCAACGAGTCGCAGAAGGGCTATCAGAACACCGATAATGCCGAGCAGGATAATCGCGTAGCCAACATAGCCACCCTGGTGCATCTTCTCGGTAATCGTTGGTGTATCAACCAGCGTCGCCAGGATTCCGCCACGAGTAACGTCAACACCGAAGCCAACAGCCTCACCCGGCTCCGCATCCATCAGGTCATCCGTCGTGCCGAGATACTTGCCGTCGGGCTGGCGCAGCAGCTCGGAAATCGTGCCGTCGTCGTTGTACTTGAGGTAGCCACCGTCGGAAGCGAGGTTGAACGCACCTATGCGCACAACTTCCATCTCCTCTTCGGTGCCATCGGCACGCGTTACCAGGTGGTTAAAGCGCGTAACCTTGCCGGACTCAACCACTTCCTGGTGCAACATGGCCCACAGGCGTTCGATCTCGGAGATCTCGGGGATACTACTGGCGCCGGCCAGCTTGCTTCCGAGTTCAACGAGGAAGTCGCTGCGATTCGGGTACTCGATGTTTGTCAGCGAAGCTGCGAAACGACCCTGCGTATCACCGGCTACCGTCTGTAGTACACCGAGTAGCTCTTTCAGCGCACCCATCCGCTCATCGAGCGCCTGGCGTGCGGTAATGATCCGCTGCTGATTGACTTCGAACTGATTCTCGAGCTGTGCAGAGATATTTTCCTGGCGCGTGCGCTCTGCACGTGCCTGGTTGAGCAGCGACTGCTGCTGGTTCTGAGCTTGAGCAAATGCTGCCTCACGCTGCCGGGATTCGCGCGAATCGCGAGCTTGTCCCTGTTCGATCAGGCGCAGCAACTCGGACATGGTCGCCGCAGCGTCGTCGTCCTGCTGCGCGTTCGCGGTAGCAAATCCAAGACTCAGCAGTCCGGCTGCAATAATGAGTGTAATACGTTTCATTTATGTAGCCTCCGCTGAAGGAACAGGAATAACGATAAGCTCAGGAGCAATCAGCTGGCGGGCCATACGCAGGCCTTTGCGAACCTCGTTGCGCGCCGAATCGTCGATTTCCCATTGGCGATCTTCGTTGTTCCAGCGTCCCGTAATCTGGGTGTCGTCCGACTGGTAGTACAAGCCGATGCGACCGATACGCAGCATATTGAACGAACGCGTCGTCGCCTCGCAGGAATCGCATTCCTTAATAGTAAGCGACTCTGTATAGAACTCCGAAGACGTGCCGTAGTCGTTCTCGATCTGGTACGCCTCCATCACTTTGCGGAATTTCTCCGCAACGGTGACATCGGAGCGCTCCATAATCGCCTTCAGTTCGCCGATACGTTTTGTGCGCTCTTCCATCAGGAATGGAATGTCGAGTTGGACCGACTGGTCGAGGCCATCGATCATGCGTTCCATCAAGGGGAAAATCTGGCGGTTAATAACGTCAACACGGTCCATCGACAATGCGATGTCTTCCAGCGTTGCTGTCTGTCCTTCAACCTGTGCCCTCATCAGGCGGTTGTAGACCTTAAGTCCGTCGATTTCCTTGTTTATAGCCCGGTACTGGTCTTCGAGAGAACGAGTACGTTCAACTGTATTGTTGATTCGTTCCTGCGATTGTTGAGCCAGGTTCAACCGACGCTGATCAGCCTGCAAGATCTGATCGACGGTCTGGGCGAAAACGCCGCCGGAAATCGTCAAAGCCGAAACCGCAATAAATGCGGCGGCAAGACGCCGACTGCTGCTTATGCACCGTTTCATGAACGCTCCTTAAAGGTCGTTGTTTTAATTAAAAATATGGAGAGGGATGCAACGTATCCGTTGAATACATGCACAAATGAAAACCGGCAACACGGACAGTGTCACCAAATGCGCACGCGGCCCTCTCCACTTACGCCGCGCGGCGATGAATTTTTTATGGAACCCGTTTCTCTCTCTGATCTCTGGCTTTCCTGAGTTGCCCCAGCTTCCCCGCCATTTATTCCTTTTGTATCCAAGGTCCCGGATTTACGGGGCAAGAATAACACATGCTTCAGTCAGTGCCAGTCCTTCTAAGAACATAACGTGTGAGCATAGGTATCTGATTTAGGTGGGCTATTCGCAGCTCCGAGAACACGGGTTGGTATTCGGTCAGCAACGCGTTCGCAGCAATTTTTGGTGTGTGAGTATGAGCGCTATATATAAGGTACCGTGCAACGAGTATCTGGATATCGATTATTGCTTTTGAATTAACACGTTAGAGAGTGTTTCTAACACAACTTATTTGGTATCAGTCGTAACCGTACAAGAAGCTGTTGACATCAATCAGGCCTTACAACATTATTCGGCGATATGGACATCAACGTACTCGTGCTTATTTCGCTTGCACTGCTTCTCCTTGGGAGGCAGAGCGGGTAGCGCGTATCCATAATACGGACATCGTAAGCCCCGCATCCCGAAGGATAGTGGGGCTTTTTTTTATCAAACCAATTTTAGTGCACAGGAAACACCATGCAAATGTATTCGGAAGCAGATGTAGATACGTCCGTTCTCGCGGACCAAAAGGTTACCGTTCTCGGCTATGGCAGCCAGGGCCGCGCGCACGCGCTCAACCTCAAGGACTCGGGTTTCAACGTCGTTGTCGGGCTGCGCAGGAGTGGCGCGAGTTGGGCCAATGCTGAAGCGGACGGACTCACCGTGCAGGAACCCAATGAAGCGGTGAAAGGTGCTGCGATCGTCATGTTCCTGACACCGGATATGGTCCAGAAAGCCCTGTACCAGACAGTGGTCGGAGACATCGACGAAGGCGCCCTGTTGCTGTTCGCTCATGGATTCGCAGTGCACTACGGCCAGGTTGAGCCGCGCGCTGACCTGGATGTCGCATTGATCGCCCCGAAAGGCCCGGGTGGACTTGTACGTCGTCAATACGAAGAGGGCCATGGTGTTCCTTGCCTGGTTGCCGTACACCAGGATGCGACAGGTAATGCCCTGCAGAAAGCCCTCGCCTATTCAGCCGGTATAGGTGGTGCGCGCGCCGGTGTGATTGAAACCACGTTTGCCGAGGAAACAGAGACCGATCTCTTCGGCGAACAGGCGGTACTGTGCGGCGGTGCAACGGAGCTGATCGTTGCCGGATTCGAAACACTGTGTGAGGCGGGCTACCAACCCGAAGTGGCGTACTACGAAGTCATGCATGAATTGAAACTCATCGTCGACCTGCTGCATGAGGGCGGCCTCGCCAAGATGCACAAGTTCATCAGCGATACGGCTGCCTGGGGCGACATGGTCTCCGGCCCGCGCGTCGTCGACGAATCGTCCCGAGCAGCGATGAAAGCTGTGCTGACGGATATCCAGGATGGCACATTCGCCCGCAATTGGATTGCTGAGAATGAGAACGGCATGCCGGAGTTCAAGCGCATGATGCAGGCCGATCTCAACCACCCGATCGAGGAAGTCGGCAAGAGCCTGCGCGATCGCATGGACTGGTTGTCAGAGTAAAAGATCGAAATCCCGGAGGAAACGACCATGCCCGACAAGCACATCAAGATTTTCGACACGACCCTTAGGGATGGGGAACAGGCACCTGGCTGCAGCATGACGCTCAGCGAGAAGCTACGTGTTGCAAAGGCGCTATCTGAGCTTAACGTCGACATTATCGAAGCCGGTTTCCCGGCTGCATCACCGGGCGATTTCGAATCGGTCAAGACGATAGCCGAACGCAACTTCGGCCCGGTGATCTGCGGCCTGGCCCGTTGTCATCCTGAAGACATCCAGAAGGTCTATGAAGCCGTCGGGCATGCTGAGAATCACCGGATACATGTCTTTGTGGCGACCAGCGCTATCCATCGTGAGCACAAACTCAAGATGGCCAAGGAAGAAATCATTAAGAGCGCCGTTGGTGCGATCAAGCTGGCACGCGAACTCGTCGACGACGTTGAGTTCTCTCCCGAAGACGCGTCACGAACTGAGCTCTCCTACCTGGCCGAAGTAGTGTCCGCAGCGATCGAAGCCGGCGCGACGACCGTAAATATTCCGGATACGGTGGGCTATACAGTTCCGGCCGAGTTCGATCGCCTGTTCCGCTTCCTGAAGGAACACGTCGCGCGGATCGACGAGATCACTTTGAGCGTCCACTGTCACAATGACCTCGGCATGGCCGTCGCCAACAGCCTTGCAGCCGTCAGCGCCGGTGCGCGGCAGATTGAATGCACGATCAACGGTATTGGTGAGCGCGCCGGCAACTGCTCGCTTGAGGAAGCCGTCATGGCTATCAAGACTCGCGCTGAGTTCTTCGAGCTTGAGACGGGTATAGACACCACACGCCTGTATCCGACGTCCCGGCTCGTATCGAATATCACGGGCATGCACCCGCCTCGTAACAAGGCCATTGTTGGTGAAAATGCCTTCGCGCACGAAGCGGGTATTCACCAGCACGGCATGCTGCAACATGCGTCCACCTACGAGATCATGAAGCCGGAAGATGTCGGACTGGCTAAATCAAACCTCGTGCTCGGCAAGCACAGCGGCCGGCATGCATTTCGCGATCGCCTGGTAGAGCTCGGCTTCGAACTCGACGAATTTGAGACAAACCGGGCCTTCCAGGAATTCAAGAAACTCGCAGACAAGAAAAAAGATGTGTATGACGGTGATCTCGAATCCATTGTGATGAATGCCGGGGGTGCCACATCCGGGCCCTGGACGCTGCAATCGCTTGAAGTACAAACACACACCGACCAGCCGGCCACCGCCGCCGTAAACCTGGTATTCGAGGACGGTAAGGAAGTCAGCGAATCTGCCCGAGGCGACGGTCCGATTGCGGCGTCCTTCCAGGCACTGGAGCATGCGACGGGCGTCGAGCTTGTATTGAAGAACTTTGAATTGCACAGCGCCTCGATTGGCGAGGACGCCCAGGGCGAGGTAACGGTGACTGTCGAGTACGAGGGCCAGAGTTTCCGCGGTCGCGGCGCCAGCGTCGATATCGTGGAAGCCGGTTGTCGTGCCTGCCTCGAAGTCATGAATCGCATCCTGCGCCGCAACGAACGCGGCACAGGGGGCAAGCCCGCAAGTGATTCAACTCGCGCCTCAATCTGAGATACACAAGACAACAACGGAAACAGACCATTGAGCATTCCTGAGACCTTGTTCGAGAAGGTATGGGCCGATCATGTCGTCGTCGAGGAGACGGTTGATACACCGGCCGTCCTGTATGTCGACCTGCACATCATTCATGAAGTAACCACACCGCAGGCGTTTTCGGTCCTGCGAGCAAACGGCCTCCCCGTCCGTCGTCCTGACCTGACGCTGCCGACCCTGGACCATTCCACCCCGACGACGCGCGTCAGCACTTTCAAGGACTTGTTGGTTGCAGGCGAAGGTGCGGCGAACCAGGTTCGTCAAATGGAGCAAAACTGCGAGGAATTCGGGCTCGACCTGCTCGGCTATGGCAGCGGCAAGCGCGGCATCGTGCATGTTATTGGTCCGGAGCTCGGCGCAACGCAGCCAGGCAAAACGATCGTCTGCGGTGACAGTCACTCAAGTACCCACGGCGCGTTCGGCGCCCTCGCCTTCGGCATCGGTACGACGGAGGTCGGCCACGTTCTGGCCACGCAATGCCTGCTGCAGCGCAAGCCAAAAACGCTGGAAGTAAACGTGGAGGGAACGCTGCCTGCCGGCGTGACTGCAAAGGACGTCATCCTCGCAGTGATCGGCAAGATCGGCGTCGATGGCGGTACTGGCCACGTTATTGAATATCGTGGCGACGCGATTACGGCATTCACGATGGAAGAGCGCATGACGATCTGCAATATGTCGATCGAGGGCGGCGCCCGTGCGGGTATGATCGCACCGGACGACACAACCATCGACTACCTGCAGGGACGCCCGCGGGCACCGCAGCGCGAGGAATGGGATGCTGCCGTCCCACGGTGGCGTGAATTACGTACAGACGAAGGAGCGAGCTTCGATCATGCGGTCACAATCAACGCGAACCAATTGACGCCCATGGTCACATTCGGTACGAATCCTGGCATGGTGATTGGCATTAACGAGCCGGTTCCTGAAGGCAACGATGCCAGCTTCCGCAAAGCGCTGGACTACATGCAGGTGGAATCCGGAAAGCCGATGACGGAAGCCGCTGTTGATGTCGTATTCGTCGGGAGTTGCACAAACGGTCGCCTGTCAGATATTGAAGAGGCCGCGCGCGTGCTCGAAGGACGCAAGGTTGCCGACGGTGTACGCATGCTTGTCGTACCCGGTTCGGAGCAGGTTAAAGCCGACGCTGAGGCCAAGGGGCTCGACAAGGTGATTGAAGCTGCGGGCGCAGAGTGGCGCGAGGCCGGATGCTCCATGTGCATCGGGATGAACGGTGACATCGCGCAGCCAGGCCAATTAAGCGTCAGCACGAGCAATCGCAATTTCGAGGGACGCCAGGGCGTCGGTGCACGAACCGTACTGGCTAGCCCGGCCACCGCCGCCGCCTCTGCGATTGCAGGTCATGTTGCGGACCCGAGGAACTACCCATGAAGCCTGTCAGAAGCATTCGATCCAGGACCGTGGTCCTCCCAACCAGGGATATCGACACCGACCAGATCATCGCCGCTCGCTTCCTGACCACGACGTCGAAAGAAGGGTTGGGCGAGCGTGCGTTCTTCGATCTGCGCTACAACAAGGACGGCAGTGAAAAGAGCGATTTCATCCTCAACAAGGCGGAGGCCAGGGGCTGCAATGTTCTCATTGCCGGAAATAACTTCGGTTGTGGCTCATCGCGTGAACACGCGCCCTGGGCACTACTCGACTACGGCTTCGAAGCCGTCATTTCCACCGAGATTGCTGACATATTTCGCAGCAACTCGCTAAAGAATGGTCTGGTCGCCATTGTCGTGGATGAAAAGACGCACAGCTGGCTGCTCGAAAACCCGGGCGCGGATGTGGGCATCGACATAGAAGCCACGACTATTTCGCTGCCAGATGGCCGGTCGGTGGACTTCTCGATGGACGGATTCGCCCGGCACTGCCTGCTCGAGGGCGTGGACCAGTTAGGGTTCCTGCGGCACCAAATGAATTGCATTGAAAAATTTGAAGAGACGCGTCCATGGAAGCCGTAATCACTTTATTGCCCGGTGACGGAATCGGGCCGGATGTCACTGCCGCAGGAAGAGAAGTCCTCGATGCCGTGGCGGACAAAAACAGCCATACATTCCAGTACCACGAAGCGTTGATGGGCGGCGCGGCCATTGATGCCTCGGGTGATCCGCTGCCCCCGGCCACCGTCGAGGCGTGCCAAGCCGCAGATGCGGTGTTTCTCGGCGCGGTTGGCGGCCCGAAGTGGTCTGATCCCAATGCGAAAGTCCGACCCGAACAGGGCCTGCTCAAGCTGCGCTCGTTGCTTGGCGTGTACGCCAATATTCGTCCTGTTCGGATCTACCCGGAACTGGCCGGCGCATCGCCGCTGCGGGCAGACATCCTCGATGGTGTCGACATGCTCGTCATTCGCGAATTGACCGGCGGCATCTACTTCGGCAAGAAGACGCGCACCGAAACATCCGCCAGCGACCTGTGCGAGTACTCAGCAAACGAGGTCCAGAGAATTGTTCGAGTCGCGGCCGGGCTTGCCCGTCAACGACGCGGCAAACTCTGTTCAGTGGACAAGGCGAATGTCCTCGAGACGTCGCGCCTGTGGCGTGATGTGACTGATCACCTTATGGCCGATGAATATCCAGACATTGAGCTCGAGACGCTCCTCGTCGACGCGGCCGCCATGCATCTCCTCAGTCGCCCGTCTGACTTCGACGTTATCGTCACTGAGAACATGTTTGGTGACATCCTGACGGACGAGGCTTCGATGCTTGCGGGATCTCTCGGCATGCTGCCATCTGCGTCCCTGGGCGATGGCTCGGCAGGCC
>JGI24723J26617_10000740_pt1 | contig 30806 bp, 30 predicted proteins | sample Cruoilmetagenom6_FD_26617 | JGI IMG/M metagenome (IMG submission 26617) | reverse complement strand
TCTCGTCCTTGGCCAAATCGATCGCTGCTGCGAGACCCATGACCCCTGCCTGCTCACCGTCCGAGCCGATAACCCGCACTTCGGTGGCCTCTATTTCATCATTGCGCCTTACGCGCTTTGTAACTGCGATACCCTAATCCTCCGCAAATTCAATATCTTATGCCGTCCCGACCCACGACAAACAGCCGCAGTCACAACGGGAACGCGATTCTAATAAGCCTGCGCACAGGAAACAACCTCGGGAACCCGAAATTCTTAAAAAAATCAGGTGTTTTTCCGAGATTGGTGGGCGATGCGGGTTTCGAACCTGCGACCTCCACGATGTCAACGTGGCGCTCTACCCCTGAGCTAATCGCCCTCTATCTCGAAGGGACGCGTAAGATACTGAACGGTCAGGCCTACTGCAAGGCTTTTCAGCCCGCTTTNTGACTGTCAATTCCCAGGGCCTGCGCCCGGATTGNCTGGATCTCGTCACGCAGCTTCGCCGCATCCTCGAACTCCAGGTCCCGGGCATGCTTCAGCATCCTTTTTTCGAGTTTCGCAGCCTGCTTCAGGAGCTGCTCCGGACTCATCACCTCGTAGAGCCCTTTCTTATCCGACGCCCTGCTGCCGCTCCTGCCTGGCACCGGGTACGCCGACTCCATGACATCAGACACCTGTTTGACGATCGTCTTCGGCGTAATGTGATGCGCCTCGTTATAGACAACCTGCTTCTCGCGGCGCCGATCTGTTTCGTCGAGGGCTCGCCGCATGGAGCCGGTCACACGATCCGCGTACAGAATGGCTGTGCCGTGGAGATGACGGGCGGCCCTGCCGATAGTCTGGATCAATGACCGTTCTGAGCGCAGGAAACCTTCCTTATCAGCATCGAGGATGGCTACGAGTGACACTTCAGGCATATCCAGCCCCTCTCGCAACAGATTGATGCCAACGAGAACGTCAAAGGCGCCCAGCCTTAGATCCCGGATGATCTCTGTACGTTCAACGGTGCCAATATCCGAGTGCAGATATCGTACGGCGACGCCGTGTTCACGCAGGTAGTCCGTCAGGTCCTCGGCCATGCGCTTGGTCAGGGTAGTAATCAGCACGCGCTCGCCAACTTTCGTGCGCTTGCTAATCTCGGAAAGTACGTCGTCGACCTGAGTGCTGGCCGGCCGTACCTCGACGCTCGGATCGATCAGACCGGTCGGCCGCACGAGCAGTTCAACCGTGTTGTCCGCGTGCTCTTTCTCATAGACGCCGGGTGTCGCAGAGGTGTACACCGTTTGCGGCGAGAGTCCCTCGAACTCGTCGAATCGCAACGGCCGGTTGTCGAGCGCGGACGGCAGTCGAAAGCCGAATTCGACCAGCGTCTCCTTGCGCGAACGGTCGCCTTTGTACATCGCACCCAACTGCGGCACTGTCACATGACTCTCATCGATGACCAACAACGCGTTGTCCGGAACGTAGTCGAACAGGCACGGCGGCGGTTCGCCGGAGCCCCTGCCAGACAGGTAGCGTGAGTAGTTCTCGATGCCTGAGCAGTAACCGAGCTCCCGGATCATCTCTAAATCAAATAAGGTTCTTTGCTCAAGTCGTTGTGCTTCAAGTAATTTTTCGTGCTTTCTCAGGTACGCCAATCGCTCTTTCAGCTCTACCTTGATGTGTTCGCAGGCCTCGAGGAGCTTTTCCCTCGGCGTGACGTAGTGCGTCTTGGGGAAGACCGTAAAGCGCGGCACCCGGCGCACTACCTCGCCCGTTAGCGGATCGAAATAGGCTATCGACTCCACCTCGTCATCGAACAGCTCAATGCGTACCGCGTCACGTTCAGACTCTGCCGGAAACACATCGATAACATCTCCTCTAACTCGGTAGGTACCCTGGGACAGGTCCAGCTCATTGCGCGTGTACTGCATCTCGGCGAGCCGCCGCAGGATCGTCCGTTGATCGATACGATCACCACGAGTTACATGCAGCACCATGCTGAAGTATGCCTCGGGATCGCCAAGTCCGTAGATCGCCGAAACGGTCGCCACGATGATCGCGTCCGGGCGCTCGATAAGTGCCTTGGTGGCCGATAGCCGCATCTGTTCGATGTGCTGGTTTATCGAGGCATCCTTCTCAATAAACGTGTCCGAGGACGGTACATATGCTTCAGGCTGGTAGTAGTCGTAGTAAGAGACAAAATACTCGACAGCATTGTTCGGAAAGAACTCCCGCATTTCGCCATAGAGCTGTGCAGCAAGCGTCTTGTTCGGCGCCAGGATCATAGCCGGACGCTGGGTGCGTTCAATGACGCTTGCCATTGTGAAAGTCTTGCCTGACCCGGTTACTCCGAGCAAAGTCTGCCGGGCGAGCCCGTCATTCAGTCCCTCTACGAGTCCGGAAATAGCCGCAGGCTGATCGCCTGCCGGCGCAAAATCAGAGACCAGCGCGAAGCGGTCACGATCTTCCATTGAGGTATTGGGGAGGTCTGTTGTTTCACGTACCATGGCGCTGCGTATCAAAGGGGCAATCGAGTGATCTTACCAGTTTCGAAACGTATGGCTTCGGTGAAGCCCTCCGCAACCGGAGCCGTCCTGGCCCTGGCAGCCACGCTACGTGCGGAGGGGCGCGACCTGATCAGCCTTGGAGCCGGCGAACCCGACTTCGACACTCCGGCCCATGTTCGTGAAGCGGCCGTCGCGGCCATCAACAATGGCCAGACCCGCTACACACCGATCGACGGCACAGCAGAGTTGAAGGCCGCTATCCAGGCGAAGTTCTCGCGGGAGAACAAGCTTGACTATGAGCCGTCCCAGATTGTGGTGACATCCGGTGCCAAGCAGGCGCTCTTCAACCTGTGCATGGCCCTCCTTAATCCGGGCGACGAGGTAATTGTCCCGGCACCTTACTGGGTCTCGTACCCCGACATGGTGCGCCTGGCGGGCGCCGAGCCGGTCATTATAGAGACAGGCATCAGGCAGGATTTCAAGATTACGCCCGAGCAATTGGCTGCGGCCATAACGGGGCAGACCCGGCTTCTTATTCTCAACACCCCGTCCAACCCGACGGGTGCATGCTACAACGAGGCCGAGATGGCGGCATTGGGTGCGGTTATCGAGCGGCACCCCGATGTCGTCGTTCTGTCCGATGACATCTATGAACACATTCACTGGGCAACTGACCCGTTTGTCAGTTTCGCGACGGCCTGCCCGTCATTGATGGATCGCACCGTGACCGCCAACGGCGTATCGAAGGCTTATGCCATGACGGGCTGGCGAATTGGTTATGCGGCCGGCCCGCAGGCGCTGATCACCGCGATGAAGACCATTCAAAGCCAAAGCACGTCAAACGCCTGCAGTGTGTCCCAGGCTGCTGCTGTGGCAGCCCTCAACGGCAGCCAGGCGTGCGTTCGCGACATGGCCGCCGCGTACCGCGAGCGGCACGACTACATCGTCAACGCACTGAACGACATCGACGGTTTCGAATGCCGTCATGGGGAAGGTGCGTTTTACACGTTCCCCAGCGTCCAGGCCGTGTTGGAAGCCAGGGGAATGGACAACGACGTCCAGTTCGTCGAGTTCCTGCTCAATGAGGCAGACCTGGCTTGCGTACCCGGTTCAGCCTTCGGCGCGCCGGGTTATGTGCGTTTTTCCTTTGCCTGTTCGATGGATATGCTGGAAGAGTCGATACGGCGAATAAAACGGGCGCTGATGGCTTGACAAGGGCCCGGGGCTAGACCAGAATCGCGCCCCGCACCTAAGGGTGACCAAAATTCCCCGGTAGCTCAGTTGGTAGAGCAGATGACTGTTAATCATCGGGTCCGTGGTTCGAGTCCGCGCCGGGGAGCCAGACAATAGAAGCGCCATGCAGTATTTTTCGCATGGCGCTTTTTGGTTGTGGCCCTGGAATCACAGGACAGGAAAGATCAGATGGAAGTCTTCAAGGAATTCGGTATCGAGGCAGCACACCGACTGCCAAACGTCCCCGCAGACCACAAGTGCGCCCGGCTCCACGGCCACTCGTTTCGAATTACCGTGCATATCTCAGGTGAAATTCACCCGACACTCGGATGGGTTCAGGACTTTGCGGATATCAGCAAGGCATTCGCGCCAATTCACGAACGCCTGGATCACCGTTGCCTCAACGACGTTCCCGGGCTGGAAAACCCGACCAGCGAGAACTTGTGCGCCTGGATCTGGCAAGAGCTGGTACCGACCCTGCCGCAGCTCAGCAGGATAGTCGTGCGAGAGACTTGTACGTCAGGGTGTTCCTACGAGGGGCCATAAGGCCCGTTTGTATTCCACCATCACGTCTGAACGCCTAGTTGCTTGTGTTCTCGCCGGTGGAACGTAATGTCCAGCGCGATCTTCAGCAGCAGCAGGATCACGAGGCCGCCGACCGGCTGGCCTGATTCGATCAGGAAAAACCCGCCGGCTATCAAGGCCACATGCGTGATCATCATGCGCTTGTATGGCAGGCCCATCGCCTGCATGGCCGAGAGTCTCTCGTGCTCATTCCGGCCCATGTAGTTTTCAATAAATGACCAGCCGTGTGAGATAAACAGCGCTACCACGGCCACCCAATTGAGGTTGTCCAGAACCAGTCGATAGTAATCCACAGGCTGTGCGAGGCTTCCGAGCTCTTCGGCATGGCCTGAGTACATGCCAAATAACACCATGAAATGCCCAAACATAAAGCCGCCGTAGTGAACCAGGAAAAACAGCGGCAGGAACAGCCCTTCCCGCAGTGTGTCGTTACTTGCAGCGACGACCAGCCGTGCGATTCCGAACAGGCCGATAATGACGTTCTCGCACCAGAAGAGGAGTAACAGGAAGAACACGTCCCAGTCCCACAGGAATACGCCTGCCAGCGGCAACAGATTCGCCGCAACCAGCAGGATCAGGGACCAGCGGCCTTTCATTCGCTTGCCGCTATCTCAATAACGACGTTCCACAAGTACTGAACAAGCTGGACGAAAGCCTCTTCTTCGATACGCTCGTTGTCCCCGTGAGCGCCGTAGCCACTATTGATCTCCTCGATCGACCGGGCCGGACCGATGCCGTAGGCCTGCATGCCCTTCGCGCGCACTTGCGCCATGTCAGTTGCCCCGGTCGACATTATCGGCAGCACCGTCGCCTCCGGATACATACGCAAAGCGACCCCCTCCAGGACCTGGAACATCTCGTTGTCGATTTCAGAGGGCGGTGCTGCGGGCCGATAGATATGCTCCGGCACGATCTCAACGCGTGGATCGTCAATCACCTCAGCCAGCTTCGCGTAGAATTTCTCGACGTCTTCGTCCGGCAACATACGGATATCGATGATTGCCCTGGCTTCGGATGGGATCACGTTTCGACGAAAACCGGCGTCGATTACAGTCGGTACGACCGACGTGCGCGACAGCGAATAATGATATGGAAACGTCTCCAGGAAATGTCGCTGGATCGCATCACTCTCGTCCGCATTCTCGACGTTCAGGTAACGCCAGGCATCTTCGGGTGCTGAGATCTCTGCAAGGCGCCTGAAATAGGTACGCGTGGTTTCGTTCAGACGTACTTCGGTTTCCCATGCGCCTGCTTTTGATATCGCGTTCGCCAGAATCGTCACGGCATTTTGCAGTGTCGGCACAGAGCCATGACCAGGTTTGCCCCTGGCGACAAGCGTCACGCGACGTGGCATTTTTTCCGTGGTCTCGATGCCAACGGTGCTGACTTTGTCATCGCGTATAACCGACTGACCACCTTCGGCAAGCGCATACTCTGCATCAATCTTGTCGAAGTGCTTTTCGACCATGAAGTTGATACCAACCTCGGGTGTACCCTCTTCGCCCGATTCGGCAAGAAAGATAATGTCCCGGTCCAGCGCGACGCCGTAGCGCTTGAGCAGCTTTACGACCATCAGGGTAGCTGCGACATTATCTTTGTCATCCAGTGTGCCGCGACCGTAAATAAAGCCGTCTTCTCGATTTCCACTGAACGGATCGGCGTACCACTTCTCCGGTTGGACACCGACGACATCGGTATGTCCCATGATCAATACCGGCCGCTTTGACCCATTTCCTGGAATCCGGGCGACGAGGTTCGCTCGCGACTCATCCAATGCAAACGTCTCTGAGTCGATCCCTTCCCGGGCGAGTTCCTCCCGAAGATACTCCACCACCAGCGTTTCATTACCGGGCGGGTTCGTCGTGTTGATCTGTATGAGCTCGACGAGATGCTGGACCGCTTCCTCGCCGGCTTCACTCCAGTCAATCAGGTAGGACTGCTCTGCATTTACCGCCGCCGTACCACACAGCAACACCAAGCCGCTGATTATTCTCATATTTTCTTCGCCGCTACAGTGGACTATCGGGCTAGAATAGCCCGTCGGCCGGGCGAGAGAAACAAAATTAACCAGTCACTGGCCGCAGGGGGGGTATACGAACAAGAAATCTATCGTCTCGTCGATCGCCGTGGCGCTTGTCGCCGCATTCCTGAATCGCGATTCGGCAGACGCCTAGCCTTTTAACACCGCTTCGAGGTGTACGCGGAACGCTNTGCCGGTGTCCGGGTGGGTCAANCCGTAGGCAACAGCCGCCTGCAAGTAACCCAGCTTGCTGCCGCAGTCATAGCGCACACCGTCGAACGAATAGGCGTAGACGGCTGACTCGCCCAGCAAGTCGGCGATACCGTCGGTCAGCTGGATCTCGCCGCCGGCACCTTTCCCTATGGTCTCGAGTTTGTCGAAAATTTCCGGCGCCAGGAGATAACGGCCAACGACCGCCGAATCTGACGGCGCGTCTTCGGGCGCGGGTTTCTCTACGATCTGAGTGATACGACTTCGATCGGCCTCGTCCACGGCCACGATACCGTAGCTGGATGTATTCTCGCGGGGTACGGTCTCGACAGCAACGACGCTGCCGCCGTGATCGGCATGCTCGGCCGCCATCTGCGCCAGGCAGCCCGGCTCACCGGCGATCAGGTCATCAGCGAGATGCACGAAGAACGGTTCATTTCCCACGGCTGGACGCGCGCACAGTACGGCATGGCCAAGCCCAAGGGGTTCGCCCTGCCGGATATAGATGCACGATACGCCCTTCGGCACGATGCCCCGAATTGATGCCAGCAGCTCATCTTTGCCTGACCGCGTCAATGCCTCTTCCAACTCGGGATCAGTGTCGAAGTGGTCTTCGATTGCACGCTTGGATGCACCTGTTACAAATACGAGCTTGGTTGCTCCTGCTGCGATCGCCTCTTCGACCGCGTACTGAATAAGCGGCTTATCAACAATCGGCAACATTTCCTTCGGGCTCGCCTTGGTGGCAGGAAGGAATCGGGTGCCGCGACCGGCAACGGGAAATACAGCTGCTTTGACTTTCTGGCCCACCTGGAACTCCAGTAATCAGGAAGGACCGCATCATAGCGAAATCCCGCTTACGGAGTCACGACGACCGTCACGCATACGAGCGAGAGCCAGGTCCGCAACCTTGCAGACCCGGCCCACTAACGCCGTGTCGTTCCTATTTCTTCTGCCCGGAGACCTTGATGTCGGCTCGATTCAGCTCGACGGTTCGCTCGCCGATTCCTTTCACAAGTGACAGGTCATCGGCACTCCGGAACGGGCCGTGCTTCTCTCGATACTCGACAATTGCCTTGGCCTTGGACATGCCCACGCCCTTCAACTCTGCCGAAATCGTCTCGGCGTCAGCCTTATTGATGTCGACCTGCCCGGCCAGGGCTGCCAGCGGCGCCATTAGCAGGACTGCCAGGGCGATGGTGCTCAGGATTCTCATAATCTGCTCCTTTCTTGGTAAGAGACAAAGGAGCTTATTGGCGCAGGCGTACGCCGTCCGCCTAAGAAACCGGGCGGTTTATTTGGTTATGCTGTGCTGCAACACTGTATCGAACTGAACGCGCGCAGCCGGTCGCTGCGTTTCCCAGTCCCGACAGCTAGGGCACTGCCAAAGCAGGCGCTGACTTGAAAAGCCGCACTCCTGGCACTGATACCGCGGCGTCGCCGCCGCGAGTTTCGACAATGCGCCGCGGACCTTCGCAAACGCTGAGTCGGATTCACCCTTCTCATCCGACAGCTTCTGCAAATCTACAAACTCGCCCAGGGTGGGTTCATTGAGCATGTACTGCTCGACACACTCGTCAATGATCGGGATTCCCCCAATGTCATTGACGATCGCCGTGTAGGCGACTAGCGATGCCCTCTCCGGGTTCTTGGCCAGCAACGCTTTGAGGGCCTGTTCAAGCTCAGTGACTTCATTCTCGCGCGTGTAGATCGCAACAATCTCGGGCAGTGCCTCGGCAATAAGATAGGTGTTTTCGTCGATGATACGGTGATAGAGCCTGAGCGCCGTCTTGCTGTCGTCGGTATCGCGGGCAATGTGTGCCCGCGTCAACGCGCCACGCATGGTTCGAGGCCTTCCCGACTGCGCGTTCTTCACATACCGTCTCGCCGAAGCATAATCGCCTGCTGCTGCGGAGGCTTCAGCCAGCTCACAGTAGTAATGGGCAATTTGCAACGCAAGTGACTGGCCGCCGAGAATCTCAAGACGCTTGCCCGCCTCGATGGCTTTCTCCCAGTCTCGCTCTTGTTCGTAAATGCCGCACAGCGCATTGATTGCCTGCACCTGGTAGCGGGACCCCTCAGAGAGCCTTGAGAACAGCTTTTCCGCACGATCCAGTAAACCGGCCGCCAGGTAGTCTTTCGCCAGCGAGTACAAGGCCTGGTCGCGCTGCTCGGACGCGAGGTCCGGGCGTGCAATGATGTTCTGGTGGATACGGATCGCGCGGTCCACCTCACCGCGGCGCCGGAACAGGCTGCCCAACGCAAAGTGAGTCTCGATCGTCTTGGCGTCAACGCGGACCATCCGCAGGAAATGCTCGAGCGCCTGGTCAGTCTGCTCGTTCAGCAGGAAATTCAGGCCTTTGAGGTAGTCGATATTCAGCGGGGGCGGCGCATCTTCTTCATCGCGCTCGCCAAATCGCCCTATGACCCAACCCGCTGCCGCGAGCAACAGGAACAGGCCCGCGAGAATTAGGGCTTTTTCAGTCGGCATCGCTGAGTGGCAGGTTACGGAGGCTGCTGACCTCACTCTCGGTGACACGGAGAGACCGGCGCAGGATGCGGCGCTCGTTCATAAGCTTCAAAGCAAAGAAGCCAAGGCACAGGATGCCGAACAGCCAGCCCAGTGCGAAAGTCACGGTGAATGCCATGGGAATCGAGGTATTGACCTCTGCAAAGGCCAGATCGAGATCGATCATGCCTGTGTTGTTAGCAGTAAATGTCGCCATGACGATGGCGATGAGAACGATCAGAATCACCAACCCGATACGTTTCAGCATGCGTTTGCTCCGCAGATCCGGTAAGCCTAAAGCCATGATGCGGCCTGATGCCGCGATGGATCAACTCTTGATCGGGAAATGCCGGCTTTCGTCTACCCGTTCGCGCAGATCCTTGCCGGGCTTGAAGTGCGGCACATACTTGCCGGACAGCGCGACCGCTTCACCAGTCTTGGGGTTACGTCCGATACGGGGCGGACGATAGTGCAGGGAGAAACTCCCAAAGCCTCGAATCTCGATGCGCTGACCCTTGGCCAACGAGTCACTCATAAGGTCGAGCAGGTGCTTGACAGCCAGTTCAACATCCTTGGCCGGCAGGTGTTTCTGCTTACGAGAAATGGCTTCTATCAGTTCAGATTTTGTCATTTTACCTTATTCCGTACCGCTGAATTAGCGTAACCCACGGATATTAAAGGTAATAGTAGCCCAGACCAGCGGGTCTGGGCTACCTTTTTTACTTATTATTTGCTTCCGCCGGACATTTTTTCCTTCAGAAGGTCGCCGAGGGTAGTGCCCACGGGTGCTGCAGCAACGTCAGATTTGTAGCTGCTGACCGCTTCCTGCTCCTCGTGAACTTCCTTCGCCTTGATCGATAACTGGATCGAACGGTTCTTCCGATCAACGTTTGTGAATTTGGCCTCGACCTCTTCACCGACCTTGATCATCGTCCGCGCGTCCTCTACACGACCACGCGCGAGCTCTGACGCTCGCAGCGATCCGAAGATGCCTTCACCAAGATCAACCGTCGCGCCTCGCGCGTCCACTTCCGTGACCGTGCCCGTGACGATTGAGTTCTTTGGATTAGCCGCGAGCCAGTTCGAGAACGGATCCTTCTCCATCTGCTTGATGCCGAGCGAGATACGCTCACGCTCTGCATCGATGGCAAGAACCGCTGCCTCGATCTCCTGGCCTTTCTTGTAGTTCCGCACGGCTTCTTCGCCAGGCAGATCCCAGGAAATATCCGAGAGATGGACGAGACCGTCGATGCCGCCGTCGAGACCGATGAAAATACCGAAGTCCGTGATCGACTTGATCTGGCCGGTAACCTTGTCGTTGCGGTTGAATGTCGCAGAGAACTCAGCCCAGGGGTTCGACTTGCACTGCTTGACGCCCAGCGAAATACGACGACGTTCTTCGTCGATCTCGATGACCATGACTTCAACTTCTTCGCCAACCGAAACAACACGAGACGGGTTAACGTTCTTGTTGGTCCAGTCCATTTCCGAAACGTGAACAAGGCCTTCAACACCGTCTTCGATCTCAACAAAGCAACCGTAGTCCGCGATGTTTGTGACCTTGCCGAAGATACGCGTCTGCGGCGGGTAACGACGTGCGAGATCCTGCCAGGGATCGTCACCGAGCTGCTTCATGCCCAGCGATACGCGCTGGCGCTCACGATCGAACTTGAGGATCTTGACGTCAATTTCCTGACCGACTTCGACAACCTCGGAAGGATGCTTGACGCGCTTCCAGGCCATATCAGTGATGTGCAGCAGGCCGTCGATTCCACCGAGATCGACGAATGCGCCGTAGTCGGTGAGATTCTTGACGATACCTTTGACGGTCTTGCCTTCCTGCAGCTCTTCGAGCAATTTCTCACGTTCAGCAGAGAATTCCGTTTCGACAACCGCGCGGCGCGATACGACCACGTTGTTGCGACGCTGGTCGAGCTTGATAACCTTGAATTCAAGGCTCTTGCCCTCGAGGTAGCTCGGGTCACGAACCGGACGAACATCAACAAGAGAGCCCGGCAGGAATGCGCGGACATTGTCGATCTCGACTGTGAAGCCACCTTTGACGCGACCATTGATCACGCCTTCGACGACCTCACCATCCTCGAACGCTTTCTCAAGCTCAATCCAGGTACGTGCCCGGATCGCTTTCTCACGTGAGAGTTTGGTCTCACCGAAACCGTCTTCCACGGCATCGAGTGCGACTTCAACTTCATCCCCAACGGAGAGTTCGCCTTCGCGCTTGTCGTTCTTAAATTGTTCTACGGGGATAACGGCCTCGGACTTGAGGCCTGCACTGACGAGTACGACATCGTCATTTATTGCGACAACGATACCGGTGATGATGGAACCCGGCTTTATTTGTTGACTGGCAAAACTCTCTTCAAATAATTCAGCAAAACTTTCAGACATGTTAGTAAACCAAGGGAGTACAAACTCCCACCCATTAGCGTCGTGTCACATCCTGTGACTGACGGTCATTACAAAAAAGGAACGAACATCCTGTCCGATCCTATCCATTTACCTTCTTGAGATTGTTAGAGGTCAGCGACCCAGTCGAGTACGGTTTGCGTAACTGCCTCAATGGACTGGCCCGAAGAATCCAGAATCCTGGCATCCTTTGCAGGCCGCAGCGGTGCTACCGATCGCTCGGAATCCCGCCGGTCACGGACCTCTATGTCCCGTGAAAGGGCGGCAAGGCTAACATCCAAGCCCTTGTCTTTCAACTGCTTATGGCGCCTGCGGGCCCTTTCCTCGGCGCTCGCCGTCAGGAAGATTTTGAGGGCCGCGTCCGGGAACACGTGGGTACCCATATCGCGGCCGTCGGCGACCAGTCCCGGGGGCTGCTGAAACGCCCGTTGCCGCTCAAATAACGCGTGTCGAACGGCCGAAATCTGGGCCACTGTGGATGCTCCGGCACCGGCTTCCTCGGTTCGGATCAACGTCGTCACGTCCTCGTCCCTCAGCCAGATCCGCTCCTCACCCTTCTCATTACTATCAAACCGGGCGTCGAGATCGTGGGCAAGTTCCGCGAGTTTATACCCGTCCTGGAGTGAAATCCCCGAAATCTGGGCGGACAACGCAACCAGGCGGTACAGCGCCCCACTATCCAGTAAGTGGTACCCAAGCGCCTCGGCCACCCGGCAGGCGATAGTGCCCTTCCCGGACCCGCTCGGACCATCGATGGCGATAACCGGGATTTTCTCCTTCTCAAGCATTCAGGACCTCGATCTCCCCACCTACGCGTGCAAGGCGGTCGCAAAAACCTGGAAATGATGTGTCAACGTTGTCCACATCGCGAATTATGACCTCATCAGTGGCGATCGTCGCCGCCATAGCCAGCGACATAGCAACGCGGTGGTCGTGGAAGCTCTCGACCTCGCCACCCGTGAATTGTCCTCCCTGTACGACAGCGCCGTCCTCTGATTCATCGACCTTGATGCCGAGCCGTCGCATGCCATCAGCCATCGCAGCAATTCGGTCGCTCTCTTTGACTCGCAACTCACCAATGCCGGAAAACGTCGTCTTGCCAGTCGCCGCCGCAGCCGCCACGAACAGTGCAGGAAATTCGTCTATGGCCAGTGAAACCAGCGCCGGGTCAACCGACCCACCTTGAAGCCGGGAAGCCCGAACCCGAATGTCAGCGACGGGCTCCTTGCCGAGCAGTTGTGGGTTTTCCAGAGAAATGTCCGCCCCCATTGCAAGGAGGATGTCGATCACGCCAGTTCTTGTCGGGTTTACACCAACATTTTCTATAAGGATATCCGCGTCTTGCGATAACAATGTACCGAGAATTATGAAGGTTGCCGACGACAAGTCGCCTGGTACCTTAACCTGCGTTCCGCGCAGCGCCTGGCCCCCATCAAGCGCGATCCGCCCTCCCTCGGCGCTTAGCTGCACGCCCATAGAGCCCAACATCCGCTCTGTGTGATCCCGCGTTACTGCTGGCTCGGTCACACTGGTTGTGCCCTCTGCATACAATCCCGCGAGCAGCACAGCCGATTTTACCTGGGCGCTCGCCACAGGCAGCTTGTAGTCAATCCCCCGCAGCTTCAATCCGCCGGAAATCTGCAGTGGCGGTGTGCCATCGCAGTCACTTTCGATAGCGGCGCCCATGCTGGTTAGCGGCTTTATGATCCGACCCATCGGACGGCCTGTGAGAGACGCATCTCCGGTCAATACGCTCCCGAATGACTGGCCGCTCATTAGTCCCGCCATCAGGCGCATGGCAGTCCCGGAGTTCCCGAGATCGATATCGGCAGCCGGAGCACTCAGCCCGTGGAGGCCAATCCCTTCGATAACAAGCTCGGTCGGACCGGGTTGTTCGATCGTAACGCCGAGTGCGCGCATGGCCGCCGCAGTAGCCAGGCAGTCATCACCATCCAGGAAGCCGCTGACGTCCGTACGGCCCTCGGCAATACTGCCCAGCATAAGGGCCCGGTGAGACACAGACTTGTCGCCCGGCACCGTTACGCGGGCGTCCCGCAGCGCTGAGGGTGTGACTTTGAAATGCATGGATGACAGGCCGCCCGTCAGCCAACTGCCTTGGGATACGCTCCAAGCACTTTGAACAGCGACGCGCTGCTCTCCAGGTCCGCCAGTGCGTCAGCAACAGGTGCCTGCTCCGCGTGACCTTCGATGTCGAGGAAGAACACGTAATCCCACTTGCGCCGGCGCGACGGCCGTGACTCGATACGTGTCATGCTCACGCCGTGTTTGGCCAGCGGTTGCAGGAGTCCGTGCAACACGCCGGCGCCACCGGCTGTATCGCTGGTCGAAATAAGAAGTGTCGTCTTGTCTTCACCGGTCGCGGCAAGCAACTTGCGGCCAACCACCAGGAAGCGAGTCGCGTTGTCCGGCCGATCCTCAATATTATTGACGAGGATCTGTAATTCATACACGTCCGCCGCCACCTCAGGACCAATTGCCGCGGTCCCATCCTCATCGCGGGCGCGCCGTGCACCCGCAGCATTGCTCGACATGCCGATAAGTTCAGCATGAGGCAGGTTTTCCCGAATCCAGCCGCGGCATTGAGCCAATGACTGCTCATGAGCACAGATGCGTTCGATATTCTCAAGGCCCTTCTGGCTGCCCATCACGTGTTGTTCGATCTTGAGCTCGATCTCCCCGGCGATCTTGAGCGGCGACGTCAGGAACATATCGAGCGTGTTATTGACCGAACCTTCGGTTGAATTCTCGATGGGAACCACGCCGAAATCGGCAGCACCGCACTCGACCTCCTGGAAGACCTCGTCGATCGTGTGAAACGGGAGTGCACGTACGGAGTGGCCAAAGTGCTTGTAAACGGCCGTTTGCGTAAAGGTCCCCTCAGGGCCGAGGAAACCGATCTTGAGTGGTTCCTGCTGCGCGAGGCAGGCCGACATGATCTCGCGGAACAGCCGCAGCATCTCCTCGTCACGCATCGGGCCATCATTGCGATCCAATACGTTGCGTAAGACCTCCGCCTCACGCTCCGGGCGGTAGTAATCAACCGCAGACCCAAGATCACCTTTGGCGACGCCGACCTGCTGCGCGATTTTCGCCCGGTCGTTGATCAGGCCCTGGATACGCTCGTCGATAGCATTGATACGTTCGCGTATTTCCGCCAGATCCAGATTGTCAGGTGTCTCTTCTGCCATCCCCAATACTGCTCAAAAAACCCAGTGGTTTCCTCAGGTTACAGGCTTGCCGAGATTTCGCAACGTCAGGACGCCCTCGATCGAACGCAGTTCATCGAGCAATGCGTCAGTCGGCTCCCCGTTAACATCGACAATCGTGTACGCAAGGTCACCAACCGACTTGTTGAGGAGGTCTTCAATATTCAGGCCGGCATCTGCAATGCAGGTTGAAATCTGGCCGACCATATTGGGTACGTTTGCGTTCGCCACGGTGATGCGCCAGGCATCGAGGCGCGACAATCGCGCCTCCGGAAAATTCACCGAGTGCCGAACATTTCCGTTCTCAAGATAGTCCTTGACGTTTTCCGCGACCATGACCGCACAGTTGGCCTCGGCTTCACCCGTCGATGCCCCGAGATGCGGCAGCGCGGTTACTTTCGGGTGCGCAATAAGCTCCGGGGTCGGAAAATCCGTAACGAACGCGTGCAGCTTGCCGCTATCGAGCGCCGCGATTGCAGCGGCGTCGTCGACAATGCCGCCGCGTGCAAAATTAATGAGAACGCTGCCATTATTCATCAGGGCAAGGCGGTCCGCATTGACCATATTGCGTGTTGCGTCGATCAGCGGGACATGACAAGTAACGAAGTCTGCATGCTTGAAAAGCTGATCGAGCGTCTCCTCCATCTCGACACCGGAGGACAGTTGCCAGGCATTCCGAACCGTAATAGCAGGATCGTAGCCGACAACCTTCATGCCGATATCCAGGGCGGCATTCGCTACCTCCACGCCAATAGCGCCAAGACCGATAACACCCAGGGTCTTGCCCGGTAACTCAAAGCCGACAAATTGTTTCTTGCCATTCTCGACGGCCTTCTTGAGATCGTCACCGGTTTCCTCGAGCGTCTTCACGTACTCGCTCGCGCTCGCCAGGTTCCGTGCACCGAGCAGCAACCCAGCAATTACGAGCTCTTTGACAGCATTCGCATTTGCGCCAGGTGCGTTGAATACCGGCACGCCACGCTCGGCCATCGCGTCGCAAGGAATATTGTTGGTGCCTGCCCCGGCGCGACCGACGGCGGCAACCGTGTCCGGGACATCCATGTCGTGCATGTTGTGTGAGCGCAGCAGAATGGCATCCGGATGTGCGATTTCAGAGGCAACTTCGTAGCGTTCGCGAGGCAGGTGCCGCAGTCCTTCAACGGCAATGTTGTTCAGTGTCAGTACCTTGTACATGATTATCCGTTAGCCCTTTCAAATTCAGCCATGAACGCGATAAGCGCGTCGACAGACTCCTCGCTGACTGCGTTGTAGATAGAGGCACGCATGCCGCCAACCGAGCGATGCCCCTTTAGGTTTTNAAGACCAGCCGCCGCCGACTCCTCAAGGAATCTCTTGTCGAGTGCGTCGTCCGCCAGGATAAATGGCACGTTCATACGCGAGCGACAGTCTTTCGCTACCGGGTTGCTGTAGAAACCCGACGTATCGATCGCTGCGTAGAGTTTGCTCGACTTGCGTTCATTAATATCCGCCATCGCCTCAACGCCGCCCTGATTCTTCAGCCATTGAAATACGAGATCAGCGACATACCAGGCAAAGGTCGGCGGCGTATTCGTCATGGAGTCCGAATCTGCGTAGGACTTCCAGGTCATCAAGTGAGGGTTGTTGGTGCGCGCCCGGTCGAGCAGGTCGTTGCGCACGATGACCAGTGTGATGCCGGCAGGACCGATGTTCTTCTGCGCTCCGGCATACATGACACCAAACCGGCTGACGTCGATCGGGCGTGACAGGATATTGCTCGACATATCGGCTACGAGCGGCACATCGCCACTCGGCACGAAATGGAACTCAACACCAGCGATAGTCTCGTTGGGCGTGTAATGCAGATACGCAGCGTTGTCAGAGCGCTGCCACGACGATTCATCCGGGATGTAGGTAAATTTCTTGTCCGATGCGTCCGTTGCAACATTCACGTTGCAGAACTTTGTCGCCTCGCCCGCCGCCTTCTTACCCCAACTGCCCGTCACGATGTAATCGGCGGTGTCGCCAGGCTCGGAAAGATTCATCGGGGCCATGGCCATTTGCAAGGTGGCCCCGCCCTGCGGAAACAGGACACTGTAGTCATCAGGCACGTGCAGCAGCTCGCGTAACGTAGCTTCCGCGCGCTCGGCGAGCGCCACGAAATCGGCTCCCCGGTGGCTGACTTCCATGACAGACATGCCGGAGCCACGCCAGTCCGGGAGGTCATTGCGAATGGTCTCGAGTACTTCAAGCGGCAGCGCTGCAGGACCAGCACTGAAATTATGAACGCGTGACATTGCGGTGGGATTCCTGAGTAAGGGGCTTAATCGATGGTGAGTCCAGCGCGCGTATTGTTACGATTTAGCAGCCAAATTGCATTACTTACGATCGTAATTATTCGTCCTCGTCCTCGATCGATTCAATACGTGCTAATCCCACGAGACGTTGACCGCTACCCACACGAATCAGTCGCACACCCTGTGTATTCCGGCCCATTATTGAAATATCGCTAACACCGGTCCGAACAAGCGTCCCATTGGAGCTGATCAGCATGATCTCGTCGTCCTCACCCACCTGGATTGCGCCGACGGTGTTGCCGTTGCGATCCGTCGTCTGGATCGCGATAACGCCCTGGCCACCGCGTCCCTGCACAGGGAAATCGTCAACCGGCGTCCTTTTCCCGTAGCCGTTTTCGGTCGCTGTAAGGATAAGCCCGTCCGCAATAATGCTCAGCCCGATGACTTCATGGCCGGCGGGCAGCTTGATGCCGCGCACGCCTGCCGCACCGCGTCCCATCGGTCGGACGTCGGACTCGGCGAAACGTATAGCCTTGCCATGGCTTGCTACAAGCAGTATTTCCGCATCGCCATCGGTAATCGCGACGTCGACCAGCTTGTCCTCGCCACGCAGGTCGACGGCAATGATGCCGCTTGCACGTGGCCGCGAGAACTGGCTCAACGGTGTCTTCTTGACCGTACCACCCGATGTGGACATGAAGACGAAGTGTCCTTCCGCGTATTCCTTGATTGGCAACACCGCGTTGATGCGCTCGCCCGCTTCGAGTGGCAGCAGGTTCACAATAGGCTTGCCGCGGGAACCACGGCTTGCCTGTGGAACCTGGTAGACCTTCAGCCAGTACATCTTGCCGCGACTCGAGAAGCACAGGATCGTGTCGTGCGTGTTCGCGACGAAAAGCTTGTCGATGAAATCTTCATCCTTGACCTTGGTCGCCGAACGGCCGCGTCCGCCACGCTTTTGCGCCTGGTACACGTCTATCGGCTGGGCCTTGGCATAGCCGCCGTGCGACAGCGTCACCACGACCTCTTCCTGCGGGATCAGGTCTTCGACACTGAGGTCAGAGTGATCCTGGACGATTTCCGTGCGGCGCTCGTCACCGTATGCATCGCGCACGTCGGCAAGTTCACTGCGGATGACATCAAGAAGCAGATCCGGGTTCGCCAAGATATCGGAAAGCTCTTTAATTTTAACCAATATCTCTTTGTATTCTTTAACTATTTTGTCTTGCTCAAGCCCAGTCAGTCGATGCAGCCGCAAGTCGAGAATCGCCTGAGCCTGGACGGCCGAGAGGTGGTACTTGCCTTCAACCAGGCCGCCGCCCGTGTCGAGACCGTCGGGGCGCGTATCCGTATCGCCGGCCCGTTCAAGCATGCCTGTGACCTCACCAGGCTGCCACGCGCGCTCCATGAGGCCCGTCTTGGCCTCCGCAGGAGAGGCTGAGGATTTGATGAGCGCAATAACCTCATCAATGTTGGCCAGTGCAACTGTTTGCCCTTCGAGGACGTGAGCCCGGTCCCGGGCCTTGCGCAGGTCGAAAATAGTCCGACGTGTTACCACTTCGCGGCGATGTGCCAGGAACGCTTCCAGGACCTGCTTGAGGTTCAGGAGCTTCGGCTGCCCGTCATGCAAGGCCACCATGTTGATACCGAACACGCTTTGCATCGGCGTTTGCTTATAGAGGTTGTTCAGCACAACATCGCTGACTTCGCCCTGTTTCAGCTCGATCACGATGCGCATACCGTCCTTGTCGGACTCATCACGCAATTCGCTGATGCCCTCGATACGCTTCTCACGCACGAGATCGGCAATTTTCTCGATCAGACGTGCCTTGTTAACCTGGTACGGCAACTCGGTAACGATAATCGCTTCCTTGCCCCGCTTGCTGATCGTCTCGACCTCGGTACGCGCCCTTATATAGACACGACCGCGACCTGTTCGGTACGCCGAGTAGATACCCGCGGCGCCATTGATGATGCCGGCAGTCGGGAAATCCGGACCAGGAATGTGCTCCATGAGCCCGGGAACGTCGATCTCCGGATCCTCGATGAGCGCCAGGCAGGCGTTAATCACTTCTGTGAGATTGTGTGGCGCAATATTCGTCGCCATACCCACAGCGATTCCGGATGAGCCGTTAACCAACAAGTTGGGAATGCGTGTTGGCAGGACGCCGGGCTCATGTTCCGATTCGTCGTAGTTTGCGATGAAATCGACGGTCTCTTTCTCGATATCCGCCATGAGCTCATGAGCAATGCGAGACATCCGAATTTCGGTGTAGCGCATCGCCGCCGGGTTATCGCCGTCGACCGATCCAAAGTTGCCCTGACCATCCACCAGCATGTAACGCAACGAAAACGGCTGCGCCATGCGTACGATAGTGTCATAAATCGCCGAATCGCCGTGCGGATGGTATTTACCCATCACGTCACCGACGATACGTGCTGATTTCTTGTATGGCTTGTTCCACGCATTGTTCTGTTCATGCATGGCGAACAAGGCACGCCGGTGCACCGGCTTGAGACCGTCACGAACATCGGGCAAGGCGCGGCCAACGATGACGCTCATCGCATAGTCGAGATAGGACTGCTGCATCTCCTCTTCGAGGCTTACCGACAGCAATTCCTGGGCTACTTCAGACATACATCCTCAACATTTTTTACTCAAAATCCGAGCCCGGCCCCGGCCCCGATAGGGCGGAATCCAATGGTCAATTTAGTTCGGGTTTTGAGCGACTGAACTGGAGATAAATAATACCACAGACCGGCCCGAAACAGCAGTTTTTGACGTGGCTAAAAAGGTCTGAAACGCAAGGCTGGCGCTGCCCTGTGCGACGGGTATACTGCGGCGACTATGCAGCACTGTGACACCCTGATCGTACCCCGCTGGTGCGTCCCCGTGGCGCCCGCCGGGGAGGTACTCGAAGGGCATGCCGTAGCCATCACCGATGGGCGGATCGTGGCCGTACTGCCTGTCGATCGAGCCAAAGCCGACTTTCAGCCCAGTGTGCTCGTGGAGCGGCCCGATCATGCCCTTATTCCCGGGCTCATCAATGCCCACACACATGCCGCGATGACGCTGTTTCGTGGCCTCGCGGACGACATGCCGCTCGAGGCGTGGCTGCATGAGGGCATCTGGCCTGCCGAACGTCGTTGGGTCAGCGCCGAGATGGTGCGCGACGGCACAGAGCTCGCTATCGCCGAGATGATCCGGGGCGGCATCACCTGCTTCAGCGACCAGTATTTCTACCCGGAAATCGTCGCTGAGGCGGCCGTAGACCTCTCAATGAGGGCCGTGGTCGCTACGCCTGTGGTCGACTTCCGGACCGGATGGGCCGAGAACGCTGACGAATATCTCCAAAAGGCCGCCGACCTTGTCCACGACCCGTATACCGACCATCCGCTGGTCACAACCGCGTTTGCGCCGCACTCCACCTTCGCCCTGGCCGATGATTCATTCGCGGCGCTGAGGGTCCTGGCCGACCAACTGGATGTACGCGTCCAGATCCACTTGCATGAAACCGCTGCAGAGGTTGAGATCTCGCTGCGGGAGACTGGGAAGCGCCCCTACGAGAGGCTCCTGGATGCTGGACTGGTGAACCGCTCGCTTCTCGCTGTGCATGCTGTCCATATGAACGATGAAGAAGTTGCTCGCTTTGCCGAAGCTGGCGTCAGCGTAGCGCATTGCCCAAACTCGAATCTCAAACTGGGCAGCGGCATTGCACCGATCGAAAAGTACCGAAACGCCGGGCTGAATGTCGCGATCGGTACCGACGGTGCGGCGAGCAACAATATGCTCGATATGTTCTCCGAAATGAGGACGGCCGCCCTGCTCGCAAAAGGTATCGCGAATAACGCCTCCGCGGTCACTGCTGGTGATGCGCTGCATATGGCGACCCTGGGTGGTGCCCGGGCGCTCGGCATTGAGCGCGTCACAGGATCGATAGACACCGGCAAGTGGGCCGACCTTACCTGCGTAAATCTCGGTACGCTGAACAGTCAGCCGGTTTACGATGTTGTGTCACAGCTCGTATACGCATCGCGCTCTGACCAGGTGGCCGACGTCTGGATCGCCGGCCGGCGGCAACTCGAGAATGGCCAGTTTGTCCACATCGACACCGATGCGCTGATTGCACGCAGCAATGAATGGCGCGACCGCATGGCGACTGTCGGCGAAGTACAATAGGAAAGCGATGACAACAACAGCCACAGACAACGTCGACCAGGCGGAACTTGCGAAATTCAATTCGCTGGCATCCCGCTGGTGGGATACGGAAGGCGAATTTGGTGCATTGCATGAGATCAATCCGCTGCGCCTCGACTGGATACGCCAACACGTCAAACTGGCCGGCTGCACGGCGGTCGATATCGGCTGCGGTGGCGGTATCCTCGCCGAATCCATGTCGGTGTCGGGCGCGACGGTCACAGGCATTGATATGGCGGAAGGTCCGCTTGCCGTTGCCCGGCTCCACCAGCATGAGTCCGGCGCCGAGGTCGACTATCGCCATTCGACCGCCGAGGCGCTTGCCGCCGCGGAACCGGGGCAATACGACGTTGTTACCTGCCTGGAAATGCTCGAGCACGTGCCAGACCCATCGCAGGTTATTCGCTCCTGCGCCGAGCTCGTCAGGCCGGGTGGTCACGTGTTTTTTTCAACGATAAATCGCAACCCGAAGTCATTCCTGTTTGCGATTGTTGGCGCCGAGTACGTATTGAAACTGATACCCGGTGGCACGCACGAGTACAACAAGTTCATCCGCCCATCTGAACTTGAGACCTGGGCACGCACGGCAGGTCTAAGACTTCGTGCCAGCATCGGAATGCACTACAACCCGTTGACGAAAGAGTATTCGCTTGGCCCCAACCTCGACGTCAATTACCTGATGTACTACCAGCGACCCGTTGGTGAGTAGCCTGACGCAAATGCAAGACGGCTACTTTGATGCCGTCCTGTTCGATCTGGATGGAACGCTGGTTGACACCGCGCCGGACATGGTCGCTGTGTTGCAAGCCATGCAGGCATCTCATGGGATCGATCCGATCGACTATGACCTGGGGCGTGCGCAGGTCTCGAACGGTGCCATCGGCCTGCTCAGTCTTGGTTTTCGCGAGCATGAATTCAGCTATGGCGATGACATGCACATGGAATACCTGGAACGCTACGCCGAGATGATCTGCGAGGACTCGCTCGTATTCGCCGGTCTCGACACCCTGCTCGATCATCTCGACGAAGCCGACTGCCCATGGGGAGTGGTTACCAACAAGCCCGAGCATCTAACCAGCCCGCTGCTCGAAGCACTGGGCCTGGCTACACGCAGCGCGTGTACGGTGAGCGGCGACTCGCTGCCCGTCAGGAAACCCGATCCGGCGCCGTTGCTACTCGCCTGTGACATCGCAGGCGTCGATGCGTACCGGTCAATTTATGTCGGCGATGCAGCCAGGGACATTGAGGCGGGACTACGCGCCGGAATGGCAACCATCGCCGCTGGCTATGGCTATATCACCGAGGATGATGACCCACGTGAATGGGGTGCCGACATCATCGCTCCGGACACTCAAGAACTTGCCCAAATCGTACTCAAAGCGGTTAATCTTGAGTCCTGATGATTTCTGTCACGATTGATCCTGTTTACCTCCAGGTAGGACTGCCGGCGCTTGGCATTGGCCTGCTACTTGGCTTGCTGGTCATGTGGCTCATCTCACGACGTGGCCGCAATGCATTGCTCGCCGATCTCGATGCGGCGGAGGCCAGCCTCAAAAACCAGGAGGCGATACAGGCCGAACGAGAGGCAGCTTTTGAACTTGCCAACGCGAAACTGACGCAGGCTTTTGCTGATATCTCAAATCGTTCGCTACGGTCAAACAGCGATACATTCCTGAAACTCGCCGAACAGAACCTCGAGACACGGCAGGCAAAAGCCGAAAGCAAATTCGAGAAACGCGAGAAAGCGGTCGAAGAACTCGTCAAGCCCATACAGGACGCATTGCAAGCGTCGCACAAACAGATCTCCGACCTCGAAAAATCACGCAGCGAGGCCTATGGCGGTATTAAGAGTCAGCTCGAGTCCATGCAACTCAGCCAGAAGTCGCTGACGCAGGAGACGCAAAACCTCGTCAAAGCCCTGCGCCGACCTGAAGTAAGAGGTCAATGGGGTGAGATTACGCTGCGGCGACTCGTCGAACTCGCCGGCATGGTTGAGCATTGTGACTTTGTCGAGCAGGTACACACCGTTGGCGACGACCAGATAATCCGGCCAGACATGATCGTGAACATGCCCGATAAACGTCAGCTGGTGGTCGACGTAAAGACGCCGCTCGACGCCTACCTGTCCGCGGCCGAGGCCGAAGACGATGCGCAGCGCAAACTCGGGCTCGAGCGCCACGCGAAGAACGTGCGGGCTCACATCAGGATGCTGTCGTCAAAGGCGTACTGGAAACAGTTCGACGAGAGTCCGGAGTTCGTCATCCTGTTTATTCCAGGCGACCAGTTTCTAAGTGCCGCGCTTGCCGAGGAACCTGACCTGATTGAGTACGCACTGTCAGTGCAAATCATCCTCGCCACGCCGACGAGCTTCGTTGCGCTGCTCAAAGCGGTCGCTTATGGCTGGCGACAACTCGCCCTTGCCGACAATGCCAAGGAGATTCGCATTCTGGCGGAAGATCTATATGGCCGCCTCGGCACGTTCGTGACTCACATGAACCGGGTTGGACGACAACTTGCAAGCAGCGTCGAGAACTACAACAAGGCCGTGGGCTCTCTGGAACGCAAGGTATTGCCGGGTGCGCGCAAGTTCACCGAGCTTGGCGTTCGCGGCAAGAAAGAGATTGAGAAACTGGAATCGCTGGAACCCGTGCCACGGACAATGATTGAAGGAAATGACAATTGAGCATCGATCCCCGTTCCTACAACTACCCTGACGACATCCTTCGCGATCGCATCATCATGATCACAGGTTCGAGTGACGGTATCGGCAAGGCGCTAGCCCTGCATGCCGCGAAACTCGGTGCACAGGTTGTGATCCACGGCCGCAGCGTCCAGAAGCTCGAGAAAATATACGACGCAATTGAAGAGATAGAAAGCGCACCGCGCCCGTCGATAGCCGTGATGGATCTCGAGTCCGCGAACGCCGAGTCCTACACCACGCTGGCGCAGAGTATAGAATCGGAATTTGGACGCTTGGATGGCCTGGTACTTAACGCCAGCATTCTCGGCGAGCGTTACTCTATCGAGCAATACGATGCCGTGCTTTGGCAGAAAGTCATGCACGTTAACGTCACGTCCGTGTTTGCCATGACGCAGGTTTTCCTGCCGCTGCTGCTAAAGTCCGACGAGCCGTCGGTAATCTACACGAGCAGCGGCGTTGGGCGTACCGGGAAGGCATTCTGGGGTGCCTATGCTGCATCGAAATTTGCGACTGAAGGTCTGTCACAAGTCCTGGCCGATGAACATCGACACGGCACGCTGCGCTCGAACTGCATAAACCCGGGCGCTACGCGCACCAACATGCGCCTGGCGGCATTCCCTGCGGAAGATCGTGATCTGTTGAAGCGACCAGAGGATATTCTCGCGCCGTATATCTACCTGCTCGGGCCAGACAGCAAGGGGGTAACCGGCGAGAGTTTCGACGCTCAGTAGCGTTTTCTTTTTCGTTTCTTGTGTTGGGGAATCGGACTGTCGGGTGGTTTCAATCCCCCGGCAATGTATAGCGACCTGACCTGCGCAGGAGTCAGTGCCTCGTATTTGCCCCGGCGGAGGTTACGCGGCAGCTGCAGTGGGCCATAAGCTACGCGAATCAGGCGGCTGACTTCGTAGCCCACAGCGTCCCAAAGGCGACGTACCTCACGATTGCGACCCTCCCTGAGTGAGACATTAAACCAGCGGTTTGCCCCTTCTCCGCCCCCGTGCTCAATCGTATCGAAGCGGGCAGAACCATCCTCAAGCGTGACGCCCTTCTTGAGAGCCTCGAGTTCCGCTTGGCTGGGATCACCGTGGACACGCACAGCATAATTGCGCGCGACTTTGGCTGACGGGTGCATCAGCGCGTTTGCGAGCGCCCCATCCGTCGTAAATATCAGGAGGCCCGTAGTGGTGAGATCGAGGCGACCTACGGCCACCCAGCGCGCGCCCTTGAGTTTTGGTAACGAGTCGAAAACCAGTTTCCGGCCGTCGGGATCTTCCCTCGACGTCACCTCATCACCCGGTTTGTTGTAAACGATATGGCGATGCGGCTGTGCGACTCGGCGCATCGCGAGTGGTCGACCATCAAGGGCCAGGCGCTCGGTGCCTTCGATGTGATCGCCGAGTTCTGCCTGGCGCCCGTCAATCGTGAGGCGCCCTTCCCTGATCCAGGTCTCGACCTTGCGGCGGGAGCCATGACCGGCAGCCGCGAGCACTTTTTGAATTCGCTCAGGCAACCGGGTCCGGCCATTCGTTGACAACCAGTTCCTCGTCCAGCTCTTCATCGGTCTCTTCGATGACGGGCTGCAGCTCCGGAATCTCTTCTACCGCTTCGGCCTTGGCCAGTGCTTCGGCCACGGCGTCCTCATCGGGATACTCCTCGCCGTCTTCCTCGTCAGTATCCTCAGGATAGAGAACCGGCAGATCCGAGACTGCGGCGTCGGCCGTCTCATCTGCCCCTGTTGCGCTCTGGTCCTCAACCTCCGGGAGATTGAGCTGAATGCGCAAGCTCTCCCAGTCCGAAAGGTCAGCAAGCGGCGGAAGGTCGTCGAGTTTCTTCAGGCCGAAGTAGTCGAGAAAGCCCTTGGTCGTACTAAACATGGCAGGACGACCCGGAACGTCGCGATGGCCAACGACTCGAACCCAGTCACGTTCCAGGAGCTGCCGAATGATATTGGAGCTCACGGACACACCGCGAATTTCCTCGATGTCGCCGCGCGTAATCGGCTGGCGATAGGCAATAAGCGCAAGCGTCTCAAACAGCGCACGTGAGTATCGCGGTGGACGTTCTTCCCAGAGCTTGTGTAGCCGGTCTGCCATCGAGGATTTAACCTGCATGCGAAATCCTGACGCGACCTCGGAAACCACGATACCCCGATCTTCATATTCTCCGTTGAGCGCCGCGATAGCTTCGCGAATCTCGGACTTCTCCGGCGCTGTGCGCCCATCGAACAGCCCTTTGAGCTGGTCTATATTGAGCGGACGGCCGGCCGCAAGAAGGGCCGCCTCGATGAAGTGTTTTATTTCAATTGCTTCCATTAATCGTGATTCTCAATTCTATTCCTGAGGCTCGGCCGCGGCGGGCTCGTCCTCATCAGAAACCAGGTGTACGGTTGAAGCCGCGCGAACATGCAACGGCGCGTATGCATCGGACTGCACGACTTCGATCATTGATTCACGCAGCAGCTCGAGAATTGCGATGAACGTAACGGCGACGCCCATGCGGCCTTCCTCGGGATCAAAAAGATTGCTGAAGCCTGTGAAATTATTCGCCTTGATGCGGGTCAGGATCTCGCTCATTCGCTGACGGACCGACAATGGCTCACGCTGCATGTGCAGGTTCGAAAACATCTCAGCACGCTTCAGCACATCATGGAACGCGAGCAACAGCTCTTTCAAAGTGACGTCCGGCATCGTAGTAACGACTTTGCGTTCCGGAGCATCGGCAGTGGCCACGAAGACGTCGCGCTCGAGACGCGGCAGGTCGGAAATGTCTTCCGCGGCTTTCTTGTAACGCTCGTACTCCTGGAGGCGACGCACCAGCTCCGCACGCGGATCGTCTTCTTCCTCTTCGTGAGACTCCGGACGCGGCAGTAGCATGCGCGATTTTATCTCGGCGAGCATTGCTGCCATCAACAGGTACTCACCGGCGAGCTCAAGCTGGAGCTCTTTCATGACCTCGATGTACTGCACGTACTGCTTGGTGATCTCGGCGATCGGAATGTCGAGGACGTCGATGTTCTGGCGGCGAATCAGGTACAGCAACAGATCCAGTGGTCCCTCAAACGCCTCGAGAAACACCTGCAATGCATACGGCGGAATGTACAGATCCTGCGGCAATGTCGTAACGGGTTCTCCGTCGACGACCGCAAATGGCATCTCGCCCTGTGCGGGTGACTGCTTCTCGTCTTGCGCTGGCTTGGGGGCGTCTTCAGGATTTAGGACTGTAAGTTCGGGCTTCATACGGCTTCCGGCTGCGATCCGGGCATTCTATCGCATCTGTTGAGAATCAGGTGAACTGACTGACGTCGCCGCGACCGGAACGAAGGACCTCTACGGTGCCGCCGGACAGATCGAGGACCGACGTCGGTTCGAGGCCTGTCGGTCCGCAATCCACAATAACTTCTATCTGATTGCCGATGCGTTCCTCGATTTCCACAGGATCCGTCAACGGTAATTCGTCGCCCGGCAGCGACAACGTCGAACTCATGATGGGCTCGCCGAGCTCGGCCAGCATCGCTCTGACCAGCGTATGGTCCGGAACCCGGATACCGATCGTACGACGCTTGGGGTTCTGAAGCATTTTTGGCAGCTCCCGCGTGGCGGGCAGGATAAACGTGTACGGACCTGGCGTAAGGGACTTGATCAGTCGATACGCCCAGTTGTCAACGCGCGCGTAAACGCTGATCTCGGACAGGTCCACGCAGACCAGCGTAAAGTTGTGCTTCTTGTTAGTTCGTCGGATCCGGTGAATCCGGTCGATCGCCTTCTTATCACCAATACGGCAACCAAAGGCATAGCTGGAATCCGTTGGGTACGCGATAAGGGCGCCGTCGCGAATTCTATCGACGATCTTTCCGACCCGGTGGGGTTGCGGATCGGTTGGATGAACTTCTATCAGTTTGGCCACGCGCGGATTGTAGGCGAGCGGCACGCTCGCGCATAGCCCGATGATTGGCTATCATGCGCGACCGTTATGAACATGATCTTCGAATTCTTTCCGCTACTGCTTTTCCTGGGGGCCTTGCTCCTCAAAGACATCTATGTTGCTGTAGCCGTCCTGATGATCTCGATGCCAGTTGGCCTCGCTGTCAAAACCGTGCGTACGGGTTCTCTGGACAAGATGTACATGTGGTCAACCGTCTTCGCGCTGATATTTGGCGGCCTCACGCTCTACTTCCGTAACCCCTACTTTACCTACTGGAAGCCAACAGCATTCTACTGGGCGGTAGGCATCGCGTTCCTGGTAAGCACGTGGCTGGGGGAGAAACCGCTGGCACAACGATTTTTCGGGCTGGTCGAAGGACTGAATCTCGAGAAAATATCGCCGGTCCAATGGAAGAAGTTGAACCTGATCTGGGTGGCNTTTTTTGTGGTCGCCGGGGTGCTGAATATCTACGTGGCCTACAATTACTCTGAGAAAACCTGGGCGACGTTCAAGGTATTCGGCCTCATGGCTTTCACCTTTGTGTTCATGCTTGCCCAAACCTTCTGGATAGCCAGCATCATTGGTGACGAGGACGGCGAAGCGGAGTAGCAGCATGTGGTACGCAATTATCAGCGAAGACATTGAAGGATCACTGAACAAGCGCCTGGCGGCTCGCCCGGATCATCTTGCGCGTCTAACTCGACTAGTGGACGCAGGTCGGCTCCTGATTGCGGGCCCCCACCCAGCGGTTGACTCACTCGACCCCGGGCCGGCCGGGTTTACAGGCAGCCTCGTCGTGGCTGAGTTTGATTCCCTTGGCGATGCCCGGGCATGGGCCGATGCAGATCCTTATGTCGAAGCCGGCGTCTATGCCAAGGTGACAGTGAAACCATTCAACAGGGTACTGCCATGAGCACCGATCGTGTCGCAAAGATTGAAGCACTTCTGAGGGAAGCGTTTGCCCCGACTCACCTCCTGGTAAAGGATCAGAGCCACCTCCATGCAGGGCACGAGGGAGCACGGGATGGGCGCGGGCACTTCGACGTCACCATAGAGTCAGAGGCATTCAGTGGGAAACGGCCGCTGGCGCGCCATCGAATGGTTTATGACGCCGTGGGATCACTCATGGAAACCGACATACATGCCCTGCAGATTCACGCCAAAGCACCGGCAGAATAGCCCTTCAAAGTCACTTATTCGTATATCATGCGCAAAATCGCAATGAGGAAACACTATGATTTGTATTAACCGCGCCGGCGCAACCCGCGCTACGCGTATCGCAACGCTCGTTGGCGCTATCGCCCTATCCGCTTCTGGTGCTCTGTGGGCGCAAGCCGGTGCAGAGGTCAGTATCGACCCCAACGTTTTCAACATGTACCTGGAGTCGCGAATTCAGAAACCCGCTGACCAGGCAACCGCGGAAGAAGTGGCCGTGGTTCGCAACGAATTAACCGACATTTATCTGCTTTCAGATGAACCGCGAGCTGAGGAACTGAAACAAAGCCCTCGCCTCCAGGCCCAGATGGAACTCCAGTCTCGTGGCATGTTGGCCCAGGCTGTGGCTGAGGATTTTGTTGCTCGCAACACCGCGACAGATGCGGAATTGCGTGCACTGTACGACGAGCAGGTCAATCTGGCTCCGCCCATGGAGTTCAAAGCCCGGCACATTCTCGTGGAGACCCAGTCGGAGGCTATGGCGCTCGTCACGGAGCTTGAAGGCGGAGCTGATTTCGTGGAACTGGCAACAGCCAAGTCAACCGGTCCGTCAGCATCCTCAGGAGGCGACCTGGGCTGGTTCCCTCCCGACCGCATGGTTCCTGAGTTCTCGTCAGCAGTGAAGGCAATGGCGGATGGCGAGTTCACCAAGCAACCTGTCCAGACGCAGTTTGGCTGGCATGTGATCTTGCGTGAGGAGTCCCGCGAATCCCCACCGCCTCCGTACGAGAGTGTCACAGAAGTATTGAAGCAGCAGGTCGAGAATCAGAAGCTCAAGGACTACATGCTCAGTCTGCGGAAAACGACTGCGGAATAAGTCCGACTTAACTTAATAACCTGAATCCATTCAGCTAAGGGCGCCAAACGGCGCCCTTTTTTTGTCCGCCAATTGAACTGTGAAGCTGGTCACACCACGAACCGGGGAGCAAACCTAGTATTGCTCGCGAGTCGTCCCTAATCGCTCGGGGGCGGCTCCTCCAACCCTCGCATCTCCTTTCATAGGTTGATACGAGAACTAAGTCGGCAAGGACGCCGACTTTTTTATTGCCTGTAAGAAACGCAGACAAAGAAAAGGCCACACACGGTGGCCTGTTCTTTGTGAACCGAAAGAACGATCGATGAGCGAAATCAGTTTCGCTCTTTCGACTGATCGCTTAGCGCAAACCGCCTGTACGATCAGAAATCATTACGCCGCTCGACACTGGTCGCGTTCCGGAGAAGCTCCACACGATGTCTGATGGCGCACTTCCGGCGCCGAGACTTGCGGTGTAATCAATGGTCAGCCCGCCCATGCGAGCTGTACCGGCAGCACGGTCAACTGTACTCAGCATTCCCGTTACCAGTACTTCCGATGCGCCGGGGACGTATGTGGTGTCCGACACGGATACATCGTCTGCATACAACCAGCCTGGCCCTACGACCGAGCCCCGTACGGAAACGAAGTCACCTACAGTCATCCTGGAAAGCGCTTCACGAGAAGCCATAACGATTTGACCCATGGACTCGAATACACCATTTACGGTGTCGATTCGGTCAACAGGGCCCGAGAGGACTCCCATGGAGTCGATACCCTGGCTGCCCATCGAGTCGATACCCTGGCCGCCCATTGAATCGATACCCTGGCTGCCCATTGAATCGATACCCTGGCTGCCCATTGAATCGATACCCTGGCTGCCCATTGAATCGATACCCTGGCTGCCCATTGAGTCGATACCCTGGCCGCCCATCGAGTCGATACCCTGGCCGCCCATTGAGTCGATACCCTGGCCGCCCATCGAGTCGATACCCTGGCCGCCCATCGAGTCGATACCCT
>JGI24723J26617_10000739_pt1 | contig 30818 bp, 23 predicted proteins | sample Cruoilmetagenom6_FD_26617 | JGI IMG/M metagenome (IMG submission 26617) | reverse complement strand
TTTAAATAAGGGCCAATCTTATTTTTGCATATACTCTTTACCTCCTAAATAAGGACAATTATAAAGGTCTTGTAGACCAGAAAAAGGCACTACAACTTTATTATATCCATAAGTTGAGGAGAAAGACCTGTTAAGCTCATTGTCATCCACATTTATCTGAATATCATCCATGGTATACTGACAGGGGTGTTCATAGCCGGAGGCATGGGTTATTTCCAGAAATTCCTTTCTAAAGGTTTTAAAATATTGGGATAATCTGTCCGATTTCAACGGCACATTTATTCCGCCCTGCAACCATTTACTTTGGGTAGCTATCCCTGTTGGACATCGATTCGTATGACAAATTTGCGCCTGAATACAACCAATACTCATCATGGCTTCCCTAGCTACATTTATGCAATCTACACCCATGGCAAATGCCATTGCTGCTTTTGCAGGGAAACCCAATTTCCCACTACCAATGAACACTATTCTTTCGGTAAGATCGTATTTTTTAAATAGTTTATACAGACTGGCAAATCCGTATACCCATGGTAGGGATACATGGTCCGCAAAGCTTGGCGGGGCAGCGCCCGTACCACCTTCACCACCATCAACAGTGATAAAATCCGGGCCTTTTCCTGTTTGGCTCATAAGCTTGGCCAGTTCCTCCCATTGATCCAATTTGCCAATGGCACCCTTTATACCAACAGGAAGGCCTGTTTGTTCCGCAATATCTTCTATTAACTGCATTAGTTCCGATACGGAATTAAAAGCGGAATGGGTAGCTGGTGACAATACATCCTTGCCCATGACAACGCCTCTAATTTCACTTATTTCATGGGTGATTTTAGCAGCCGGCAGTACACCGCCCTTACCTGGTTTTGCTCCCTGGGAGATTTTAATTTCAATAGCCTTGATGCAGGGGTTATCCAAAACCAATTGCTTCATTTTATCCATGGAGAAATTTCCATCTTCACTTCGTACCCCAAAATAACCGGTTCCAAAATGGAATATAACATCCCCACCATGTTTATGATATGGAGAGAGTCCTCCTTCCCCGGTATTCTGATAGGCCCCCGTCTTTCGTACACCAATGTTCATAGCATTGACCGCTGCGGCGGATAAGGATCCAAAACTCATGGCAGAGACATTTATTACGGAAGCCGGTCTAAATGGTTTTTTACGCTTATTGTAAGCTCCAATGATTTTGGCACAGGGCAAAAAGCAGGGATCGGTAATATTAGGATGGTTCCCCGGAAGCTTATAGGCCATCATTTGGTTCTTAACAAAAATATGTTGATGAGCATAAATGTCACGGTCCGTACCAAAGCCTTCGTAATTATTTTCCTTCTTCGCCGAGGCATATATCCATCCTCTTTCTATACGATTAAAAGGAAGTTCTTCCCTGTTATTGGCAACGAAATATTGTCTCATTTCGGGTCCAATACTCTCCAACCAATACCTTAAATGTCCTACAATAGGGAAATTATGCGAAATAGTGTGCCCTTTCTGCACAAAGATATCCCTGATCGCCACTAAAAGTAAAAACACGATTACCCATGCCCACCAAGGTAGGTTAGCAAAGGTATCCAACATTGAATCCATATTTTAAATAAATTTTCTTAATGATTTTTTTGAATTATTTCAGGGTCATTGCAATGACAAATAAACTTTTCGTGCCCACTACAAGTGCCATTATAATTAATTGGGTATACTTATTGGTTCCATAAAAATCTTATTGGTTCAGGAAGTCCAGACTCATTTCCGTTAGTGCCTTTACTCCAAGGATCATTCCATTTTCATCTATGCTGAAGTCGGGGGTATGATGTGGAAAGGACGCTGTATTTCCTGGAGTCATACCACCCAGGAAGAAAAAGAATCCAGGGACCTCATTTTGAAAATAAGAGAAATCCTCACCACCGGTAACGGCTTTTTGTATTTGCACATTATCCTGGCCCGCAACCCTTTTTAGGGTAGGCAACATTTTATCTACAAGCTCCGGATTGTTAAAAGTGATGTCCGTATTACTTTTTATCTCAATGCTGGCCGAACCCCCGTACGCCTTGGCAATATCGGGTACCATTTCTTTCATCCTCTGGGTAATCTGTTTTTGCATGTCATAGTCCAAGGTCCTAATGGTGCCGATCATTTCGGCACTTTCAGGGATTATATTGAAACGAACACCACTTGTAATTTTGCCCACACTAATTACTGCAGCTTCATTGGTAAGGTTTACTTCCCTACTTATAATGGTTTGTAGACCGTCTATAATCTTAGCACTGATAAGAATGGGATCTACACCCTTCCAAGGTTGTGAGCCATGGGTCTGTTTTCCCTCTACCTGAATAACGAATCGTTGTACGGCCGCCATTAGGCCTTCAGATTTGTATCTTATAACCCCAACTGGGGTAGCGGAGTTGATATGCAGTCCAAAAATAGCATCCACATCCGGATTTTTAAGAACCCCTTCCTTCACCATTAACAGCGCCCCGCCTTCCTCTCCGGGAGGAGGACCCTCTTCGGCAGGTTGAAAAATAAATTTAATGGTGCCTTTAATTTTGTCCCTGTTGTTGGACAGTATTTCCGCAACCCCCATGAGAATGGCAGTGTGGGTGTCATGTCCACAGGCGTGCATAACTCCGACCTCTTGCCCAAGAAATTCCGACGTCACCGTAGATTTAAACGGAAGGTCGTTTCTTTCTGTAACCGGTAAGGCATCAATATCGGCCCTCAAAGCTATAACTTTTCCATTTTTTTTACCTTTTAATATTCCTACAACCCCAGTTTTGGCAATACCTGTTTGTACCTCTATCCCCAAGGATTTCAAATGGGATGCTATTTTCTCAGCAGTATTGAACTCCCTGTTGGACAATTCCGGATTTTGGTGAAAATCCCGTCTCCAATCAATTACCTTTGGTTCAATACTCTTATATTCCTTTTCAAAATTGTATTTCTGCGCCAAGGAATTTAAACAACAAAAAAGCATCGGGACAATAAAATATAACTTCATACAATTAAATGGGATTTAAAATTTTGGATGCCTAAGGCCATAATGTATTAAATACTGAATTAAATTTTTAATAGTTTTACTACTGGCAACATCATAAAAAATACTGTTTTTCGTAAAATTGGAATTATAGGCTAAATATATTGAAATTAGAACTATTAACTCAATTGGATTATCACAAATATTAAAGTTGATTTTTTGATAAGGCTATTTATGGTTAAATTCACCGATTGTAACGAGCTTAATATCTACATACGTTTTGGAGAACTATATTAATGAATTAAATGAAGCCCAAAAGGCTCCTGTACTGCATAAGGACGGGCCCTTAATGGTGATTGCAGGGGCCGGTTCCGGTAAGACAAGGGTATTGACCTACCGCATTGCTTATTTGATGAGCCAGGGAGTGGATTCCTTTAATATTTTGGCTTTGACCTTTACCAATAAAGCCGCTCGGGAAATGAAGAAGCGTATTGCCGATATTGTTGGTACCTCGGAGGCCAAAAACTTATGGATGGGTACTTTTCATTCCGTTTTCGCGAAGCTCTTGCGCTTCGATGGGGATAAATTGGGGTATCCTTCCAATTTCACCATATATGATACCCAAGATTCGCAGCGTCTCCTTTCCGCTATCATTAAGGAAATGGGCTTGGATAAGGATATTTATAAATATAAGCAGGTACAAAATAGGATATCTTCCTATAAGAACAGCCTCATAACGGTAAAGGCATATTATAACAATCCGGATTTGGTAGAGGCCGATGCCATGGCCAAGCGTCCCAGAATGGGAGAGATATATCAGAATTATGTGGATCGGTGCTTTAAGGCGGGTGCCATGGATTTTGATGATCTTCTGTTGCGGACCAATGAGTTGTTGACAAGATTTCCAGAAGTTTTGGCCAAGTATCAGGATAGGTTTAGATATATTCTGGTAGACGAGTACCAGGATACCAACCATTCACAATATTTGATCGTCAAGGCCCTGTCCGATAGGTTTCAGAATATTTGTGTAGTAGGGGATGATGCACAGAGTATATATTCCTTTAGGGGTGCAAACATTAGCAATATTCTAAATTTTCAAAAAGATTATGACAATGTGGGCATGTACCGTTTGGAACAAAACTATAGGTCCACTAAAAATATCGTGAACGCCGCCAACTCCATTATTTCCAAAAACACCAATCAATTGGAGAAGGTCGTATGGACTTCCAATGATGAAGGTCCATTGATAAAGGTTCACCGCAGCCCCACGGATGCAGAGGAAGGAAGATTTGTGGCTGGCTCCATTTTTGAAAATAAAATGCAAAGTCAATTGCCCAATGGTAATTTTGCCGTTTTATACAGAACCAACTCACAATCAAGAGCCATTGAGGATGCCCTTAGAAAAAGGGATATACCATATAGGATTTATGGCGGACTTTCCTTTTATCAACGAAAGGAGATCAAAGACGTGCTTTCCTATTTAAGATTGGTGATCAATCCCAAGGACGAAGAAGCACTTAAACGTGTTATCAATTTTCCGGCCCGTGGCATTGGACAAAGTACCTTGGATAAACTTACCGTTGCCGCAAATCACTACAATCGCTCAATTTTTGAGGTTATGGACAACCTTGAAAGAATAGATTTAAAGATAAATGCCGGTACCAAAAGAAAATTGGGAGACTTTGTCGCCATGATAAAGAGCTTCCAGATCATGAACGAGAGTGCAGATGCCTTTACCCTTGCGGAACATGTCGCCAAAAAATCCGGTGTATTATTGGAATTTAAAAAGGACGGTACTCCCGAAGGCATAGGCAAGATGGAGAACATAGAGGAATTGTTGAACGGTATTAAGGACTTTGTTGAAGGGCAAAAGGAATTGGCAGATGCTAAAGGGGATATAGGCGAGTTTTTAGAGGATGTGGCGCTGGCCACAGATCTCGATAAGGATACCGGAGATGATGACCGAGTGGCTCTAATGACCATTCACTTGGCAAAGGGACTGGAATTCCCACATGTTTATATTGTAGGGATGGAGGAAGATCTTTTCCCATCGGCAATGAGTATGAATACCAGAAGTGAACTGGAAGAGGAAAGACGCTTGTTTTATGTAGCACTGACAAGGGCAGAAAAGCAGGCCTATTTAACCTATACCCAGAATAGATATCGCTGGGGCAAATTGGTAGACGCGGAACCTAGTAGATTTATTGAGGAGATAGATGAAAAATATATAGAAAACCTCACCCCAGTAGTGAGATCCAGATACACCCCTTTAATAGATGTTGATATTTTTGGCGATGTTGATAAAAGCAAATTAAGGCAGAACAAGCCTTTACAGGGAACACCGCCCAGAGGTGTGAAGCCCAATGAAAATCAGTTGCGCAAACTTCGGAAACTAAAGCCCGAACTTGGAACTCCAGTAGGAAACACCAATGCGGTAGACCCCAATCTATCAGAAGGCTCCCTAGTAAACCATACCAGATTTGGTAGGGGAAAAGTACTAAAAATTGAGGGGGTCGGAAATGACAGGAAAGCCGAAATTAAATTTGATAAGGGAGATATTAAAAAGCTATTGCTAAGGTTTGCCAAGTTGGAAGTAATCGGTTCCTAATTTTTTTCTTTGTAATGATAGCTCATAAATGTGCTCGTATAAATGCCTTTAATTTAATTGAAGTGTCCACAAGATCAAGTCCTTCCCAACCATGGCCTCCAGTTGGATAAAGGGTAAATTCGTGTTCCACCTTTAAAACCTTCAATCGGTCCCTTAGTGCAACCCCCTGGGAGTTGGGGATCAATGGGTCCTGAGCGCCATAAAACAATATGGTTGCCGGAGAAGTGGAGGTAACCTGATACAAGGGACTTACTTTTTCCAAAACTTCGGGATTGTTCCCAAATTGATCCAAGATTGTCCTTAAGTCCTGATTTTGAGTATTTAGATATGCCTCGTCCAACAGATTGGTAGGACCAACAATACTACAGACCATCCTAACCTGTTTTTTGAAGTCCTGGGAATAGCTCCATAATAAGGAAAGGTGGGCGCCGGCACTAGCACCAATAAACCCTATTTCCGAAGATATCTGAAACTCTTGGGCCCTGTTACGTAACTGGCTTACCACCAAATTTATATCATCTATTTGCATGGGGTATGGGGGATTGTTGACATCTGCCAACCTATAATTCATGTTTACCACAGCAATCTCCGGTAATTGATTTCTGATAAAATCCTTAAAGGGATCCATTTCCGATTTATCCCCTGCTGCCCATCCTCCCCCATGTACCAAAATAAGTACTTTAGTATCCTTGGTCCTGTTTTGTGGAAGATAAATATCATACTTTTGATGCAAATTGGAACCGTATTCCAAATTGATCATACTTTTGGCCTCCAAGGAGGAAAGATCCGGGGCTACAGAATCTTTTGAACATGAGCTAGTGACCAAAAAAAGGTAATTTAATAGTATGATGAAGACGAACCTATACATAATAATATTATTTATTAAATTGATAACGTCTTTTTTTAACCAATAATATGGCAGAATTAATAAAAATATATCCAGAAAACCCAAATCCCAAGGAGATAAAGAGGGTAGTGGAGGTACTTAGAAAAGGGGGACTGATTATTTATCCAACCGATACCGTGTATGGCTTGGGATGTGATATTACCAACACCAAGGCCTTGGAAAAAATAGCACGGATCAAAGGAGTAAAATTGGCCAAGGCCAATTGGTCCTTTATATGCGCGGATCTCAGTAATCTTTCGGATTACGTAAGACAAATAAATACCTCTACTTTTAAAATTCTCAAGCGGGCCCTACCCGGACCTTATACTTTTATTCTTCCGGGCAATAACAACCTGCCCAAAGAATTTAAAAAGAAAAAAACGGTGGGTATTCGTATACCCGACAATTCCATTGCCAGGACTTTGGTCGAAACCTTGGGAAATCCTATAGTTTCAACCTCCATTCACGATGAAGATGAGCTGTTGGANTACACTACCGATCCGGAACTTATTTTTGAAAAATGGGAGAACCTTGTAGATGTGGTAATAGATGGTGGATACGGNGACAATGTTGCCTCTACGGTGATCGATCTTTCGGAAGATGAGCCCATTATTNTAAGGGAAGGCAAAGGCAGTTTGGATATATTTTANNAACAAAGAAGGTTTTCCACACCGTAAAGAACAAAAAAAAAGCGACCCATAAGGTCGCTTTTTAAGTTATTCAAACTATTGCTCTTAGTTGATCTTAGGATCTTTCATTCCCTCTTCGATCATGCTATAGAATTGATCAATTTTTGGAAGTACAACAATACGTGTTCTTCTATTCTTAGCCTTGTCTGTTGGGGAAACAGGAATATATTCTCCTCTTCCTGCAGCAGTCATACGCTTAGGATCAACACCGTAATCTTTTTGCAAAATACGTACTACTGAAGTTGCACGCTTTACACTCAAATCCCAGTTGTCATATAAAACTCCACTGTTGTATGGATCGGTATCGGTATGACCTTCCACCATAAATTCGAAATCTGGTTTGTTGTTAACCACTTGGGCAACTTTACCTAAAATTTCCTTAGCTCTCTGGGTTACGTTAAAGCTACCGCTTCTAAATAAGAGTTTGTCAGAAATAGAAACAAATACCACTCCTTTTTCTACACTGATTTCAATGTCCTCATCATCCAAGTTTCCAAGAACACCTTTTAAACTTTGTACCAAAGCCAAGTTAACGGAATCCCTTCTTGTAATGGCATCGTTAAGCTTTCTTATAGTCAGGTCCTTTTCCTTTAAACTTTCCAAGGATTTCTCCAAGTTATCGGCACCTTTACTAGTAAGCGTAGTAAGGTTGCCCATATTGTTTATCAAATCTTGGTTATTGGCTTTAAGGAAGGCATTCTGATCTTCCAAAGTCTGCATTTTTGAAGTTGCAGCAGCCTTATCTTCTAAACAGGTGTTTAATTTAACTGTCGCGGAATTTAATAAATCCTGTGCTTCTTTCGCCTTGGCCTCCATATCCGCATATTTCTTCTGCGATACACATGAAGACAATAAAAGGGTAATACCTAAACAGCCTAAAATGATTTTTCTCATAGTTATGATAATAGAATTAATAATTTATAATTTAATAGGTTCGTTTTAATGTTGGCAAAATTATATAAAACGCAATATTATGCGAGACCAATTTAGTTAATCTTTTACTAAATTGTTAAATATTTTTACATGATTTATATAATAAGCCCAAACAATAGATTTTACAACATAGTAATTAGCTGTAAAATAGGACTTTTCACGCTTCTTGTAAATGGCCCAAAAATTTTTGTAAAAACTAAAATGGGCCATTAAAATAGCCCAAAAATGCTTAAATCTACCCTGAAGGATAAAATTGAGGCCGGCCAGACCATCCAAAATCATTCTCGTGAGTACTATTGGGAATACCTTTCGCAAAGGTAGGTTCTTAACAAGGGAATAGAGGGAATTTCTGAAGTTTAAAAAAGTCTTTTTAGGATCCATACTACCCAAGGTTGAACCACCTAAATGATATACCTCCGAACCTCCCACATAAAAAACCTTATATCCCTTATTTTTAGCCCTCCAACATAGGTCTACTTCTTCCTGATGGGCAAAATAATCCTCGTCAAATCCATTTAGCTCCTTGAATACCTCTTTCTTAAGAAACAAACACGCTCCAGTGGCCCAAAATATTTCCTTTACATCATTATATTGGCCATTGTCCGCTTCCAATTCATTAAAGATGCGTCCGCGGCAAAAGGGATAACCAAACTTATCAATAAAACCGCCCGCGGCTCCCGCGTACTCAAAATGTCCCTTTTTTTTAAAATCCAATATTTTTGGTTGCACNATAGCCGCCATCGGNTTGTTCTCAAATTCCCCAATTATTGGGATAAGCCAATCCTTGGTTACTTCCACATCAGAGTTCAAAAGGCAATATATATCNGCATCAATATTGGGCAAAGCATCATTGTACCCCTTGGCATAGCCGCCATTGCCCGAATTTCTAATGATACCTACCTGTGGATATCTATTTTTTAAAAAGGCTATGGAGCCATCTGTGGATGCATTGTCAGCGACATAAATATCGGCCTCCTTGGAGAATTCCGTTACGGAAGGAAGAAACTTTTCCAAAAGTGCCTCTCCGTTCCAATTAAGTATAACTACTGCNATTTTCAACATATTCCACCATGCCCAAAGAATAGGCATCTATTCAAATTAATANGTTCTGATTAAGATGGCAATGTAAAGAAATATTTTATAAATGACTATGGATATTTTGATAACCCATGGTCGAAGCCCATAAACTATAGTGGGATAGTTAATTGTCCCTTACCTAGGTCTATAATCGGGAATATCCGTAAGGAAACTATATTGTTCCCTATCGAAATCCATGCTACAAAAAAAATGATCCAGACCATTGGTGACCATTAGATATTTGGCTTTGAGCAAAAGGTTATAACGGGCAATTTGGTCAAAGACCACTTGGTCAATTTTAGTGTCGGGCGATTTACATTCTACCAGAATTTCGATACTCCCGTCCGGATTGAAGACCACTACATCGTATCTTTTTTTTAAATTATTAATAAGCAATTGCTTTTCAACGTTGATATGGGCCTTGGGGTAATTTTTGTCGGAAATTAGATTGTGCACTACATGCTGCCTTACCCATTCTTCGGGTTGGAGCACCACAAATTTTTTACGTATGACATCAAAAATATAGATTTTATTTTCCCTATTTTTGAATCGAAAGGGATAGGACGGATAGTTTAATGGTTGCATTGTGCAAAGTTGATGATTTTTTTTAGATGGACGAGGTAAAACAAATTGTAGGCAATATAAAAAAAGGAAATATAGCACCCATATATTTTCTAACGGGCGAAGAACCATATTATATAGATAAGATATCGGAGTATATTGAAAAAAATGTCCTGACAGAGGAAGAACGTGGTTTTAATCAGGTGGTGCTATACGGTAAGGAAATTACGATAGAGGATATAGTGGGCAACGCCAAGAGATATCCCATGATGTCCGAACGCCAAGTGGTCATTGTGAAAGAGGCACAACATTTATCCCGTACCATAGAAAACCTTGTTCCCTATGCCGACCAACCCCAACCCTCCACAGTACTTGTATTATGTTACAAATACAACAAGCTGGATAAACGCAAGAAATTGTATAAATCCATAAAGAAATCGGGGGTAATATTTGAAGGTAAAAAATTATATGAAAATCAGGTCGGGGATTGGATTAAAAAGTCCCTACATTCAAGAGGTTATGGTATTACTTTCAAGGCGGCCAATTTATTGGTCGAGTTTCTTGGCACCGATTTAGGCAAGATAGATAAGGAGCTTGAAAAATTGTGTTTGGTGGTACCAAAAGGAGTTGAAATTAACCCCGAAGCCATAGAATCAAATATTGGAATAAGTAAGGATTACAACAATTTTGAACTAAAAAAAGCCATTGGGGAAAGGGACGTTGAAAAGGCCACGAGAATTGTCAATTATTTTGCCCAAAATCCAAAGGACAATCCCTTTGTGCTAACAATAACGCTTTTATATTCGTTTTTTATACAGCTACTTTCTTATCACGGCTTAAAGGACCACTCACCAAAAAATGTCTCCACTGCCTTGGGTATACGGCCGTTTTTTGTTTCGGAAATTCAGACGGCCGCAAGAAATTATCCCATGAGGCGTGTCAGTGAGATTATTTCCGGCCTAAGGGAATTGGATGTCAAGGGAAAAGGAGTGGGGTCCAACATTTCGCAGGCCGACTTACTAAAAGAGTTGTTGATCAAAGTATTCTAAACCCTTTAATGTTTGAATCTCCCTAAAACTACCTTCGTGAAATGTTAGGAAAAAATCTTGGAAATAAAAATTACGGGAACCAGAAGGTCTTGGACAATAGATCTATCGATCAGATTTACTTCTTGTCTAGGCTATATTTTCCAGGCCCCAATAAAAGTATTGAAATAAAGGCAATCAAAAATAAAATGGCCTTTTCCTTAACATTATAGGGGTCCGCACTATGTACTATCAAGACAGCCACCAACATGGTGATAATTGTAGGTACTGTTGCCCAACGTGTTTTAAAACCGACAATAATTAAAATAGGACAGACAAACTCTCCTATAACCGCAAGAAATAGGGAAGGGGCGGCACCAATTCCAATGGGATCTCCAAATTCAAAATTACCACCAATAAGTTTTTGAAATTTAGGTAGTCCGTGGGTTAGCATTAAAATAGCGGAAGCAATACGAAGAAATAGTAGGCCTAGGTCTCTCATTGGGGGAATAGCTTTTAGAATAAATTAATAATGTTATTGCGCCTAAAAGTAATTATTTGTTTTTTAAAAACAAAAGGAATTATAGCTGATCAATTTTTTCAGAAATATCGATATGGATTCCACGGTTATCGCAACTCGGGGAAATCCATAGGATTTGATTCGTGCATTATGTCATAAACCTTTTCAAAGATATCCTCGGCGTTAGGCTTGGAGAAATAGTCGCCATCCGTGGCGTAGGCGGGCCTATGGGGCTTTGCCGTAAGGGTTTGGGGGGCACTGTCCAAATACTTATACGCTCCCTGTTTCTCAATAATTTCATGAGTTAAATAGGCTGAGCAACCTCCAGGCACATCTTCGTCTATAACCAACAACCTGCTGGTTTTTTTAACACTCTTAAGTACGTCTTGTCGCAAATCGAACGGCAATAAACTTTGTGCATCCACAACTTCGGCATCTATCCCCACATCTTTAAGTTCTTCAGCTGCTTGCAGCACTATTCTTAGGGTAGATCCATAGGAAAGTAAAGTAATATCCGTTCCGGTTCTAACTACTTCAACAATTCCGATAGGTGTACATAAATCCCCAAGGTTATTGGGTTTGGGCTCCTTCAATCGATAACCGTTTAAACTCTCGATCAACAAGGCCGGCTCATTTCCCTTCATAAGGGTGTTATAAAAACCTGCCGCCTTGGTCATATTTCTCGGCACTAAAATATACATGCCCCGCAATAAGTGTATTAAACCACCCATTTGCGAACCAGAATGCCATATCCCTTCCAATCGGTGTCCACGGGTCCTAACTATTAATGGTGCCCTTTGCTTACCAACCGTCCTATAGAGTAGAGTGGCCAAATCATCGGTCAAGGTAAAAAGTGCATAGAAAATGTAATCCAAATATTGAATTTCGGCAATTGGGCGTAAACCTCTCATTGCCATCCCTATACCTTGCCCAATTATACTAGCCTCCCTAATGCCAACATCGGCGACCCGAAGTTCTCCATATTTCTTTTGTAATCCTTCCAATCCTTGATTAACATCCCCTATGGTTCCACTATCTTCCCCAAATATCAATGCTTGGGAGTATCTTTCAAAAAGAGAATCAAAATTGTCCCTAAGAATTATTCTCCCATCCACTTCCTCCGGGTCCGCATCATACGTAGGGGGTACCTCAGGAACACTCAAGGCGTTGTTGCTTTGTTCGTTATACAAATAGGAACTGAACTTGGTTTGGGATTCCTCTAAAAAATTCCTGGTCCAAGCGGCCAAAAGGTCTTTTTCCTTACTGTTTTCACCCAATAAATATCGCATTGCCTTTCTAGCCTTGGAAGCCATATCCTTTTTTATGGGCTCTTCAATAGCTATTAAATCGTTCTTTAGTTTGGTGATAAAAATTTTGTTTTCACTGGAGTTGGCTGCATTCTCCAATAAGTTCACCAATATTTTTTTCTGTTCCTTATGGGGGGCCAAAAACTCTTCCCAAGCTTCTTTACGAGCGCTTCTAACCTGTCTCTTGATATTCTTTTCTAGGGTTTTTAAATCTTCTTCCGTGGAAATACCATTTTCCAATATCCATTCCCTATATCGCTTGTTGCAATCATTGTCCCTTTCCCATTGTAAACGTTCCTCACTCTTATAACGCTCATGTGAACCCGAGGTAGAATGTCCCTGTGGTTGTGTTAGTTCGGTTATATGGATAATTACCGGAACGTGTTCGTCCCTCGCTATATCCGAGGCGTTTTCATAGGCATGGATCAGGGCCGTATAATCCCAACCCTTAACTTTTAAGATCTCGTAACCCGCATTGTCCTTGTCCCGTTGAAAACCGACTAAAATCTTTGATATATCCTCCTTGGTGGTCTGGTGTTTGGCATGGACGGAAATACCGTAATTGTCATCCCAAATACTGATTACCATTGGCACTTGTAATACCCCGGCCGCATTTATGGTTTCGAAAAAAACACCTTCACTGGTACTGGCATTCCCAATAGTTCCCCAAGCCACTTCATTTCCATTATCTGAAAATTTAGAACTGTGCCTAACCTTAACGTTCCTATATATTTTGGATGCCTGGGCCAGGCCTAGCAATCTTGGCATTTGCCCTGCAGTACAAGAAATATCGGCACTACTGTTCTTTTGTTTGGTGAGGTCCCTCCAGCTGCCGTCCTCATTTAGACTATAGGTGGTGAAGTGACCTCCCATTTGTCTTCCTGCACTCATGGTTTCTTTGGTTATATCGGTAGTGGCATATAACCCATGGAAAAATTCCTTTGGGGTAAGCAGCCCCAAGGCCATCATAAAAGTTTGATCCCTATAATATCCACTCCTAAAATCCCCATCCCTAAAAGATCTGGCCATGGCCAATTGTGGAAGCTCCTTACCATCTCCGAAAATTCCAAATTTAGCCTTCCCGGTGAGAACTTCCCTTCTTCCCAATAGACTACATTCCCTACTAGTAACGGCAATTTCATAGTCTTTCAAAATTTGTAATTGAAAATCGTCAAATGAAATATCGTTGCTTGCTTCGGAATCTATATTCATTACGTTATTGATGGTTTCTCGCAAAAATATCAAATCAATATGGTTTTTGCAACCAATAGCAGCGGATAATAATTAATAATTCTTTAAAGAAAATCGAAGAGTATTTTTAAATATTGATAATATCGTAAAAATAGTGGCAATATTTAAGAATATATTAATATTTTAAAACCATTTTCTCGTAAATAATCCGGTTAAAGTCCTTGGACTAAAGGTTATAACAAATCTGATTTTTTGATCGTATTGTGGTTGTGAAATCTCCCAGCCATTGTTGGAGTACAACGGAAAATAAAGTTCAAAATAATCTGTCAACAAGTTTAAACGAATACCGGAATCGTAGACAAAGCGTTCTTTTAAACCTTTATTTTTCACAAAACCAAGATCACCGTAGACTTCTATCCATCGCCATATATTTACACTGGTATTTATGGTTGCCATCCAATCATTGGCAAAGGGGTTTTGCAATTTGGATTTAAACCCGCCCTCGGCAACTATAATCTGTTGACTATAGATTCCCGAGCCTTCCGATCTACCCAAATATTCATAATCAAACAGGTAATCTGTTGGCCTATCGAGAGCAAAACTGAAAAAGTCCGTACTTCCCGCCGTTTCGTTTCTGAGAAACTTCCCGGCAAAAAAGCGTAAATTAAACTGCCTATTGTTCTCGAAAAGTTTTCGGTATTCCAATTCATACGCAAGCTTGGTGAATTTATTGGAATACTGCGCATCAACCGACCAGGATAGATAATTGATTATATTATTGGTGGTATTATAGTATTTTGCGTTGAACACATTATAATCCGGATCCGTTTCCAACCCCAAGGACTGTAAACTTGGATCTATATCCCTAAAAACACTAACGGACCTAATTATCAAAGCTTCCCTCTGGTTCAATAAAAGATTGTTGGGCCTCCAGCCAAAACCAATAGAAGGGCTCACAGTACTGTAACGGGAATTCTCCCGAAAGTGTGAGGTGGAGCCCCTAAGGGAATAGTTGGTAACGTACAGACCACTTTTCCCGTGGTATTGACGGAAATTAAACTTGCCGTAACCTACAAAAGTCTTTTCATTGGGAGCATAGGAAGGGGCCAGATCAAAAACAAACGGCCTTTCCAACAACGTTTTGTTGTGTAATCTCATCCCTGGGGAAAGTCCGTCATACTTGTTGAATCCAAGGACCGGGACATAAAAAACCTGATTGTAATACGGATCCTCGGCATCTTTGAAAAATTGAAATTTCAGTTTTTTATTACTGGAAAAGAATCCGTTCAGAGATTTCCAATTATCCCTTTGATTAAATTCCGGAATGGTCTGGTCATAATTCAAAACTAAACGATCTTCCCCGTTCCTGGGAATTGTAAAGGCCTGTTGATCGCTAATATTTGTAAACCAATAATTTGAAACAACGGTATCATTTTTTATTCCAAAAAGGGAAATGGGTACATTGGTGCCTTCCTTGTTCTTTAGGATGACCACGAGCGAGTCCTCCATTTTTTGTACTTTTTTAATTTTAAAGTCGATTTTTTGGGTGGTGGATACATATTCATCAAAAAACCAATTGATATCCTTATCCGAGTTTTCAACGACTATAAATTTAAAATCTGCGGCGGTACATGGTTTTAATCTATAATTTATATAGAATTCCTTTACACTGCGATCTACATGCTCCTTACCCGTATAATCGGCCAAATATGCCAACCCCAATCCTGCCTTGTATCTGTTGGCTATTTTTTGATTGAACTTTACGAGCGAATCGTTGGGAGTAGTAAGGGATTGATCAATGTTTCTTCTGGCCGACAACATATGGAGCAGGGGATACTGTTCGTTAAAATCCATTTTTGCCAGATGAAAATTTCGTATCCCCCAAATACTGGATAATTTGCCCAACAGTTTTTGATCAGGATAGAATTCCTCCACAAAACCGATCATCAAATAGTTGAGAATAGCATCGGTAACCCATTTTTCCTTTCTTGGATCCAGGAACATGGTTTCCCTAATAAAGCTGTTAAGGGCGGTTTTGAGAAATTTCATTTCAAATTGAAACTGTTCCTCATAGGGCCGAATAAAGCTCGGTAATTGGTTGATGCCATACAAGGGGTCCTTATTATAATCCAATTCAGAGACCAACAATTGTTTATGTGGGAAATCGCCCAAATTTTCATAGATATATTTGGATATCCGATTGATGGAGATTCCCGAAGATATTTCGTCATATTTCGGAGACCGGAGATTGGTCAAAATAGTTATATCCGGGGTTACATGCTTTACAAATTGATTGGAAGGCCTTATAATGATCTCCCCACTTTTTTGATTAATCCCTTGAAAATAAACATGTTGCACATCACCTTCTTCCTTTTTGCCCAATTCATGAAAATTGGAGACCGCAAATAAATTATGGGGTATAATAAGTTCTATGGATGTATTGGCCATATCCGTATAAAGATCTTCCAAATTCTTGTTGGAATATAAATGCCATTCCCCGTCATAAACGGCAGGGGTAAGGTACCAGTCCTTTAAATAATAGCCTCCCCTGTTATCGTAGCCGTAGGTAGTGAATTTATCCGAAGGCAATTTCACCCTATAGGTAATAAATATTTTGGTAGATGTGTTAGGGGGTAGGGGATGGTTTAGATTAATCTTAATAATATCCCTGCCAGGGGCATACTCCCAATCCAAACCTTGGTAATTATCATCAACGGTACTAGTAATTTTTGTATTCCCCCTTTCAACCTCCTTGGCAAGATGTAGTCCCTTCTTAAATTCTTCGGAAAATCTCTTGGCCAAGGCCGTATTTTTATTGGCATAGGCATTGGCCCAATCATTAAAGTAAATAAACTGTAAGGTATCCTTGGAATTGTTTAGATAGACAATTTCTTGCTGAATATTGAAAGTCTTACTTTCGACATCCAAGGTGGCTGAAAGTTTATTGGAATGTTGGGCAACGGACAGTCCATTGATACAAAGGATTATCAACAATAAAATAGGTTTCCGAATGTATACCAATTTCCTCAAGAATCTTGCATTTAGAAATTAGGGCTCAATATATTTCCTTTGTAAAAGGAATCTATTATATCCACCACTTCTTCCTCCGAATCAACTATTTGAATTAAATCCAGATCATTTGGGCTAATATTTCCAATATTTAGCATAGAATCCTTAATCCAATCCATTAATCCATTCCAAAACTCCGAGCCTACCAAAATAATAGGGAATTTTTCTATTTTGTTGGTCTGTATCAGTGTAATTGCTTCAAAAAGTTCGTCCAATGTACCAAAACCACCGGGCATAACCACAAAGCCCTGTGAGTATTTTACAAACATAACCTTGCGGACAAAGAAATAGTCGAAATCCAAACTTTTATCCCCGTCAATATAGGGATTGTCATGTTGTTCAAAAGGTAAATCAATGTTCAGGCCAACGGAGGTGCCACCTGCCAAATGTGCCCCCCTGTTTCCGGCCTCCATTATTCCCGGACCGCCTCCGGTAATAATTCCATAACCGGCTTCGGCAATACTCTTGGCCACACTCACCGCCAGTTCATAGTATTTGTCACCTGGTTTGGTACGTGCGGATCCAAAGACGGAAACACATGGGCCTATAGCGCTCATTTTTTCAAATCCGTTCACAAACTCGCCCATAATCTTGAATAGGGCCCAGGAATCGTTGGTTTTTATCTCATTCCATCCTTTGTGATGCTGCTCTTTTCTCATGTTAAATTTTATCCTTAATCAATTTAGACTATTATTTTCATAACCTTATAATCCTGTTTTCATGAAAATAGTATCTTTTGTTGACAGTTAATTTCACAAACCTAATTCTTTTCTTAGAAATTTTGAGGTGTAACTCTTTTTATCCTTGGCCACCTCCTCTGGTGTTCCTTCTGCAACTACCATACCACCATTGCGACCACCTTCGTATCCAATATCGATAATATGGTCTACCATTTTTATAACGTCCATATTATGTTCAATTACCAAGACGGTATTTCCCTTGTTTACAAGCTTATTAAGTACGTGCATCAATACCCTAATGTCTTCAAAATGTAGACCGGTTGTTGGTTCGTCCAGAATATAAAAGGTATTTCCAGTATCTCTTTTGGATAGTTCCGTAGCCAACTTTATACGCTGCGCTTCACCACCGGATAGGGTGGTAGATTGCTGTCCAAGGGATATATATCCCAGCCCTACATCTTGAATAGTCTTTAATTTGCGATAGATCTTGGGGATATTCTCAAAAAAATCAACAGATTCGTTTATGGTCATTTCCAGAACATCGGCTATAGATTTACCCTTATACCGTATCTCCAAGGTTTCCCTGTTGAACCGCTTTCCATAACAGGTCTCGCATTCAACATATACATCTGGCAAAAAATTCATTTCAATTACCCTGAGACCTCCACCTTGGCATGTTTCACAACGTCCGCCCTTAACATTAAAACTAAAACGACCAGGTTTATACCCCCTAATGGAGGCTTCTTGGGTCTTNGCAAAAAGGGACCTTATTTCGCTAAAGACACCGGTATAGGTAGCAGGATTGGATCTTGGGGTTCTTCCTATGGGAGACTGGTTAATGTCTATAACCTTGTCTATATGATCCAAACCTTTAATTTTTTTGTAAGGCATCGGGATTTTTACCCCATTAAAATAATACGCATTTAAAATGGGATATAAGGTTTCGTTGATCAGGGTAGATTTACCACTGCCGGAAACACCGGTAACCCCGATCATTTTTCCCAAAGGAAAACGCACCGAAACATTTTTAAGATTATTTCCGGAACAACCGGATAATTCCAGACTGTTTCCATTCCCTTCCCTGCGTTTTTTAGGAACTTCTATTTTTAATTTTCCGGTAATATAATCGGCCGTTAGGGTATGGTGGTCTTTAAGGGCCTCCGGACTTCCTTCCGAAATTATTTCCCCACCGTGCTTTCCTGCCTTGGGGCCAATATCTATAACATGGTCTGCCCGTTCTATCATATCGCGGTCATGCTCAACCACAATTACCGAATTGCCTAGGTCTCTGAGCGATTCCAAAGACTTTATTAAACGCTCATTATCCCTTTGGTGCAATCCAATACTGGGTTCGTCCAAGATATAAAGAACGCCAACCAATTGCGACCCAATTTGGGTGGCCAATCTAATACGCTGTGCCTCTCCACCGGACAGGGATTTACTACTTCTGTTCAAAGAGAGGTAATCCAGGCCAACATCCAATAGAAATTGAACCCTTGTTTTGATCTCCTTTATAATTTCCTCGGCAATTTTTAATTGGTTGCCTTCCATTTTTTTTTCCAGTCCGCTAAAGAAATCCGCCAATTCCGAAATGTCCAAATTGGAGAGATCGGCAATATTTCTGTTGTCTATCTTAAAATATAAGGACTCTTGCTTCAATCTAGTGCCTTCACAGCTGGGACACTTAATTTTATCCATATATTCCTTGGCCCAACGTTTAATGGAAGTAGAGTTGGCCTCATGGAATTGACTCTTGATAAAATTAGATATCCCTTCGTAATCTATTTTGTAAACGCGTTTTACACCCAAGGTTTTTGAGTCCACCTCAAAACTCTCCTTACCACCGTAGAGCAATATTTGAAGAGCTTCGGACGGTATTTTCGATATCGGGTCCGTAAGTTCAAAATTATACCTTTGGGCTATAGTCTCAATCTGCTTAAAGGCCCATGAATTTTTATATTCCCCCAAAGGGGCAATACCACCAGCCTTAATGGACAATTTTTTACTAGGAAAAATTTTATTTTCATTAACCTCATAAACGTGACCCAGTCCATTGCAATCAGGACACATACCTTTTGGTGAATTAAAGGAAAAAGTATTGGGTTCCGGGGAAGGGTATGATATTCCAGTGGTTGGGCACATTAAATCCCTACTAAAATAACGCGGTACTTCGGTTCCTTCCTCTAAAATCATCAATACATTTTCACCACTGTACATGGCCGTATTAATAGTTTCTGAAATACGCTTATCCAATTCTGTACTCTCCTCTATTTTGAGTCGGTCTATAACAATCTCGATATCGTGGGTCTTATAACGATCCACTTTCATACCCTTTACGATATCCTTGATTTCCCCATCTACCCTTACCTTGACAAAGCCTTGTTTCGCAATCTGTTCAAATAGTTCCCTGTAGTGCCCCTTTCTGGACTTGATGATCGGGGCCAATATATTTATTTTCTTGCCTTTGTAAGAGGATATGATCAAATCCTTAATTTGTTCATCATCATAGCTAACCATCTTCTCCCCGGTATTGTAGCTATAGGCATCACTGGCCCTGGCAAATAAAAGTCTAAGAAAATCATATATTTCGGTAATAGTACCTACAGTAGACCTTGGGGATTTTGAAGTCGTCTTTTGCTCAATGGCAATTACCGGTGATAGACCATCTATCTTGTCCACATCCGGGCGCTCCAATCCCCCCAAAAACTGTCGGGCATAGGCCGAAAAAGTTTCAATATAACGTCTCTGTCCTTCAGCATATATGGTGTCAAAGGCCAAGGAGGATTTGCCGCTTCCGGACAGTCCGGTTATAACAACAAGCTTTTCCCTGGGTATGGTAACATCTATATTTTTAAGGTTGTGCACTCGAGCGCCCTTAACCTCAATATTCTCTTCGTAATTGATCATTTTCATAGCAATGTGCGAAGTTACGACTTTGATACCTAAAAATGAAGAAGGGGCTATTTAGTTTTTTGTAGATTAAAAGCTTAACTATAAATTAGCATTTTTAACCTTAAAATATTTTTTAATGCAACTTTTAGGAATAGGTTCCCGGATTAATCACAGTGAATACGGTAAAGGAGTAGTTACCAATGTAACGTCTAAGCATTATTGGGTTACTTTTATAGACAAAGGATTGGAAACCATAGATTTGGATTCGAATTTTGAAGTTGTGGAGGCAGTGGAGGACGAAGTGGATACCATTAGCTTTTCCGAAGTGGAACAATCGTTGATTTCTATATTAAGACGTTGGAGCGATGCCAGTTCCATTACCCCGATTGCCGATAAATGGAAAGGGGGGAGCCTGGTTTTAAAACCCGGCGATTCCAACTTGTCTGAAAAAGAAATTCCAATGGATACCTTTTTTCACAAAATAGTCATGGTCAGGGACCGAATTAGGGTAATGGAGCAAAAAATAAACAGCAGTAAAAATTTGGATGACCAGGAAAAGGTGGACCTGCAACAATATATAACCAGGATTTATGGCAGCTTAACTACGTTTAACGTACTTTTTAAAAATCAGAGCGATAATTTTGTAGGGGAAAGAACCAAGTAAGCTTACCTAGAAATTAAAACTTTAATTTAATTCCAATGTACTGCATATAAACAGGATTTATACTTTAAATAGTATTGGCTATACCATAATGATAAAAAGTAACGAATGACTCAAATAATGATTACACCGCTGCCTTTTCTCCTTCAGCTTCCAACTGAACTCTTTTGGAATAAGGCGAATGTGGGTGCAACTTATTATTTATAAATTGTTTTATATGGGTTTGACTTAGCTTCCTGGGATAATCATGAACTGATAATTCCATGGAAATAATTTCAACAGTATATAGATTGTAATAAATGGCATATTTTCTCTTTTGATCATATATTATAAACTCCTGTCCCTGAAACTTTGATCTGAAGTATTTGGATATGAGCGGTAGCACATCAAATGCTGGTGAAACTATGGAAAAGAAAACCTGATCTTGTGATATTTCAAAATTTGCAATGGCCTCTATCCTGTGCTTTTCCCGCGCCACCATTCTTGAATGTTGCTGTATTCTTAATATTATATCGGAAATACCCTCTATGGGATGATCATCGGGGTTGGCATACATGGAGCGGATGTATTGGTATAGGAGAAGTTCAATACCTTTGGTTTCACTTAAAAAGGCAAAGTAAATGGATTTAATGGCGGCATTACTTTTATTTTGTATGCTGTTCCAAACACGTCTTGCCTTGTCCATCTGGGTAAAAACTGTTATCGCTTCGGAAAACAGCCCCTTTTGAAGCTCTCTATTTTTCTGGATATCGGTCACTGGGATCTTCTCCTCAAATATTTTGTAAACCGTGGTTAGAAAACCATTAAAACTGCCGTCGTAAATTAAAACCTTGGGATTTTCCATAATTAATCAAATAAACTGAGTTGAACACTTAATTCTTTTTTTGGACGCCTTCTTTGGATTTTTTCCAAATGCCCCATGGACACAGTTCGATTCTTCCCGGAAGTATTGGCGGTATAATGATTATCCTCCATTCCGGAACAGGCCAGAACACTTAATTTTTGATGTAGATCGTCCAAAGTCATTTTATTCAAAAGTTGTAATTATTCCAAATATATGGATTATTTCCCAATTATGGAAATANTCCATAAAATATTTTGGATATAATCCAAATTGCGTATATTTGAAGCAAATAGATACGGACCATTTTACCCCACGGGGACATGTCCGTGTGAACCGTATCAATATAAAACCTGTACTATGAACGAGGATATGGAAATTGTAACAAAGCGATTTACAGATTTACGCCGCGAATTGGGATATACCCAATCCGATTTTGCCAACTTGCTCGGTATTTCAAATACCACTGCTGACATAGAAAGGGGCCGTACCAAATTATCTGGAAAAGTAGTGGTGGAATTACTCAAACAATTTAAAATTAATCCACTTTGGTTATTTGGGGAAAGTTCCCAAAAGCATTTAGCGGTTACTAATATCAGTGTTATTCCAAAGGTGGTTACGGTAAATTCTGCCGAAAATGAGAATATGGTATTGGTAAACGCAAAAGCAGCAGCAGGATACCCCCAAAATATCCAGGACACCAGTTGGTACAAACAGCTACCTGCCTTTGATATTCCCTTACCGGAATTCAGAAATGCCACTTATAGGGGGTTCCAAATTGAAGGGGATAGTATGCTGCCCAACCTAAAGCCGGGGGAATGGGTATTGGCCAGGGCGGTGGAAGGTCTAAAAGATATAAGTTCCAACAAAATTTATGTGGTGGTATTACAGGATGCCGTACTGGTTAAAAAAATTGAAAAATCGCCCAATCCGGCCGTAATATCCCTAATATCCTTAAATGAAAACTATCCTCCCTACAGCGTTAATACGGAAGACATACAGGAACTTTGGCAAGTTAGCAGCAAAATAACCTTTGGAGTGGATGCCACCTCAGAGAAGGGCTTGCTGAGACAGCTGCAGGAATCTATGGATGAGCTTAAAAATCAACTCAAAAAAGTGAATAATTAATATAGCACCATTGTAGGCTGGAAATGGCCAATATTTTTAGGGCAGCTATTTTCCGTATTAAAAATACCTAAAGTAGGTAATGGAGACCAGCCGGAAGCATAGGCGATTTTTCGTGAAGAATATTCAGGTTGAAGCCATGTGGCATCATAAAGAAAATACCATTAACATTTAGTTGCCCTTCCAACCCTAACGGGCAGGCCACCTTACCCGAGCAACCCAATGACACCTAGTGTGCCAATAACAATATAGCTCCTTACTAGTGTTGGTTGCCCATAGTATTTTTACTCGATGACATGCACAATAAATCCGATGAATTACAAGACTATCTTTAATTCATAGGTTTCACAACAAGATATTGGCGTTACACAACAAAATTCTAAATTTCACAATACTACTGCATATTTTTGAACTGATAAAGAGTCCCAAATCTTATCATAACATAAATAAAAAGGCTGTGCAATTAATTTGTATTGCCTTTTTTATTTTAAACCCTATGACCGGCATTAGAAGTTGAAGGACAAAATAATGGTTAAATTGCCAACAAATCACTTTATTTGGCTGGTGATGTCACCAAACGATCAATGATGGTGGTAATTGAGAAGATGCGAGGTACAACATTAACCGTGCTTTGGCGTTTGTACTATTGAATCCAATATACCAAAGGCCCATTAAATTATTAAAAAAACCAAGAAGTAATTAGAATATTAAGACAACAATTGAACAATGGTGAAGTCTTTTCATAAAACATTTTTTTCATTAATGATTTGTTCATTGTGTTTTTGGTATTCACCTGCCCAAGACTCTTCAAACAAACCGGATTATTTTCAGGACTTCCAAAATAAGAAAGGAGCACAGGAAAGGTTCGATTATTTCTTTGGCACTCCCAATCGCTATCTCGAAGATTCTGCCTATGACTGGCAAGCAGCGGTAAATGTCTATCACAACAATGCCCAAAAATTGAAGGATTCAATTAGCATCACCAAATATGAGCTTATGCAATCCCAGCTTTATTATGATATTGGCGACTTTAGCAAAAGTGTGGCCATAGCAAATCAACTGTATAAGAAAATTGAAAATTTGGATTTGCCATCCAAAAAAATCCTTTTGGATCTCATAGACAATAACTACGCGAAATTAGGGCTATACGATCGGCAATTTGAAATAAGAAATGAAAAAAAGAATTTAGGCCTTACGGACAAGGTGATTTTCTATGATATTTATTCCAACCTGGGACTCCATAGAAAGGCAATGGACGACTATATCAAGGACAAACTTAAAACCATACGGGAGGACGATTACTACGGACAGGCACAATACCAGAGCAATGTAGGGAACTATCTTCTTTTGGACATGTCCTTTCCTACAGCTTTGACCTATTATAAAAAGGCAAAGGGATTTATAGATGTCTACNTAAACGATATCAGCAGGGAAAAAACAGAGCAGGAAATTAGTAAAGGTAATTTATTGAAGGCCATTATAGAAGGTAATATCGGGAAATGCCATGCCTTACTAAAGGAATACGATATTGCCATTCCCTTTTTGGAAAACTCCATCGATCTGTTCAACGAGTACAATAAGGGAAAATTCTCTTCGGAAATGGTTGAAAACACCTTGGAACTGGCAGATTGCCATTTGCAAAATGAAGACTACGAGAAGGCGAAGGAATACCTCCTTAATGGGCAAGATCCAGTAAAAACAGAGAATATCCTTAGAAAGAATAGACTGCTAGCGGCATATTATGACCGGATAGGGGATTATAAAAATTCGGTCGACTATTTAAAAAGAAATGTACGCATTAGGGATTCCCTGAATAGAAATGAATCCTCCATGAAAAAGCAACAATTGGCCGCCGTGGCCGGACAAGAGATAGAGTACTCCAAAAAAATGATGGAGCAGCAGAAACAGGATTTAGAACAATTTCGAAGCGACTTACAGGCGAAAGAGGATAGGATCCATGTTGTTTTTATTTCTTTGATTTTTACACTTTTAGGATTTGCAGGCCTGGTTTTCGCCTATTTGAAAAGTATTAAGAACCAACGGCTCATTGCCGATCAAAAGCGTATAATCGAGGCATCATTGGTAGAGAAGGATTCGCTTTTAAAGGAAATTCACCATAGGGTAAAAAACAACCTCCAGATGGTTTCCAGCCTGCTTAGCCTACAAACGAAGAACACCCGCAGTAAGGCGGCCATAGAGGCATTGGAAGAAGGTAAGAGTAGGGTAAAGGCGATGGCACTAATCCATCAAAAATTATATCAGAACGATGATCTCTCCGTGATAGAAATGCAGGGGTACATAGAGAGTCTGATCAACAGTGTACAATCGGTCTATAAAAAAGGAGGACATAATATCAATATTACCATCGATGCCGAAGACGTGGAGCTGGATATAGATAGGGCAATCCCCTTTGGTCTTATTTTAAATGAATTGGTATCCAACTCATTTAAATACGCCTTCCCTGACGATGACGAAAATGGGAAAATTTATATCCATTTGAGGAAAAATGGGGGGCAGGGCTATTTTGAATACACGGATAATGGTGTTGGACTGCCGGAGGATACGGATGACAGGGCCAATTCTTCCATGGGGATCAGGTTAATGAATCGTCTGGTAAATCAGCTTCAATCCACTTTAAATATCGATAAAACATCGGAAGGAGTTCGTTTTTGGTTCAATTTTAAATAAATTTGAACAAAAACAGTTCAACCTATGCAAATTACTTTTCTTGGCCATTCCTCTTTATTGATTGAAACAGGTGGAAAAAGCTTACTGGTAGATCCTTTCATTACAGGAAATGATAAAGTGAAAGGCAAAATCAACATTGAAGATTTAAAACCCGATTATATCTTGGTCACCCATGCCCATCAAGACCATATATTGGATGTCGAGGAAATTGGGAAAAAGAACAAAGCAACGGTGGTAAGTAATTTTGAGATTGCCACTTACTATGAAAACAAAGGTCTAAAGTCCCACCCTATGAATCACGGTGGAAGCTGGAAATTCGATTTCGGCACTCTTAAATATGTCAATGCCATTCATACCTCTTCCTTTCCGGACGGGACTTATGGCGGACAACCCGGCGGATTTATTTTAACTTCAGAAGGAAAGTGTATTTATATTGCAGGGGACACGGCATTAACGATGGATATGAAGCTTATTCCAATGTCGTTCCAATTGGATCTTGCTGTATTGCCCATTGGCGATAATTTTACGATGGGGGTCGATGATGCACTTATAGCTTCCGATTTTGTTCAATGTCCTAGGATACTAGGTTATCATTACGATACTTTCGGGTATATTATAATTGATCATAAAGAGTCCGTTCAAAAATTTTCCAAGCATGGCAAAGAGTTAATTTTGCTGGAAATCGGTGAATCTTTAAAGGTATAATTACCTTACCTTATTTCGCAAAACCATTTTGTGGAGTAGTTTAGGAAAAAATCTTTTCAAATAGATGCCCATTACTTCTTTACGGCCTATGTAAACTTCAAATTTTTCCTTTTCTATGGCCTTGACCATTTTTATGGCAAAAAGTTGTGGTGATAATCCATTTTTAGTGGCCACATCATTTTTAACCTGGGGCGTGCCATCTGCTGTGAGGGCATTTATGGCCACATTGGTATTTACAAATCCGGGGCAAACCAGGGTAACCTTTATATGGTCATTTTCATGTTCCATACGCAAGACATCAAAAAAACCATGAAGAGCGTGTTTGGCACCACAGTATCCAGAGCGGTAAGGCGATCCGAATTTTCCCATTAGGCTGGTTACCGTAACAAAATGGCCTTTTTTATGGGACACAAAATAGGGTAGGATTGCTTTGCTAAGGGCTATGGTACCCACATAATTTACCTCCATTAATTTCTTATATACTTTCATATCTGTTTCCAGGATCAAGGAGCGTTGGCTTATACCCGCGTTATTTATCAATATGTCTATTGATCCATAGAAAGACAAGGCTTCGGTTACTTTTCCGGACATACTATCGGTATCCATTAGATCTAGGGTGAGCAGGGAAATAAAATCCCCCTTTGGACAACGGGCTTTAACATTTTGAATATCTATTAATTTTCTGGAAGAAATAATCAGTTTATAGCCTTTGCTATTAAATTCATAGGTCAGTGCTTCCCCTATACCGGATGAAGCTCCGGTTATCCAAACCACCTTACCGACTTTTGTATTCATTTTTTTCATATTTAGAAAAAAAGATAGTTAAATTTGATGTTATATTTCATGAAAGCGACCTACAAAAAATACATTTTAGATTTTAAACGTCCCAGTGGAACTTCCAGGGGTGTAATGACCCAGAAGGAAACCTTCTTTATTATCTTGGAAAAGGATAAGAAATTTGGAATTGGGGAATGTGGTATTCTTAGAGGTTTAAGTGCTGATGATGTGCCTGATTATGAGGATAGGCTAAAATGGACCTGCGATAACATCAATTTGGGCGAAGATAGGCTTTGGGAAACTTTGATGGATTATCCAAGTATTCAGTTTGGAGTGGAACAGGCCTTTTTATCCCTAAATTCCAGAACCCCTTTTTTACTTTATCCATCAGAATTTACGGACTCCAACATACCAATTATCATAAATGGATTGATCTGGATGGGCGATGAACATTTTATGCACCAACAAATCCAACAAAAGTTGGAGGAAGGTTTCAAATGCATAAAATTAAAAATTGGGGCCATCGATTTTGAAAAGGAAATAACACTTTTAAAATCTATTCGAAATAAATACAGTGAAAAGGAAATTGAACTAAGGGTCGATGCCAATGGTGCTTTTCTTCCTTCGGAGGCCATGCATAAACTGGAATGTCTATCCCCGTTTAACCTACACTCCATAGAGCAGCCCATAAAGGCAGGCAACGCCAATGAAATGAAGAAATTGTGCCTAAATCCTCCCATCCCCATAGCCTTGGACGAAGAATTAATCGGAATTGCAAATGTAACGGAAAAGGAGAAACTTCTACAAACTATAAGGCCGCAGTACATAATCCTAAAGCCAAGTTTGATTGGAGGGTTTAGGGGAAGTATGGAATGGATCAGGGTTGCGGAGAAGTTAAATATAAAATGGTGGGTTACGAGTGCGCTGGAAAGCAACATTGGCCTTAACGCCATTGCCCAGTGGACTTACACCTTGGATAACCCTTTACCACAGGGATTGGGTACGGGTGGCTTATATACCAATAATTTTAAATGCCCGTTAAAAGTAAATAATGGAACAATATCCTATGAAAAAACCGGGAGTTGGGAAAATAATTTAATAGAGAATATATGTACATAGAGCAGGGATATAAAGGAAATTATGAATCTTGGCGATACCTTATTGGGATCTTGATCATTTTTATTGGCTGGCAACTTTTGGGATCCATTCCACTACTTGGGGTAATAACCGTTAAGGCTATCGGAGGGGCAACCTTTCCCTCGGATATTGCAGGGATGTCCAAAATAGTAGGTAGCAATTTATTTCTGTTCTTAATGTTAATTTCTTTTGTATTTGGTCTTTTGGCCACATTTCTTACCGTTAAATATGTACATCGACAAACCATAATCTCCCTTACCACTAGCCGAGAACGTATAGATTGGAAAAGAGTGTTTTTTGCTTTTGCTCTTTGGGGAACAATAACCGTATTGATTACCGGCGTGGACATCTATTTATCACCAGAGGATTATGTTTTTAATTTTAAATTAATGCCCTTTGCTATATTGTGCCTCATTTCCATATTCTTGATCCCGCTCCAAACCAGTTTTGAGGAGTATTTTATGCGAGGTTACCTAATGCAGGGAATTGGATTGATGTCGGGTAAAAGATGGGTGCCATTGGTAACCACTTCAATGATTTTTGGTTTATTGCATTTTTTTAATCCTGAGGTTGAAAAATTGGGCTATGGAATAATGGTTTATTATATCGGTACCGGATTTTTTTTAGGGATACTGACTTTAATGGATGAAGGCTTGGAATTGGCCATCGGTTTTCATGCTGCCAACAATTTATTTACCGCCCTTTTGGTGACGGCTGATTGGACTGCCTTTCAAACCGAATCGCTCTATAGGGATATATCGGAACCAGAATTGGGTTGGGATGTTTTTATCCCTGTTTTGGTAATCTATCCAATTCTATTATATCTATTCTCCAAAAAATATGGCTGGACCAATTGGAAGGANCGTCTTGCAGGTGATGTGCAAAGTATTGAAACAGTACAACTAGCTGAANAAGGTGAGTCCAAGCTATAAACATATCCATCCTAAATTCAAATTCAACGGAATCCACTACGATTTAGAGGCTTTAAAAGAGTTGGCCTACAGTCTTGTAAAAGAAGGTCAGGAGTATGAAGTGGCCATTGGTAAATTTCTTATGGACTGGCTGGATGAGGCCGATTCCATACAAGTTGAAACTTCCGGCTCTACTGGTGCCCCCAAAACAATTGCCCTGAAAAAGGAACATATGGTCAACTCTGCGCTGGCCACTGGATCGTTCTTCAAAATGGGCGTAGGGACCAAAGCCCTTCAATGTTTATCCACCAACTTTATTGCAGGCAAAATGATGTTGGTCCGGGCCATAGTTCTCGGCTGGGAGATGGACTTTGTTGAACCTACATCGCATCCGTTGGGCCAGAATTCCAAGCCCTACGATTTTTGTGCCATGGTACCTATGCAGGTCCAGGGTTCCCTATCCTCCTTAAACCAAATTGGAACTATAATTATTGGGGGAGCCCCCATTTCAACAGAACTTAAATTGAGGTTGAGCTNCGTAAACACCAAGATTTTCGAAACCTATGGAATGACCGAGACCATCACCCATATTGCAATAAAGGAGTTTGCNAAAGGTTTNGAAGACTTCAATTTCAAATCCCTTCCAGACGTTGCTCTATCCACGGACCACAGGGGCTGTCTTGTGATTGAAGCACCTAAGGTTTCGGACGAAATAATAGTGACCAATGATTTGGTAAACCTTATATCGTCAACCGAATTCCAATGGTTGGGCAGGTATGACAACGTAATTAATTCGGGCGGTGTAAAATTGATTCCCGAGCAACTGGAATCCAAATTTTCCACATTGATCAGTTCCAATTTTTTTGTGGCAGGCATCCCTGATCCGGATTTGGGTCAAAAATTGATATTGNTGGTAGAGGGTAATATGGATGGTAATCAATTGTCCCAAAAAATCAAATCCTTAAAATCAATTTCTAAATTTGAAATTCCCAAAGAAATATTTGTCGTGCCGCAATTTGTGGAGACAGGGAACGGAAAGGTAAATAGAACCAAAACATTGTCAAAATATAAGATATAGAGGCTCAGGGGTTTATATTAAAATAATTACTTAAATTGAAGAATTGAATATTCCTTTCAAATTCTAAAGTTTACCGAATGGTCCGGATTGTTATCAGTATTACTTTTCTCTGTGTTTTCTTTTTTGGGACCTCTCAGGAAACTAAGATTACCATTAGCGGCAAGGTCACACATTTGGGCCAAGCTTTGCCCAATGCCAATGTGGTCATCAAAGGTACTACGGTTGGTACAAAAACGGATGCCAAAGGAAAATATAATATCGAAGTGTATCCTGGAAATTTATTGGCTTTTACCTATTTGGGAATGCAAACCATTGAAGTAGCTGTTGATGGCGTGAACAACGTATTGGATATAAAACTATCTGAGAATGTAGATGAATTGGATGAAGTTGTGGTAAAAAAAAGAAAACGTAAAAGCCAAAAAGAACTTCTGGCAGATTACCCCACCAACACTAACCTAATTAAGTCCTCGTGGGGAATTATGGACAAGG
>JGI24723J26617_10000738_pt1 | contig 30824 bp, 33 predicted proteins | sample Cruoilmetagenom6_FD_26617 | JGI IMG/M metagenome (IMG submission 26617) | reverse complement strand
CCGGACGGCGTGCAGCTGCCATGATGCTGGTGGTGCCCCCCATAGAATGTCCACCCAGCAAAACCGGTCCGCCGGTCTCTTCTGCAAATCTTTCCAACAAAGCTACAAGGTCATCACCATATCGGTACCATCCCGTTTGCGTCGTAGGATCTGCGGTAAGTGTCGTTTTTCCATGGCCACGGGCATCCCACGCACGAACATGGAAATTCTCCGCCAACGGGCTCAGTAGATGATGATAGGTCTGCCCGTTAAATCCATTTGCATGTGCGAAATGCAATGTCGGTAAATTTTCCGCTGTCTTCCATTCCAGAAAAGATTGGGCGCCGTCGGCATGGTCATATGTTTTGCGACCCGGCTCAGGACCAGTATTTGCTTGGGGGACATGCATGTTCACTGATTTACTTTCAAGCTTCGAGGAGCGATTTTCGTTTTAACCAACCTGTGACCAAAACAACAGCCTCAGCCATTTTGTCTGGTTGCCCAATATAATAGTGCGTTGCGCCTTCGATCACATGAAACTCTTTGTCGGCGTGCTGTACACCTTTTAACAGGCGTTCCCCATGGCTGGGTGTACAGCCATCATCCGCACTATTTTGGATGACGAGGACCGGTACGGAAATATCAGCTGCACATTCAGGCCCCTTTGCCCGTGAATGTTTGATGGACCATTGAGAAAGCCAGGCGCGCAGCGATGAAAACCGCGCCAGCCCTGCGGGCATCATATTCACTGTTTTTGGCTCGCCCATGAAACACCAGTTTGGGCCCTTACGGTCATTGGGATCCACGTTCAGGTCCAGCCAGCGCGGGTCTGCCATTGTGCCATGGACGACAAAACAAAACTCCTCATTTGGCGTGCCTGCCTGTTTTAACTCGTCCAATTTTGCAAAAACAAAATCATCTATCCGCTCTGACCTTGCAACCTGCGCATCCCGGTATCGCTTCAGATATTCTGCTGAGTATGGTGGTTGATTGGGATTTTCAGGATCGTAAAGGTTCAATTCTACGTCGCGTCTCGACAGATCGCTCTCATCAATAATCGACGCATCCAGCCACTCCGTCAAAATGATGGCACGGCTAACATGCGCCGCCAATTGCAAGACAGCATCAGCTGGAATAAGTCCGGCGCCCACAACATCCACAGAGTCACCAGCTGGCGTGTGGGTGATGGTCGGTTTTTCCGCTTGAGATTGATAGAACATGGAAAGCGATCCGCCACCCGACCAACCGGCAAGGATTACTGTCTTAAAGCCCAACTTCTCCTTGGCGTACTTGATGTATTGACCAAGGTCCAAGATGACCTTTTCCATAATCAAGCCGCTGTCGTTGTGAGGATAGCGACTGCCACAACATAGGCAGTGCACACCTGCCGCCGCCAAAGCATTGGGCATTGGCAACAGGTTCATGGTGCCTGTTGGATGCATGAAGATCAGAATTGTGTCTGATGGAGTATTAGGCTTCAGGTACTGCCCTTCCACAACAATCGTATCCAGCGCACCAGCATATGTTTCTTTAAACGCTGACTTTTCCTGCCAATGAAGAAAAACAGGGAGCCGCTCAACCTCAATTTGATTTGCCATTGCCTTTTCCCTTCTCAGTTTCGCGCCTGTTTGCACGAGCTTAGGCGGCAGATTCCAAGGGGACAAGCCACCTTTGGAAACCTCTGAGTGTCGCTGCGTCAGCTAACAAATACATCAAACCAAGAACCAATGGTTTGTAATGTTTCATTGAAGAAAAAATAGCCGATGGTGATTGAGACACCCCACACAGCAAAGCCTGCGAGCACTCCGGCAAGTCCGGTACGCATGAGCGTGGCCAGTTGATAGAGACCAAAAATCACAAAGGGAATGAGGACCAGAGAGAACCATTCTGCGTGTGAGTCAATACCGATGAAACCTGCTAGCACTGTGACCAGAACGAGGACCAACAAAATGATGGGCAGGACAATGGCGGCAATGACTGCATCACGCAAAAAAATGAAGAACATCGATTTATACTCTCTCCACAGACAAAAGCGTGCCCCACATTTTTAGGGGAGCGACGTAGCGCTTACCTATGCTACACGCCTTAGCATACCTGGAAAAAGGTCGCCTAACAGGCCAAGAAACCAGAGAAATATCCTGAACTGCAGTGCGCCCGCTTACAGCTTCAACAAGTTCGTCGCTTGCCTGCTGCCCTTCTTTTAACGTGATCAAACCTGCTTGCTGGACGGCCGTGATGTGAACGAAGGCGTCCTTGCTTCCATCATTAAGTTCGACAAAAATCAAAGCCTTTGGCTGAGTTGAACCATTTGACTGTCTCGTTCGGTATCTCTTCATCTCGTTCTTGTGTCCGCAATCCAAAGCTGACAATTGTTTTGATCTATGACTTTAGGTGAGAGTTATGACAGGTCTGCGACGGGCTTTTCATTTTGAGCGTACCTGTGGAACACGCGACTTCATCGGGAAAATCATGTCATAGGCCCAATTATAGGCAAAGGTGACAATCGGCGTGATGAAGAGAAAACCAATGTCTAACAACAGCGCAGACAAAAGACTGACCTGAAGCGCACAAGCGACCATCGGCACAGAAAAAACCAACAAAGTGATTTCAAACAGGACGGCGTGTAACGCTCGAAGCACAACAGAGCGCGGCTGCAATGGTTTGTGCAATCTCAACAACGCATGATCGAAGGCGATGTTGAACAGATAATTAGCACCCATTGCTATTGCCGACAGGCCAACACCCAAGGCTCCAATACGCACCATGGATTGTTCGAAAAAAAAGGCACCCAGTGGCACGAATATCGCCAACAAGATTGCTTCGAACAAAACGGCATGACGGATGCGATCAGCTGTGGTGCGNAGTTCAAATTCTGGATCGTCGGCGGTCATGAAACCTCAATGGTGTGCTCGTAAAAAGGCCCCCAACGAATAACCGATGGGGGCCGATACAATTTATCACTTTAGTGCCGAAATGGCAGAGAGTGGCTTACATGTCGTCAATATCGTCCATGTCATCTTCGAAATCTTCTTCGATTTCATCCATCTCATCTTCGAAATCTTCTTCGATCTCGTCCATCTCGTCTTCGAAGTCTTCTTCAGCTTCGATTTCGTCCATCTCGTCTTCGTAATCAGCTTCGATGTCATCTAGCTCATCTTCGAGATCATCATACTCGTCAGCCATCGCAACATCAAAGCCAGCATGCATTCCTGCAAGTGGCAACATTGTCAGTGCTAATGCAAAAAATACTACTTTCAATAAATCGGTCATTCCCCGAAACCCTTCTTTGTCAAAGGTACCCCTACCTATGAGGGGACTCTGGCACCAAATTTCTAACCTGTCGAGAGGGCTATAAGAAAAACCCCGCCGATTTCTCAGCGAGGTTTGCGTGTTCGGTTCCGAAGAGTTCAAAAACTCAGAGAGTGCGTGCAATCAGCACCTTCATAATTTCATTCGTGCCGCCGTAAATTTTCTGCACACGGGCGTCCCGATACATGCGCGCTATGGGATACTCATTCATATATCCATAACCACCGTGAAGCTGGAGACACTCGTCAATAACCTCGCACTGCATGTCAGAGACCCAATATTTAGCCATTGATGCGGTTGCCGCATCAAGCTTGCCTTCCAGCAATTGTCCGGTGCAATAGTCTACGAATACACGTGCAACGGTCGTCTTGGTCTTTGCTTCTGCAAGTTTGAATTGTGTGTTCTGGAAATCCATAACCGCTTTACCAAAGGCTTTACGCTCTTTCACGTAGTCCACTGTGTGTTCGATAGCAGCTTCCATCATCGCAACGCCTTGCAGGCCAATTTGCAAACGTTCTGATGGCAATTGCTGCATGAGTTGAACAAATCCAGCGCCTTCTTCTCCGCCTAGCAAATTTGAAGTTGGAACGCGCACATTGTCGAAAAACAATTCCGACGTGTCCTGGCCTTTCAAGCCAACCTTGTCTAAATTCCGGCCGCGACGAAACCCTTCCACTTCGTCCGTTTCAACCACGAGCAAAGATGTGCCCTTGGCGCCGCCGACAGGATCTGTCTTACACACAACGATGATCAGGTTCGCCATTTGACCATTGGTGATAAAAGTCTTGGATCCGTTGATCACATATTCATTGCCGTCGAGCTTTGCCGTGGTTTTGATGTTCTGCAAGTCCGACCCGGTGCCAGGCTCTGTCATCGCAATGGCGCCAACATATTCACCTGTTGCCATGTTTGGCAGCCAGCGGTGTTTTTGTTCCTCAGTACCGTAGTGAAACAGGTAAGGCGAAATGATCGCATTGTGGAGAGACGCCCCAAACGAGGTGATACCACGCCTGTTGAATTCATTGATCAGCACGGCTTCATGGGCAAAAGACCCACCACCGCCGCCAAATTCCGCTGGAGTAGAGGGGCACAGAATGCCAGCTTCGCCAGCTTTGTACCAAATCTCACGATCAACAACTTCCTGCTTTTCCCACTTTTCAATATGCGGTTCGACTTCCTTTTCGCAAAACTTTCCAACGGCATCGGCAAAAATCTCCACGTCTTCGGTCATCCAGGCGGGTTTCTCAACTTGCAGAACAGACATTGATATTTGAACTCCTCGTACGTGTGGTGTGTTGTTAGTGTGTGTCGTTAGAACGACGCTGCATCAAAAGACATCATTGTATTGGCGCCTGCCTTGATGCGGATCAGGTGTAGGGATGTTTCTGGAAGCGTTCGTTCTGCATAATANNGAGCGGTTGCGATTTTGTTTTTNTTGAATGCGGCATCACCCGCGCCCGCTTCAATTTTTTGGGCGGCTTTCTCAGACATCAAGCCCCACATGTAGCCGATCGCAACGGTCCCAAAAAGATGCATATAGTCAGTTGAGCCAGCGCCCGCATGATCGAAGTTTGATAGCGCATTTTCCATGAACCACGTCGTGGCAGCTTCCAGATCATCACGACCTGCCTGCAACCCGCTTACCAGCGGCTCCATCTGCGCATTATCTTTGTTGNCACTGATGAAAGTATCAACNAACCCCAAAAACGAGAAGACAGCGCGTCCCCCATTCTGAGCCAGCTTGCGTCCCACGAGATCAAGCGCTTGAATGCCATTGGCACCTTCGTAGATCATGGCGATACGCGCATCACGCACGAACTGCCCCATGCCCCACTCATCGATATAGCCGTGACCGCCAAAAACCTGTTGTGCTTCAACGGCATTTGCAAAACCACGTTCAGTCAAATGGCCTTTCAGCACAGGTGTGAGCAGAGACATCATGTCGTCACTCAGTTCACGGGTCTCTTCATCATTGGCCTTGTGGCTCAGATCACCATGCAACGCTGTCCACAGGATGAAAGCACGCGCGCCTTCATTGAACGATTTCAAGTTCAACAACATGCGCCGCACGTCGGGATGCACAATGATCGGGTCAGCGGCAAGCTCAGGTGACTTTGGCCCTGAGAGAGAACGGCCTTGCAGCCGTTCTGTCGCATAAGCAACAGCATTTTGGTAAGCCACTTCAGATTGCGAGAGACCTTGCAACCCAACACCAAGGCGGGCTTCGTTCATCATCGTGAACATAGCGCGCATACCTTTGTGTGCATCACCCACAAGATACCCAACCGCCTCGTCATAGTTCAGCACACAGGTAGCGTTCCCGTGGATACCCATTTTCTTTTCGAGCGCGCCGCACGACACGCCATTTCGCGCACCCAAACTTCCGTCTTCCTTGACCATGAATTTCGGAACAACAAAAAGCGAGACACCTTTGATGCCCTCCGGTGCGCCTTCAATTTTCCCCAATACCAGATGGATGATGTTCTCTGCCATGTCATGCTCACCGGCAGAGATGAAAATCTTCTGTCCGGAAATTTTAAAGTTGCCATCATCCAATGGTACAGCTTTCGTACGCATGAGACCCAGGTCCGTCCCGCAATGCGGCTCCGTCAGGTTCATGGTTCCGGTCCACTTGCCCGACACGATGTTGGGCAAATAAATGTCTTTCAGCTCGTCTGACCCGTGATGCAACAAAGCGGAATAGACCCCGTGGCTGAGCCCCGGGTACATGCCAAACGCCATATTTGCAGAAGAGACAATTTCATTGAAAACCTGCGAGAGTGTGTTGGGTAACCCCTGGCCGCCATAGGCTGGATCAGCGGTCAGCGCTGGCCAACCGTTCTCAACAAGCACCTCATATGCTTGCTTAAAGCCCGTGGGTGTTGACACCACACCGTTCTCCAGTGTGCACCCTTCTTCATCCCCCACTTGATTGAGCGGCTGCAAAACGTCTTGCGAGAACTTGGCAGCCTCATCAAGAATGGCACCGATGAGATCAGGACTGGCCTCCTCAAACCCTGGAAGGTCTCGCCACTTTTCCAGTTCCAAAACGTCGTGCAGCAGAAACTGAAAATCTGCGACGGGGGCTTGATAGGTAGGCATGATCAATGGCTCCAAAAAATGGGGACAGAAAGCACACACAAAGGGTGCGTGCACTCAACACTCAATCACTTGGGAAAAGATTAAACTTCAGCACCAGCTCGTTTTGCCAGCTCCAACATGCGATCGCAGCCTTCTTGAAGCAGCTCGATTTGCACATCGATATCTTTCTTTTGTTGCTCCAAATTAGCAACCTGCTCGCGGAACTTTTCCAGAGCGACCAGATATTGGCGCTCATCACCGTAGGTATCATACAGGTCGATCAACTCTTTGATTTCGCCAAGCGAAAAGCCAATGGCCTTACCACGCACAATGAGGGCCAAGCGCGCACGGTCACGGGGGCGATAAACGCGTGTTTGTCCCTGGCGCGTTGGGTGCAAAAGATCTTTGTCTTCGTAGAAGCGGATTGCACGGGTTGTGACAGCAAATTCCTCAGCCAACTGTGTGATGGTGAAGGTATCTGAATCGAGAGCGTCCTTTGCGGCCGCGTTTTTATACGTTCCTGCAGCGGCAGATTCTGGGGTGCGCATCTGTTGCATGCTTGAAATTCCCTGTTGTTGCGACGGTATCCGCAGTTTTCTGCGGTTGTTCTTATTTCTGCGGAAAGCTTAGTTTCCCCTTACGTCAACGTCAATATCGAATTTAAAAATGTTCCCCACCTCCCGGCTTGCGTCTATCCGTTTGCTCACATTCGGAGACGATGATTAAGTAGCCAAAAGACAATTGGGAGGGGATTACATGGGAACGCAGAAAATACTAACGCTCATCAGCGTGGTTTGCCTAGCTCTGGGGCTGGCGGCTTGCGCGTCTGCCGGGCGCTCCAACGAACCCACCACATTACGTGGCGCCAATTTGCCCACGGNAGCGGCCCAGCAGGCNACCAGCAACACCCCATTGGGCCAAGCCGTGCTTCGTGCCGTCAACAATCGCAGATCAGCCNCACAATTGAGCACAAATGCAACTTTGCAGCGGGCTGCATCNGTTCACGCGCAAGACATGGCATTGCGAAACTATCAAGGACATCACAGCCCTGAGGGCCTTGGGCCGCTGGACCGTGTGCACGCAGTGGATGAAGATTTTAGGGGGCAAGTTGCTGAAAACATCTGGGCTGGCACTGAACTAGCAGGCAAATCCGATGATCAGATGGCCATTTACATACTTGAAGGTTGGAACAACAGCCCGCGTCACCGCAATACGCTTGAGAGCGCTACGTATGCCCAAACAGGGGTTGGCGTGGCACGCAAAGGCAATGTGATCTATGTGGTTCAGCTATTTGCTCGCTAACCTCAGATTCTAACAGCAGACCCCTTCTCTGGTTACCCAAAAAAGACCATCCAAACGCCCCTAACAGCCTCCTGAGACGAGCGTCAAATTAACCTGACGTTTACCAAAATCCGGCTTTATGAGAGGGAAGCATGATCGGCTAAGTGATCGTGGTGCCCGGAGCCCCAAAAGCACCAGAATTGCCCCAAAAATCCATATGTTGGGGGCGGTCGCCGGGTTTACACAGAATCGCGTGGTCGATACAGTCGCAAATCGTTAACAGGCATAGTGATTCGATGAGACCGGTTGTCCCGTGGAGCGTAAAGGGTATTGAGCCCGAGGCTCGAGAAGCGGCTAAGCAAGCTGCGCGTCGAGCTGGGATGACGCTTGGCGCTTGGCTCAACCACGTCATCATGGACAATGGCACGGACGAAGCGGCGTCTTTTGGCCCTCCTCCTTCAGGTTTTGCTGATCTTGATGCCGCTGCCACCCAACCTCAGCCGCCGAATGCTCAAGCGGTAAACGCGCAAATGATGGGCGCGCAGGCGATGGGAGCGCAGGGTTTTGCGCAGCAGCCTCAATACACCACGCCGCAAATGCCGCCTTTGACGCAGCCGCAAATTGATCTTTCTCCGGTCACCGACGCAGTGCGCGACCTCGTACACCGGATCGATACCAATGAGCGGCATATCGACAGTTCACTGGAAGCGCTTGTCGCACGTGTGGAAACNTCTGAACAACTCCTCGCATCCGGTAGCCNATCTCCAGACGCCGGTCTTGAACACAAAATGCAGCAGCTCACCGAACGGCTGGAACAGACCGAACGGTCTAAGATGCCCCTTGGAAAGCGCTCTGAAGATCGCGTCGCTCTGCAAGGTCTTGAGAAGACCATGAACGCAGTGGTCGACCACCTGGAGACTGCGGACAATCAGAGCGAAACAAAATTCACTGAGATCAGGCAACTGTTATCGGACCTGGCTGAACGCGTTGATAGCTCAGATGCAGAAACCCGCCGCCAGCAAGAACAGGCCAAAAGCGATGCCTTTGGCAATACACTACAAAATCTGTCCGAACGCATGGCGGAAATGGAACAATCTGTTCACGCCGTTGGTGCCAATGCAGATCACAGCCGCCGCCAGGCTGTTGAAGAAGCTGTACAGGCTGTTTCATCCAAGTTGGATTCCGATCAGCAACGCAGCCGCGTGGTGGAACTTCAAACTTCCATTGATAAGCTGGCGAAACGCATCGATAGCTCGGAAATACAAAGTGCAAACGCGATCGGCGCACTTGAAAGTAGCTTCACCGGTTTTATTGACCGGCTTGAGCAAAACCAAGTCAGCGCCAATGACATTGTGCCTCAGGTTATGGCGCAATTGGATGGCCGGTTGGAAGAAGTTGTGTCCCGCGTAACGGACAGCGAAACACGTGCCTTGGAAACAGCGAGCTCCGTTGAGCAAGCGCTCTCCTCTCTCGCTCAAACCGTAACCTCAGCCGAACAGCGCAACGCCACAGCGCGCGAAACAGTTCAATCCATGGTCGCTCAAGTCAGCGAACGCATGGAAAACATAGAAACGTCTTCCGGATTGCCGCTTTCTCCTACCGTTGCCATCGGGGCGGGTTTTGCGGGCATGGCACCACCGCCGCTTTCCAGCGCGCCGCCACCTCCGGCAGACCCTATGAATGGCCCCCTATCTGGCCCAATAGCTGGTGCAGTGAACATGCCTCCCCTTGCGACACCGGATGTTCAATTGCGGGCACCCGACCCTGTCGCACCACCGCCCGCGATGCCGGATACTAAAATTCCGCCGATGGCAGGTACAGGCGGTTCGCCCCCTGCGCCGCCCTCATTGGGTGACATGCCTCCCCCGCCGCCGATAGATACAGGTGGACCTATTGGTGCTCCTGTGCAAATTCCCGGCGAACCTCCAGTTGCCGCTCCGGCACCAGCAGCGGGACCAGCGCCGCTGAATGAAAAAAAGGCAGCGCGCGATTTCATCGCTGCGGCACGCCGCGCCGCACAAATGTCGCAAGTCAGCGGTGAAGTAGCGCCCAACCTTGGGTTTGGCGAACAATCATCGCGTTATGCCGCCTTCGAAGATCAAGAAGACAATCGTGGCAAGCGGCTCGCCATTCTCATCGGTGGTGGTATTACAGCGACTCTCATCGTATTAGCCTTGGTCACTTGGCTGGCAGCGCCATCCACACCAACAAATCTCAATGAAGAGATCGACACGCTAAGTGACGATCTCATGTTGGGCGACCCAATGCTCGGTGACAGTTTGACCAATGACGCTTCATCGGCGCCGTTAGGTGCAATTGTTCCTGATACAGTTGCGCCTGCCGTACCTGCCCCTTTTATTCCGGAGGCCATTCCGGAGGACGTTGACAGCCTCGATGCGGTTGAAGCACCAACGTCCACTCCTTCGACAAATGTTGCTTCTCGTCCGACCCCGGCGCCATTGCCGGAACCGCGGACGCCGGCGACGGCTGCACCACGCTCAATCGTTCCAAATGCCACTGACCTCCCACCCGTAGAAGCGGCCCCAACGACGCCCGTAACGCCGGGCGCGCGCAATGCCTTGCGCACAGCAGCAGCAGCGGGCAATCCAGCAGCACAATATGAAGTTGGTCTTCGTTACGCTCAAGGCAGCGGCGTACCTCAAGATTATGATCAAGCCGCCTATTGGTTTGAACTTGCCGCTAAACAAAACCTAGCGATTGCCCAGTATCGTCTGGCCACTCTCTTTGAAAAAGGACGCGGCGTTGGACAAGACCAAGAACAGGCGCGCGCATGGTATGAAAGCGCTGCTCAGGCTGGCAACGTAAAAGCCATGCACAACCTTGCTGTGATCTATGCCGAAGGCAAAGGTGTGCCGCAAGATTTTGCGAAAGCCGGACAATGGTTTCTTGCGGCAGCGGATCATGGCCTTGCAGACAGTCAATATAACGTAGCCGTCTTGTTTGAACGAGGACTTGGTCTGGAAGAAGATAAATCGGCTGCCTATAAGTGGTTCGCCATCGCCGCCAACAATGGTGATGAGGGTGCTGTTGCACGCCGAGACGCAATTGCTGACACGCTTGATGCGACTATCCTTGTTGATGCAAAGTTGAGCGCCCAAACATGGGGACCAAAGTCTGCAGACCCAATTGCAAATGGCAATTTGAGCTCCCTCGGCAACTGGCAGAACACGTCGATATCCAACACAAGCTCACGTGCCGCGGCTGTGACTGCAGACCCAAAAATTGCTCAAGCACAGCGCTTGTTGCGTGAACTTGGTTATCAACCAGGACCTGCAGATGGACTCATGGGCCCGCGCACGCGCGATGCCATTCGTGACTTTCAAAGCAAAGCCAACCTCAACGTGAGCGGCTCTGTTGACGACAACCTACTCAACACCCTGGAAGCTTACGTTCGCTAAACGAGCCTTGTGCTGGCTGTGACCCGAACCCGAAGTGACCGCACGGCCATGGGGTGTCACAATTTGGCGGAGCAAGCGGGCTGAATGTTTCAGATCTACCTACCCATCGCAGAACTACCGGTGAATGTCTTTCTCATTCTCGGCATGGGTGCGGCTGTCGGATTTCTGTCCGGCATGTTTGGTGTGGGTGGTGGCTTTTTGATGACACCGCTTTTGATATTCACCGGCATTCCACCGGTTGTTGCGGTGGCAACGCAAGCCAACCAAACGGTCGCCTCCTCTATTTCCGGCGTTGTGGCACACTGGCGCCGCGGGGCTGTTGATTTCAAAATGGGAGGGGTGTTGCTCATCGGCGGCATTATCGGGGCCTTCACCGGCGTCTACCTGTTCCGTTATGTACGTGAGCTCGGTCAAGTCGACCTGATGATTTCCCTCTCCTACGTGCTCTTTCTTGGTGTCATCGGCAGCTTGATGCTGAACGAAGGTGTCCGCGCCGTGCTTGCCGTGCGCAGTGGTCGCAGCGCTAAACTCGCCGACCGCGCGCACCACAGTTGGGTGCATGGTCTGCCGCTTAGAATGCGTTTTCATCGCTCAAAACTCTATATCAGCGCCATTCCACCGGTCGTTATTGGTCTGTTCGTCGGTATTCTTGTTGCCATTATGGGGGTGAGCGGCGGCTTCATCATGGTTCCCGCCATGATCTATTTGTTGCGCATGCCGACAAATGTCGTGATTGGCACGTCCCTCTTCCAGATCATTTTTGTTACCGGCCTTGTGACCATTTTGCATTCAGTCGAAAACCAGTCCGTTGATGTGCTGCTTGCTTTCCTTTTGTTGCTCGGTGGTGTTGTTGGCGCTCAGTTTGGTGCCCGTGCTGGACAAAAACTGCGTGGCGAACAATTGCGCGCCCTACTTGGTTTTATCGTGCTCGCGGTTGCCCTGCGTCTTGGTTTTGATCTGGTTGTCGAACCAGCTGACCTCTATTCCTTGACAACGGTGGCCGCGCCATGAATAGAGCCTTCTACAGCGTCCTGATTTCATTCGCTCTCATGTTTTGTGATATCGGCGGCGCTCACGCGGATCAGCTTGTAACCGATCTCTCCCAGCACCAGATCTCGATCCGGTCCAATTTCACTGGCACAGACATTTTAATTTTTGGTGCAATTGAGGCGGAAGACCCAAATGACTTCGCCACTGACCGTGATGTGATAGTGGTGATTTCAGGCCCAGAAGGAGCTGTCACCGTTCGTCGAAAAGATCGGATCGCTGGCATATGGGTGAACTACGACGCCGTAACTTTTGAACGGGTTCCGGCATTTTATGCCGTTGCCAGCACGCGGCCCCTGGCGCGTATCGCCTCTATGGACACACGGACCATCGAAGGTCTGGGCCTCGAACAAATCGGTTATGGTGGGGCAACAGGCAGTGGGCCGACTGGCGCTGTGACAGAACTCACGGACCAGGAGCGCGCCACATTTTCTGCGGCCCTGCTGCGCAACAAAGAACGCGCCGGCCTCTATCGGACGGAACCGAGTGGTGTCGCTTTTTTGGGCCGTTCGCTGTTTCGCGCAACTATTGCCATTCCAGCAAATGTGCCGAACGGTCTTTACACAGCTAAGGTCTATCTGATTTCCGATGGGGCGGTGATAGACGCAGCGTCGGCGCCTCTTTATGTCGTCAAAAGCGGTATCGAGCGCGCGATCCATGGCTTTGCTAACGAAAAACCATTCCTCTATGGCATTTTTGCCGTGATATTTGCCACATTCGCGGGATGGGCTGCAGCCCTCATATTCAAAGACTAGCGTCCAAAACACGATATTACCTGTCCTCAATTAACCTTCACCAGCACGTGACCTTGTGTTCCTTGAGGCTTTGCTCAAACTATGCGAGGCAAGGGGCTGGACAAAAACGGGAGCTCGAGAATTTATGGATGGTGTGGACGCAGGTTTTGCCGCAGCTCTGTTGGGCGGTATCATTAGTTTTTTGTCGCCCTGCGTCTTACCCCTTGTGCCCGCCTATCTATCATTCGTCGCGGGTGCATCGCTTGACGATATGACGGCGCAGTCTGAATTGCCCGGGTCCGACATTCGCCGCCGGATATTGATCGGCTCTTTGGCATTTGTCGCTGGGTTCTCTACCGTGTTTATCATGCTGGGTGCGACGGCCGGGGCAATTAGCCCTNTTTTGCTATCTCACAAAGTCATCCTCGGGCAAATNGCTGGCACGATCATCATCATTCTTGGCCTTCACTATATTGGGCTGTTTCGNTTCGCCNTACTCAACCGTGATGTGCGCTTTCTTCCCAGCTTTGGGCCTNACGCCAGCAGTGGTCTGATGCCCCGCATTGTTATGCCCTACGTGGTGGGTCTCGCATTTGCGTTTGGCTGGACGCCCTGCATTGGACCCATCCTCGCCACCATTCTCGCCATTGCCGCTTCACACGAGAGTTTGGGGTACGGTGTTGCACTTCTGGGTGTTTATTCCGCCGGTCTTGGCATTCCCTTTGTGATCGCGGCACTTGCCGTACAGAGCTTCCTGAAATTTTCATCCAGCTTTCGACGCCATTTGCCGAAAGTTGAAATCGCTGCTGGTATTTTGTTGATCGCAACCGGCTTGTTGATGGTGTTGGGGTCACTTGAAACCATCGCCATTCTATTGATAGAGGTCTTTCCATGGCTCGCAGAGCTCGGCTAACAGAGACGCCCGCGCCTATCTCACCACGCGGCGCCCAGATACTGGGATATGGGGGACTGGTGCCATTTGCNGGCACGGGTGTGCTCGCCTGGATTTCCTGGCCAACGGAAATGGCGCAGACTGCTCTGCAAGCGCAGCTTGTTTATGCCGCGATTGTTCTGTCCTTCATCGGTGGCATTCGCTGGGGCATTGCCATGAGCAAACGGGGCCACTTCATCCGTCGCGCGCCTGACGGATTGGGCACTGAGTTTGCTCTTGCCGCTTTGCCCGCCGCTATGGGGTGGATGATACTTTTTGCTCCGCGGGAAGTAGCATTGATCGCATTTGCCCTGTTTTTTGCCGCGCAGGCTGTGTCTGATCACCGGGCTGTCAAAACAGAAAACGCGCCCCTGTGGTATGGTCCCCTTCGTGTTCGACTAACAATCTTTGTCGAGCTTGCCTTTGCCGCCAGTCTTGCACGGCTTTTGTTGCCCTAGCCCTTAATCTGGGATCAGTCGTTTGGCAGCGATGGGCACCACTTGCTCGCGCCCCATCATCCAGGCATGAAACTGCTTGCCCGCAAAGAGAGTTTCAAACGCTGGATCGCACACATTGAGCCCNCCGGTATAGGCGCCAAAAGCAGGCAGGATCACGCGCGTGCTATCAGAGGCAAAACAACGTCGACGCAACCGTCGTCCGCGCATTCGCAACACTGCACAGGGATGCAAATGCCCTGCGATCTCGCCCGTTGATGGAGCAGGTGCAGGTTCATGTCGGAACATCAAGGCGCCCAGACGGACCTCCTCCTCAACCTCGCCCCCGAACCCATCAGGCGCTGGATCATGATTGCCAGTGATCCACGTCCAACGACTTGCTGCAACGAGATTGCGCAGACGCGCGGCATCTACCTCTGCCATCCGTGACTTTGCATTGTCATCATGAAAGCTGTCACCGAGAGCGATCACACGTGCCGGTTTCAGACGCACAAAAAGCTCTTCCAATCGGGAAATTGTTTTCGCCGTGTCATACGGCGGCAAATGGACGCCGCGAGCTGCGTAGGATGATCCTTTTTCAAAATGCAGGTCTGCTACAATCAGCATTTCGTGTGCTGGACAATAGAGCGCCCCTTCACACAAGGCATGCATCTGTTCGCCACAAATGGTCAGCGTTGCCGCTGTCTGTCGTTCTCCTGCATCAAACAAGACGTGTCGCTTCCTCAATTAGATCGTCTGCTGCTTCTGCCAACAGCGCTTCGTTTGCATCGCCGTAGACGGGCTCTTTGCTGATGTCGAGCAACACAGGAACAGCCAAAGGGGATACACGCTCCAACCGTTTCAGCTCAATCTTGCTTTTTATGCGGGTCAACATTTCCGCCACGCGCGCAACGTCCAAAAGCCCGGCTGCTGCATCATCATGGGTTGCCTTCAGCAATATGTGGTCCGGTTCATGCTCCCGCAGTACATCATAAATGAGATCTGATGAGAATGTGACCTGACGGCCTGATTTTTCCTTGCCAGGGAACCTGCGTTCAATGAGCCCCGAAATAATCGCGCATGTTCTAAAGGTGCGTTTCATGAGATTGGATTCTGCCAACCATGCTTCCAGATCATCACCCAGCATGTCTTGCGCAAATAACGCCTTCAGGGACAATTGCCCACGCTCCACCATCATGCCCATGTCGCGCAAGCCCCAAATTGCCAGTGCATATTCACTTGCAATGAAACCCATTGGCCTTGCGCCTTCGCGGTCAAGGCGTTTCGTCAACAACATGCCGAGAGTTTGGTGCGCAAGCCGACCTTCAAACGGATAGCAAACCATGTAGAAGCGATCTCCGCGCGGAAAAGTCTCTACCAAGAGGTCATCTTCCTTTGGCAAAACCGAGCGCCATTGTTGCATGCGGAGCCATTCGGACACTTGATCTGGCAAGTGTTTCCAACTTTGCGGGGTTGCCAACATATGGCGCACCTGCGAGGCCAGATAGGTGGAGAGCGGAAACTTGCCGCCATAATATGCCGGGATCGCCGGATTTTCATCCTTAGTGCTGGTGACAATGGCTTCAGTGTCCACCAATCCTTCAAAGCGCAACACTTTGCCCGCGAAGAGAAACGTGTCGCCCTGCACCAACTGCTCAATGAAATATTCTTCAATCTTGCCCAACCGACGTCCAGCACGGCCCAGCGTTGCACCGCTTGCCGGACGCCGTCTGACGAGCCGCACCTCCAACATTGGTGCTTCCACGATGGTGCCAACGTTCATGCGATATTGTTGAGCGAGCCTCGGGTGTGCCAAACGCAAACGATGGTCATTGCCATTGGGGTCGACTGGACGCAATCTTCGATAACGATCATAAGTCCGCAGCGCGTAGCCACCCGTGCTGACAAACTCAACGACCTTGTCGAAATCGGCCCGCCCAAGTTTGGCGTAAGGTGCGGCAGACGTGACCTCCTGATACAATAGATCAGCATCAAAAGGCGCACTGCACGCCATACCGAAAACATGCTGTGCCAGAACATCCAGGCTGCCCGTTTTTTCAACCATGCCATCATGAACGCCGGCAATGGCCGCCACGCGCGCCGCTTCACATTCCAGAACCTCAAACCGGTTTGCAGGGACAAGCAGCGCACGACTTGGGTCGTTGAGCCTATGGTTGGCGCGACCAATACGTTGCAACAATCTGCTGGCACCCTTGGGCGCGCCCATATTGACGACCATGTCCACGTCGCCCCAGTCGATGCCCAGGTCAAGCGTCGACGTACACACGATGCCACGCAGAGAGCCCGCAGTCATCGCCGCTTCAACTTTGCGCCTTTGTTCTGGGGCCAATGACCCATGGTGCAANGCAATTGGCAAAGCGTCCTCATTCGCGCGCCATAGCTCCTGAAACAAAAACTCCGCCTGACTTCGCGTGTTCACAAAAACCAGAACCGTTTTGTTCTTTCGAATGACGTCATAGACCGCATTGATCGCATGTTTTGCAGAATGACCAGACCAGGGCACATGCTCATCAGGCACGAGTATGGAAACATCTGGCGTGGCACCTGCTGCTCCCAAAACCAATTCTGCCTTGCGCTCTTTGCTTGCCGATTGCGGAATGAGATATTTTTGTAGTTGATCTGGATCTGCAACCGTGGCTGACAGGCCAACGCGCCGATGCGTGGGTGCCAAGGTGGATAGCCGCGCCAAATCAAGAGCCAAGAGATCGCCCCGCTTGGTGTTCACCATCGCGTGCAATTCATCCAGTATCACGCACTTCAAAGAAGAGAACATGCGTGGCGCATCTGTATATGACAGCAACAGAGCCAGTTGTTCTGGCGTCGTCATCAAAATGTCTGGCGGTGAATGACGTTGACGCATCCGCCTGCCTTGAGGCGTGTCGCCCGTGCGCGTTTCGACGGTAATGGGTAGATCCATCTCGCAGATGGGGGTTTCAAGATTGCGTTTTACGTCAACTGCCAGTGCTTTCAGAGGGGAAATATAGAGCGTGTGAATGCCGGTTCCACGTGTGCCCGTTTTTTTTGCGCCCCGTTCTTCAAGCTCCACGAGGGAGGCCAAAAACCCGCCAAGCGTCTTACCCCCACCGGTTGGTGCCACCAAAAGTGCCGACCGGCTGGCTAAACCTAATTGCATCAATTCCAATTGATGGGGTCGTGGCTGCCAACCCCGCTGCCGAAACCAGGCGTCGAAGACGGCCGGAAGCTCTGAACTCCCGCCATTCTTCGCCATTTTGTCCAATTTCCCGTCAACATCCATGGAAAGACTATAGCGCGCGATTTTTTGATTCTCGCTCGACCTTTTGACTGGTGGAATCACACTGTCTTGCGCATCATGCATCGATAGAGCCGAGGATCTGAAGTTCCAATTTTTTCCACCGAATGGGGATACTAATGCCTGAATCACTACTCGCCAGTCTGCCGGAAGGCATGCGCGAAAACGCTAACGAGCTTCTGCCGCTTTTCATTGAGCATGGCCTCTCCATTCTCGGCGCGGTTATCATCCTCATTGTTGGTTTTTGGATCGCCGGACGTGCCAGCGCCTTCACCATGCGCACTTTGGACAAGCCCTTAAATTCTGACCACATGCTGAAGGGCTTCTTCGGCTCAATCGTCAGATACCTTGTGATCATTGCAACCATCCTTGCCGTGCTCGGCCAATTTGGTATTGAGACGACAAGCCTGATCGCTGTTCTAGGTGCTGCCGGTCTTGCTGTTGGTCTCGCCCTTCAAGGAACACTCTCCAACGTTGCCTCGGGTGTGATGCTTCTGGTGTTTCGCCCGTTTCGTGTCGGCCACTTCGTTGAACTTGGTGGCATGTCCGGTACGGTCAAAGGCCTCAACTTGTTCACAACAGAACTTGCCACTGGCGACAATGTGCAAATCATCATTCCCAATAGCAGTGTTTGGGGACAACCATTGAAGAACTATTCGGCACACGCCACCCGGCGCGTCGATATGGTCTTTGGCATTGCCTACGACGCTGACATCGACAAAGCCATGGGGATCATCCATGCAGCCATTGCTGCCGATGACAGATGCCACACACAACCAGAACCGCTGGTTGTTGTCGGGAATTTGGGTGACTCATCGGTTGACCTCACTACCCGCGTCTGGTGCGCTGGCNGCGACTATTGGGGCATCAAGTTTGATCTTACCAAAAAAATCAAAGAAACATTTGATGCTGAAGGCGTTGATATTCCCTTCCCAACGCGTACTGTCTACCAAAAGTCAGCGACCTAATATCACTGGCAAGGCGGGTTCTAGGGCCCGCCTTTTCGTGTGTTACGCTCTTTGTGACATGCTCTTCTTGACACTCTCTGGCCATAATTGCTTGGCTGTATGATGTAGCTGTTCACGTGCAGGAAAATTGTTATGGATAAATATTTTGGAGGTCCCATCCTCCCGACGCTTCTAAAACTGGTGCTAGCCTCTGTCGGTGTGGGCGTTATCCTTGCGATTTTCGGCATTGAACCTTTCTCCTTGTGGGAAGATTTCCTCGGCACCGTTGCGCGTATTTGGGATATGGGCTTCGATCTGATCGACTGGGCATGGACCTATTTCCTAATCGGCGCCATCATCGTGGTGCCGATATGGCTGATCATCCGTTTTTGGTCAGTCCTGTTTGAGAGCCGCCGGAAAGACTAATTTCCAGCGACTTCCGGCGGCCATCGATATTTCTTACAGCACACCCGCAGACCAGGTGATGGTATTCACCGTGAAAGTTGCAAGCACATCAGTTGGCGGCAATTCACCATCTGGGCCTGCCCAATCACCTGCGAACACCAGGCCTATGTGACTGATTTCGCTATCGCGGCAAAGTGCCATGCCGGAGTTTTCCTCCATGCCAGCGACACACTCTACAGGAGCGGGCGCAATACTTCCGTAGGCATCTCCGATAGCCACGCGACCTTCAAGCGTAATGCCAGCGTCTTTTACAATGATGCTGCCAACATGGGCGTCATCGCCATACCGCGCTAGAACTTCTGCAATAAGCCTGTCGCCATCTCGCACCACTAACATCGGATAGGCATCGCCTTCCGAATAGTATTCTTCCGCCGTCACCGCATACCCCGGCATTGCTGCCGATACAGCTTCGAGGGAGTAAACAGTGCTTCCGCCGATGCCTCCCAAGCCGTTGGCATCGAGAGAGAGTATAGTTTCTTCTGCACCACATGCCGTTGTTGAGATCAACAAAGCTGAGGCCGCTATTATTTTCAAAGTCGAGATCATTGGATATTCCTAATTCATGGTGAGGACGACTTTGCCTATCGCCTTTCTGTTCTGCAATAGACGCATCGCCTCGACTGCTTCTTCAAGCGGAAAAATTGCACAAACATAGGGATCAATGTCCCCCTCAACCGCCCACCGATCAATGGTTTCAATGTTTTGTTTACCTGCCTCTGGATCGCGCCTGCCATATTCTCCTGCGCGCACACCAACAACGGAAAACCCTTTGATGAGTGGCATGTTAACAGGGACTGTTGGAATGCGCCCACTGGTAAAGCCAATGATGAGGAGGCGCCCATTCCAGGCGATACAACGGACAGACTCGTCAAACACGTCGCCGCCGACCGGGTCAAATATCACGTCAGCGCCTCGACCACCTGTGAGTTCTTTTACTTTGTCCTTAAACCCCTGTGTCACGTTCAGCACATGATCAGCACCGCGTTCTTTCACGACTTTCAATTTTTCATCTGATGCAGATGTCGCAATAACAGTCGCCCCCAGTAATTTGCCCACATCCACGGCCGCCATGCCAACCCCGCCGGAACTGCCATGTACTAATAGAGTCTCGCCCGCTTTCAGATTTCCGCGCACAACCAATGCCACATAGGCGGTCAGGTAAGCCGCGCGGTAAGCCGCTGCTTTCACAAAATCCATACCTCTGGGTATAGCCCGGCAGGCCCCAGCTGCAATATTCACCTCATCTGCAAAGCCACCAATGCGTAAGCCTGCAGCAACTCGGTCTCCGACGGCAAGTCCGNTTACGCCAGGGCCTATGCTACTGACGATCCCGGCTCCTTCCATTCCCGGCGAAAAAGGCAGCTCCGGCTTAAACTGGTATTTTCCCTGGACCATTAAAATGTCTGGAAAATTGATCGAACAGGCTTTCAGCATGAGCCGAACCTCCCCTTCGCCTGGCGGTGGCAGTTCAATATCATCCAATTGAATTTTGGAAATATCTTCCGTTAATTCGTGCACNCGCATTGCCCGCATGAAATTCTTCCCTATCTTTGCTTTATACTTAATGTCGTTGCCGCCGACAGTAGCGACATCGCGCGCGCGAATAAACGCTGCAAGCCTTATTGGCGGGGAGAAAAGACACGTGGATACCATTACTCAAGCGGTGTTTGGCGCTGCCATCGGACAGGCAGGATTTCAGTCCAAACTTGGTTGGCGTGCCCTTGCCGCAGGGGCGGCCTTGGCAACTGTGCCCGATCTTGATGTTTTTGGCAGCCTCATCGATCCGCTGAATGAATGGCGCAACCACCGCGGCGTCACACACTCACTCTTTTTTGGTCCAGTCGTCGGGCCCTTGTTCGGGATTGCCATCTGGAAGGCCTATCAGTGGCGCGCGGACCGCAGCCCCGGCAAGCTGCCCGCTTTCTTGAGCGACGCACAGGCCCTGTCCGCTTGGATATGGCTTTCAGTTCTTGCCCTCATGACCCATCCTATTCTTGATGTGTTCACGCCTTACGGCACTCAATTGCTGGCACCCTTTTCCGATCAACGGTTTTCCATCAATGCCATGTCGATCATCGATCCCGTTTACACGGGCGTCCTTGTGCTCGCCCTTGTTGGCGGCTGGATGGCGCGACGAGGGATGTTTGGAAAACCGGGGTGGGCCGCTCATATGGCGGGTGCTGCCATCATCGCCAGTGTTCTGTGGCAAGGGTATGCGTGGTCAATCAACAATGAAACGGTGCGGGTCGCGCGAGCCTCTCTTGACGCAGAAGGCATTCATACGGCACGGGTGATTTCCTACCCGACACTTTTCCAGCCNTGGTTCAGGCGTATGACGGCTGAAACGGATACGGACATTCGTGTCGGGTTCTATTCACCGCTCACCGACCAACCCATTGAATGGCAGACATACCCCAAACCTGAAAGCGAGCTTATTCTCCACATGTCACGCACGATGGAATACCGGGTGCTTGAGAAATTTGCGATGGGTCAAATCGCCTGGCGTTTGCAGCCCACGACCGATGGCCATGTGCGCGTCGAAGCCCATGACATTCGTTATCTTGGTTTTGATAATTCGCAGCTTTCCGCCCTGTGGGGAATGGAAGCCCTCTTTGATCGCGACAACAACCTAGTGACACGGCCAGCCCGATTCTCCAACCGGCCNGCTGTTAGCGGCAGTATCTTCACTGTCATGTGGGTTGGCGCGTTTGGCGAATAAGTGCGCGNTCACCCTCTTCAAGCCCAAGCGCAGCAAAACCAGTGGCTGCCTTTTTAACACGCTCTTCCAGTGCAGTGCTGCCAAGTTGGCGCTCGCCGCTAATCACGGTCCCTAGCATTTTTTCGCCTCAGGAAATTTTAGCCCAGTGCGCGCGCCATATCGCGGGCGATCTCCTCACAGGCGGTTTTTGCTGCGGGAACCGCACCAGAAAAGGCCGTAAAGGCATGGCTTAATGTGTCGTAACAACGATAGGTCACAGGTACGCCCGCTTCGCGCAACTTGACGCCGTAAGCCTCACCTTGATCGCGCAAGACATCAAATCCAGCTGTTGCGATGATAGCAGGTGCAAGGCCGGACATATTTGTTGAATGAGCTGGTGAGGCGCGCGGATCTTTGGCGTCTTCTGGACCGTTCAAAAACTGCTCCATAAACCAGTCCATGATTTCGGTTGGCAATGGATATATCTCAGCACAGCTCACCATGGATCCGTTTTTTGAGTCTAAATCTGTGGCAGGGTAAATAAGCAGCTGCGCTTTTGGTTGTGCCTTGCCTTCCGCTTTACGCACCTGACAAACAACAGCTGATAGCCAGCCTCCGGCGCTATCACCGCCAACGCCCATCCGTGTTGGGTCTATGCCAAGGGCAGCCGCATTTTCTGATACCCAGTCAAATGATGCGACTGCGTCATCCATAGCTGCCGGAAATTTGTGCTCTGGTGCCAAGCGATAATCAACTGAGACGACAATCGCGCGACAATCGTCAGCCAGTATTGAGCAAAATGTATTGCAGGTTTCCAGATTGCCGATCACACAACCGCCCATATGATAATAGACAATTCCGGGAAGCGGCCCCGTGGCGCCTGCCGGTGTGTAGATGCGCACATGCAATTCCCCATCTGCACCGGGAATGGTGCGCGACAGTATGGAAACTGTGCGGCGCGGCTTGGCCTCCAAAAGCGCCAAGCCATCGTCCGCCCCTTTACGGGCTTCTTCGATAGACAATGTTGTCATCGAGGGTGCTTTGGCACCTTGAGCTGCCAGCAGTTGGATACGTGGGTCCATAGTGCGCCCATCAATTTCAACCGGCGTTCCCCCAGCAAGCTTCAGGATCCAGCTTTCAGGAAGCTTCATCAATGTGCGCACGATCAGCTTTTGCAGGCCCATCTTTTTTCATTCCTTGTTGAATTAGGTCTTTAGCGAAAGGCCGGGGATACCCGCCAAAATCAAGTTGGCAGCAAAGTCAGCTGCCTCGGCTGCATTGGGGTTCTCGCGTTCCATCAGTTTCTCACCAATCTCTTGCGCCAGCCCAATGGCTGCGGCGGTCAGATATTCGCCGTCTACGTTTTTAAGCTTACCTGCTGCGATGTCTTCTTCGATGAAGGTTCGGATCTCTTCAAACCCGGCGATTACTTCAGGCGTGTCCATGCGCACGCGCAACGCGCCCGTGTTGCGCCTCATCAATTGGTGCGAGGCCTGATCTTCGATCAAATACTCAAAATAAGCGCGGATCGTATTGTTCAGATATTCTTCGAAAGTCTGCGACCGGATACGTTCGGCGCGCAACCGTGGCCGCAACCTGGCCATGGAATTATCCATCAAAGCTTCAAAAACTTCTTCTTTACTCTTGAAGTAATTGTAGAAGGTTCCAGAAGCCAGCCCGGTTTTGCGGATTATATCGCGCACAGTGGTCGCACCATAACCAAGTTCTGCAAAAACTTCCTGCGCCGCAAGCAAAATGGCGTCGCGGTTCGTTGCCTTGGTGAGCTCACGTTTACCCAAGGGTCTTAGCCCTCCAACTGAGGTTGGCCCTGCTTTTTTTTCGATAATGTCCGCCATGATCCCCTGAAGACCTAAAATTGTATCGCGTCGCAAATCAACTGGGCTCATCATAGCAAGTCTGCGATGCCAACGAAACGGCGGAAAACCGGGCGCTGCAATTGGTCGCCAGCGCCCGCAATTGTAGACAAAACTAGACCATGGTCCAGTTTTTCGTCCAAAATCATATAGTTGACTTACTGTTGCCCACCCGCCTACCTAACGGCCAAGTTAGAGCCATCAATTTTCCCCGAAAGACCGCTCAATGGACGATAAAACAATCAAAGAAAATATTGAGATGATGAAGGACGTGTTGATCTCGCACGTTCCCTTTGCCAAAGCGATTGGTATGGAAATTCTCGATGCCGAAAAAGGCAAAGCCTGGATGCGCATCCCTTATGACAAGAAGCTGATCGGCAATCCGGACACGGGCGTTATTCACGGTGGGGTCATCACCTCCGCACTCGACAATGTTTCAGGCGTCGCTGTTCAGCTAGCCCTGCCAGAACGGATGGCCATTGCAACGCTCGATCTGCGCATCGACTACATGAAACCCGCAACCCCTGAGAAAGACCTCACGGCCTATTCGGAATGTTACAAGGTTACGCGCAACATCGCCTTTGTACGTGGCACGGCTTACCACACGGACATTGAAGACCCGATTGCCACTTGTGTGGGCGCTTTCATGTTGGCCGCCAATCGCGCTATGCCAACTCAAGAAACTGTTGAAAAAAACCTTATGGGCAAGGGAGGTTCTTGAGCATGGATATTTTGAAACAAGCACGCGCGGCAAGCGAAAAAGTCAATTTGAGCAAATTGATCGACGCTATCCCTTACGCCAAATTCATTGGCATCGAAGTCGATCAGAAAGGCTCGGAGATCACGACGATTTTGCGTTTCGACAAAAAGATCATCGGCAATCCCATGTTGCCTGCCCTTCATGGTGGGGTAATCGGCTCTTTCCTGGAAACAACGGCGATCATCCAACTGGCTCACGATGGTGGCGGCGAGTTCCTGCCCAAGCCGATTGACCTGACAATTGATTTTCTGCGATCCGGCAAACCACAAGATACATATGCCCGTGCGCGCATCACTAAACATGGCCGCCGTGTTGCCAATGTTCACGTAGAAGCCTGGCAAGACGAGCACACGAAAGCCATTGCTGCTGCCCATGGTCACTTCCTCATGAAGCCATCAGAAGAAAACACCTCTGAAAAATGACTTTGGAGCGCGAGATAGATCCAACGGAGTTCGGCTTTGCCAAAATGAAGTATGCGGCGATTGAGCGCGAACGTCGTTGGCTCTGTGACGGATTACCCGAGATTGCTGACCGGGCATCGGAAACCTATTTGTTGAGCGATCTTTACATCACAAACACACAATTGCGGCTGCGCGATGCACAGCTGAATGACGGTACACCTGTCTGGCCACGCCTGGCCAAAAAGGTGGATGTCGATGCGCCACACCGCCTGATTACATCCATCTATCTCAGCCCCGATGAGCTCGCGCTGTTTAAAAACATGCCCGGCAACGTTCTCAAAAAAACAAGACGCGTCGTGAATTTCAACGGCCACCGCATGGCCATTGATCAATTTTCAGGTGCGCTGCAAGGCCTCGTTCTGGTGGAAGCTGAATTTGATGATGATCCCGCAATGGCGACATTCGATGCGCCTGATTGGGTTTCACGCGAAGTAACGAGTGACCCCTTGTTTTCTGGCGGACACCTATCCACTCTCTCAGTAAACGACGCGCAATCTTTCATGACCGGGCTTGTCCATGCCAGCTGAGATTTCCGCGCCCCTAACCCACCGACGTGTGCTGTCGCTCGTAACCCCGATTATCTTGATGGGCCTCACAACCCCGCTTCTGGGTTTCGTTGATACGGCTGTCATTGGCCAACTGGGGGACGCATCGCTTATCGGTGCGGTTGCCGTGGGCGCGTTGATTTTTACCTTTCTGTTTTGGGCCTTCGGCTTTTTGCGCATGGGCACGACGGGCCTTACGGCGCAAGCTCTGGGTGCTAATGATCCGGTGGAAATTCGTGCCGCACTTGGCCGTGCCCTGTTGATCGCTGGTATTGCTGGCGGCCTGCTGCTGCTCTTACAAATTCCGCTTCAATATGTGGCTTTCCAACTGGTGCAAGGCAGTCAGACTGTTGAGCAAGAGGCTACGACCTATTTTGGCATTCGCATGTGGAGTGCGCCTTTCACGCTTGCCAACTACGCTGTGCTGGGGTGGTTGGTGGGCATGCAACAAACGCGACTTGCTTTGGTACTGCAGATTTTTCTCAATGGATCGAATGCGGCACTTGATGCACTTTTTGTTATGCACTTCGACTTTGGCGTTACAGGCATTGCCATCGGCACGGTGATTGCGGAAATTGCCACCGCCTTTTTTGGTGTCGGTATTGCCCTGTTTTTGCTTCGTAAATATGCAGGAAAGTGGAACTGGCCAACCATTGTTGTCTGGGACAAGGTTTCTGCCACCATTGCCGTTAATCGCGACATCATGATCAGAACGCTTGTCCTCTTGCTTGCGTTCAGCTTTTTCACCATGGAGGGCGCGCGCGCTGGCGACCTGACGTTGGCAGCCAATGCCATTTTGATGCAGTTCGTTTCCTTCAGTGCTTTCTTTCTGGATGGTTTTGCCTTTGGTGCTGAAGCCCTGGTTGGTGCCGCTATCGGCGCGCCCCACAGAGACCGCTTTATGGAAGCCGTGTGTCTTACAAGCCTTTGGGCAGTGGCTTTATCTGTGGTGCTAACAGTCGCATTCTTAGGGCTCGGCGGTTACTGGATTGATTTCCTCACCACAAGCACAGAGGTACGCGAGACCGCCAGGCTCTACCTGCCTTGGGCGGCAGCGCTTCCCTTAATATCCGTCGCCTGCTTCCAGCTCGACGGAATATTCATCGGCGCAACACACGCGCGCGAGATGCGCAACGCGGCCTTTGTTTCCACGGCTGGGTTTTTTCTATTCTGGTGGTTGCTTCTGCCACTCGGCAATCACGGACTGTGGGCGGCCTTAGCACTCTTTAATGTTCTGCGCGCCTTTGCGTTGGGCCGCTATTTCCCACGCCTTATGAGCACCCTTCAAAAAACTTGATCACAGAATATCAAGCACTTGCTCCGGTGGACGGCCCAATGCTGCCTTACCACCTGCAATCACTATGGGGCGTTCGATCAAAATCGGGTTCGCCACCATTGCCTCAATGAGGTCCTCATCGGTTTTGGTAGCATCGGCCAAATTCAGATCTTTATACTCTTGCTCGCCTTTACGCAGAATATCCCGCGGGCTTTTCCCCAATTTGGCAAGGACAGAAGCGAGAGCCTCAGCGTCTGGCCCCTCTTTCAGATATTCAATGACGGTCGGCACAACCCCCTTTTCTTCGATCAACGCCAAGGTTTGACGTGATTTGGAACAGCGGGGATTGTGGTAAATGGTCACGCTCATCGAAATTTCCTTTTGTCTTTTATTGATCTTAGAGAATGCAGAATGCCACTAGCTGTGATTTGCGCCAACAGCATCCGCTATGGCGCTAAATCCATCGTCTTTGAGAGCTCTTTTCAAGTCACGCTTGATTGACCCTATCAACTCTGGCCCTTCAAATGTCAGCGCGGAATAAAGCTGCACCAGTGACGCACCTGCTTTGATCTTATCATAGGCGTCTGCGCCCGATGCCACACCACCGACCCCAATGAGAGGCACCTGCGCTTTTGTCAGCCGGTACATGTCCGACAGAATTTCTGTCGACTTTTGCATCAACGGTTTGCCAGAAAGCCCGCCAGCCTCTTCTGAATGACGTCCAGAGACGAGCCCGTCGCGCGCAATGGTCGTGTTGGATACGATCAGACCATCGACACCACTTTCAAGCACCACAGCGGCAATGTCTTCGCGCTCTTCAGGCACTAGGTCCGGCGCAATCTTCAACAGCACGGGTGTGTTGCCTTCACGCGCTTCTAACACACGGCCCAAAAGGTCTGCCAGTTCGTCGCGACTTTGCAAGCCCCGCAATCCAGGCGTGTTGGGTGACGACACATTGATTGTGAAGTAGCTCGCAAGCCCTTCAAAGAACTTGATACCAATCACATAATCGTCCGCCTTGTCTTCCGTATCCTTATTCGCGCCCAGATTGACGCCAACCACACCGTCTCTGCCTTGGCGGCGTTCNAGGCGCNCGCGCATGGCGGCATGTCCCTGGTTGTTAAATCCAAGTCGGTTGATCACCGCACGTTCGGCATCCAACCGGAAAATGCGGGGACGGGGATTGCCGTCTTGTGGGCGCGGTGTTGTGGTACCAACTTCAGCAAAACCAAAGCCCATGCGTAACATGGCATCTGGCACTTCCCCATTTTTGTCAAAGCCCGCAGCAATGCCAATAGGGTTTGGAAAATGCAGCCCACAAACATCAACGCCAAGCGACGGTGCGTCTTTTTTCCCACACGGCCCGAGGCCGGTCTTGAGGCCGAGCAGTGTTGCCTGATGGGCGCGCTCTGGATCAAGGAGACGAAGAAAAGGCAGGCTCAAGGATGCAAGGCTCATAATTTTTCCAATGCCGGAAAAGCGTGAACACCATCTTCGCCCAACGGCAGTTCGTTGACTTGGGAGACCGCCTCCATCGGCAGATCACCATAAACATGTGGAAAGAGATCGCCCCCGCGCGATGGTTCCCAAATCAAACGATCACCCAACGTGGCGGTAGAAACAGTCACCAACAGCAAATCGTGTTGGCCTTTGAAATGAAGAGCCGCGGTTTGGCGCGCTTGCACAGCTGTAGAGAAATGAATGTAGCCATCGGCAAGATCAATCGTGGCGCCCTTAAAAGTGCCTGCGACTTCTGCTTCGCGCCATGTATCTCTTGCCACAATTTTGTAGATGGTTTTTGCCGTCACCTGGCTAACCCTCATTAAGAAAGTGTCGAATCTTCGGCTTGCTCACCGGTTCCTGGCGCACTTTAACCACCGCCTCATTTTGTCACAAGCAAGGAAGACTTCGACTAGAAGTAGGCTTGTTTTCCTATTACAATGCTCAAATCAAAGTAAAAAATTCAGGCCGATATGTCACAAACCCTTTCACATTCTGCCGTCTGGGCGGCGATTGACGCACTGGCAGAGGCTCATGGCAGATCTGCGTCAGGCTTGGCGCGCTCTGCTGGCCTTGACCCGACAACCTTCAACAAATCTAAACGTATCACCGCATCCGGTCGGCTTCGCTGGCCCAGCACGGAAAGCCTTGCCAAAATATTTAATGCAACGGGGGCAACGCTGGACGATTTTTCAAATCTCATCAGCGATGGCCAAGCTGTTGGTGCCGGTGCCAATATTCCCGTAATCGGGCTTGCCCAGGCGGGCGATGGCGGCTTCTTTGATGATGCAGGTTTTCCCGTTGGTGGCGGATGGGATCAGATCACGCTGCCGGAAGTTTCAGATGCGAATTCTTATGCGCTTGAGATCAGCGGCGACAGCATGCTGCCGCTGTATCGACCAGGTGACAAAATCGTGGTGTCACCCGCGGCAACGGTACGACGAGGCGACCGGGTGGTCGTGAAAACACGCGACGGGGAAATTCTGGCCAAACTCCTGACCCGCCAAACTCCCGAGGTCGTCGAGCTCGCCTCCCTCAATCCCGCTTACGAAAACCGTACCTTTAAAACCGATGAAATTACCTTCATGGCGCGCATTATCTGGGCAAGCCAATAATGGGGCGAATTTCATGTCTGGGACGTGTGGAACGTTCTGGTACAACGGGCGACCTCTGGCTAACCAAGGCCCCTTTATGCGCTTGCACCACCTGAGCTATTTGCGTTTCATTGTCACTTGCCAGGGCAGCGTCCAGTTCCCTCAAACGTCTTAACGTTAGCAGGCTCAGGGCATCGGGCTGATCTGGCACTTTGATCGCGGCGATCAAGTTTGTTGCGCGTTCATGATTTTGTGCCCCGCCAAGAGCGGTGAGCTGCAGTGCATATTGCGCGGTGATAACAAGGTGCCCTGGTTGCAATTCGAGGGCTCGATCATACTCAGCTTTCCCGGCCTCTTCGCTGGCACCATAAAGTGTGCGACCAACAAAGCCGCCCGCGTCGATAATCTCTAAATTCCATCCGCCTAGCAGAGCATGAGCCCAAGGGTTGTCCGGCTCATGCTCAATCACATAATCCAGGTGGGTTCGAGCGTCCTTTCCCAAACCCTCAAAATGCGCGGTCATATGCCCCTCCATACGCCCTCGGAAACCCAATGCAATCGCCAACTGTAGATGGCCTTCTGCCAGCCTGGGCTCGAGAGCGATAGCGCGGCGTGCGTCCACCTCAGCCTTCAAGACAAAATCCAATCGGTCGTCCCAAGGTGCAATGAAATCGGCATACACGAGGCCAGCGCGTGCCGCATAGGCATAACCTTCTGCAGATGCCGCCTGTCTAGCCAAGGTTGCCGCTTCAACAAAGTCGGCGTTGGCGAAGGCTATTTCTGCGCGTTGCAAGGTCAGCGCAACATCAACTGCCAAAGCTGATCTCATGAGCGAAAAAGTTATGACGGAAAATAAGATCCATAGCTTCATGGCGCGAAGGCTTCCTCAAGCAAAAATGGATCATCGCTATGACGTTCCCCAACGAAGGCTGTTGCTTGCGTCCCCCACTGCCGCATTGCGCCAGCATTGGCAATGCCCATCGGCCAGAGTATGAAACGCTCAAGTCGCTCTGTCCCCGGCACAATGCCATTGGGTCCGAACAAGGAACGGCGGTCATCCGCACTTACGGGCAATGATCTCATTCCGAAAGCTGGACCTTCGCTTTCGTCTATGAGGCTCAGCTTCACATCGTCTGAACGCTTTTCTCCCACAGATAGGTTTCGGAGGTAATGGCTTCCTGACGCCACATGGAGAACCACTCTCGCATCACCAGACACAATGGGGGCGCTTATGGGCACCAATGGTGCTTCACGCAAGTCCCCATCGGCTGCCACCTCCTGGCGCGTCAGCGGCGGCACAGGAAAGAACAAATGATAACAACCACAAGCATGGAAACTGTCATATATCAGAGGCTTCCCCTCCAACCCCAACGTCACACGCCAGACGAACCCGTCCAGCTTGCCACTAAGAAGGTCAAAGGCACCCTCGCTGGGGCGTTCTGAGAACCAGACCGTGTAGACAAGCTGGGGTAAAATTTCACCGCGAAAACGCGTATGGGCTAGACGCACATAGATCGTGGGGTCGCTCAAATCCACATGTGGAACGGTAGCTTCAACCGATGCCCAACCAGGCTTGCCGATGAAATCAGCGTTGGAGCCCTCTTCAACAGCAATGATAGGCGCGAACTGACGTGCTAAGCCTTGCAGCAAGCGGCCATCAAGATCAGGAATGCCGAGGGCATTTTGAGAAGCCAAGT